>Ga0181594_10003089_pt1 | contig 15147 bp, 19 predicted proteins | sample 071ome_18_FD_145603 | JGI IMG/M metagenome (GOLD analysis project Ga0181594, IMG submission 145603) | Coastal salt marsh microbial communities from the Groves Creek Marsh, Skidaway Island, Georgia - 071413BT metaG (spades assembly) | ecosystem: Environmental > Aquatic > Marine > Intertidal zone... | reverse complement strand
AAGCGGGGAGGCACCGCTCCCTCTCAGCCCGAGAGGGGATCTAGAAGTCGGCGGACACATCGTCGCCGCTGCCCTGCTCGTTCTCCCACATTCCGGCGAGAGCTGCCGTCGTTGGGGCTTGCCGACGATCTTGCTCATCGGCCAGCCACTTCGCCGCCGCAACAGCGTCCATGCGGGCGTCGTAGTCACGTTGCGCTTCTTCTTTGTTCTTGTCGCCGTATGTGCGCCAGTCGGCTGCGCTCATCGCTTCGAGGGCAACGCGTCTGATCCGATCGACAGCGATCGGGGCACGACGCAGATCGTGGAACTCGTCGAGGGGGAACGACATCTGTTCCCCTACGATCTCGCGCAGGAACCGTCCGACGTTGCGAAGCGCCGCAGTCTCGACCGCTTCGACCTGTTGGCGTGCTGCCCGTTGTTGCGCTTCGGCCGCGGGGATCTCCAGCGCTACGCGATCAACGACGGACTCCATCCATGACCGGTCGTCGACGTCGTATCGGTCGGGTCGGTCTTGATCCAACCAGGATCGGATCATCTGGCTAGCTGTTGGCTCAGGCATGATGTCTCTCTCTGCTCGCCACTTCTTCGAGCTTCTGTTTTTGGGTTTCGGTCAGACGTTTGTCGATCTGCTCGTTGCGGTGCCCGTCAAGGTATGCCCTGACGTAGTGCCAGCGATCCATCGCTTCGCCGATGTTGCGGGCGAATCTGTTGTCCGCTTCGATAAGATCCTTGGACCGTTGGGCCTGCTCGGCTATCACTTTTTCGGGAGTGGCCTTGCCGGTGGCGAGTTTCGTTTCCAGGTCAGGTTCTAGAGGGACGTGGCTAGTGAAGTAGCTCACCAGGGTGTTGTGCTCGGCTTCGGGGATGAGTGGCTGCACGTCGGTCCACACCGACGCGACCACCTCACCCCAGGAGTCGTCCGCAGCCATTCCAGATTTGGAATCGTTGCGGATGGTGGCCTCCGACACGTCGAGGTGGTTGGCAATGGCTTGCTGGGTCATCCCCGCCGAGCGCAGCACGTTCACCGCCACCACCCGCGCCACCCGTGCCCGTTCCCTCGCAGCTTCTCGCTTGGCGATCTCAGCCTCGAACCAGCCGTACACCGTGGACTGGGCAACACCGAGCATCTCGCGGAGCTTCGCCACCGGGATCTCGTCGGCATCCCCGACATGGGCGTCGACCCACAGCGTAGCGGAGCGCTTCTTGTCGTCACGCGACATCTGTCTGCCGTGCTGCATGTTCGCAGCGATCGCGTACTCCAACGGATCAGCCGGATCAACCACCACAACAGCGATCTGCTGGGCACCGTGCCGACGGTGCGCCTCCAGCCGGTGCGCGCCGTCCAGCACGAAATGGGTGCCGTGCTGCACCTCGATCGGTGGGAACTCAGCCCCGGCCTCAAGTGCTTCGACGTACGCGTCGACGGTTTTCTCGTCGACTTGTTCTCGTGGGTACAGCGGTGCGTGAATGCTCACGTCGTCGATGGACAGGGTGTCTGCCATTGGTTTTTCCTCTCTCGGGCTGCATCGCAGAACCTACTACAAATGCCGCAGTGTTGTCGTGCGCGACCCCCGGCGACGGTCACGGTGCGTGGTCTTTCAGTGGGCAGTCGTATCGGTGCCTGCCGCCTCGCACCCCGCAGGTGTCGCAGTACACGGCGGCGTCGGAACCGATCAGCGGGACCAGCGGGCGTGGATGCGCGCTAGTGCTTTTTTCTATATAAGAAATGGAAGGTTCAGCGCGGGCACCGGTGCGCGCTGGTCTACCGGGCGTGGATGCGCGCTGGTCGGGTGGTCCGACAGACGAGAACCGCTCAGGGATCGACAGCCAGTAGTCGTACGTCGAGAGGCTGCCGTCAGGTCGCCGTCTGCGTTCACGGGTCAGCAGCCCACGGCCGCACATCGCTGTCAGGTGCCGTCGCACCGTGCCCTCATCGAGAAGCGCTTTCGCTGCGATCCATCTTGCTGACGGCCAGCAGTAGCCGTCGTCGTCGGCCCGATCAGCGAGGACCAGCAGCACCAGCCGCTCACCCGACGACTTTGTCTGCTGCTCCCACGCCCAGGTCAGAGCGCGTGCGCTCATGCGGTCGAGGCGAGCACGGCCCGCAGGTCAGCGATCCGGCGCAGCGCGTCGTCGCGTTCGGTGGCAGGCCCAGGGTCAGACGGTGGTGGTGCCTGCGGTTTCGACGCAACGCAGCCACGCTGCTCGTGCAGCTCGTCCCACTCGTTGCCGCACTTCCCGCACAGTTCGATCACAGCTTCGCACCCCTGTCTGCCACCGCTGAGCGGTCCCTGGCCCGCTGCTGACGGCAGTCGGAGCACACCAGCCCGGCAGGCAGCGCCTGTTTCCTCAGATCGTCGCGTGGCCGGTGACGCCCACAGGTCAGACAGGAGGCCACACCCGCACCTTCCGTCCAGTTGCGTGCGCCCATGCCAGCACCTCGTCGGCGTCCCACCACAGACGGTTCTTGGCCCGTCCCTGCGGTGCGGGCATCGGCTCCGACTTCCGGCCAGGCCCGGATGTCTTAGCAATGTGCCACCACTGGTTCACGGTGCGCGGCTCGACGCCCATCATTCGGGCGACTTGGTTCTTGTCAATCAGCATGAGCTGCTCTTTCTGTAGTCGAACTTCGGACAGACGACCTTCCCAGTGGTGCGTGCTGCCGTTCTCGTATTCGATTCGCACCCGTGCGCGGGTGCAGGCTTTGTTGACGAAAGTCAGTGTGCCTCGTTGCCCGTTGACGAGCACTGCGGCACGGGCGATGGCGTGACGGTAATCCATCAGAACGGCTCTTCGCCGTCGGCGTACTCAGGCTCAACCATGTCCTGGGCGATGTCCACGAGCGTCCATGCGTCGACCATCTGCTCGTCGGTCAGGCCGCCGATCTTCGGAAGACCACGCGACGTCCACAGCGACCGCAGCTCGACGGTGGCGTCCTCGCCCAACTGGGCGACAGCGGCAGTCAGTTCGCGTCGCTGATCGGCGAGCTGGTCAACAACAACCGGTGCGGGTGCTTCGGCTCCGTACCCCGGCGGCAGGGCAACAGTGTCGCTGTCGATCGGGACGCCGTCCTCGTCGGTCACAGCACCCAGCTCATCGGGTGAGTAGATGCCGAGGCCGACCTCGGGGAAGTGGTCGTCGAGGAGGTAACCGGCGAGCCGCCACCACAACATGCGGGCGGGGTACTGCTGCCAGTTCTCCCGCTTCGACAGGGACTGCGGCACGTCGCCCATCGTGTAGGTGCGTTCCTCCAGCAGCCGTCCGGTGGCGTCGAGGACACGCCCGGTGCAGCGTTCGGCGGTCACTTCGACCGGTCGGATCGTTCCTCGCCCGCTGTTGTGCAGCAACGCCAGCCGCAGCTTCGGCGCGATCGTGACCTTGCCGTCGACGACGTAGCACTGATTGAGTGCGGTCATCGGGTCGATCCCGAGCGCACGGCCGGTCATCAGGACCAGCAGCACGTCCTCGGGTTTGCGTCGCAGCGACGCCGGAACGAGCGCCGACGCGGACATGACACGCGCCATCTGGCACAGGCCGCGCCATTCGGCGTCGCCGGGCATGGTGCCGAGCGGCACCACCTCAGCAACGACAGGGTCAGGTCGTGTTTCTTCGTATTCAGTCATAGCCATGCGGGCACTATAGCACCTATGGCATGAGGTGCGACGGTCAGAGCACCTCAAGGTTGCGGACCGGCCACGGCGACTGCCCGTCCACCACGAACGACAGCATCCCTGGCGGGCACTGCGCCCCCGTCGCGTTCGTGAACCACCGGCTGCCCTCACGGTCCTCCAGCGACGGGCACAAGATCAGCGTGCGGTCACCGGACCGCTGCACCCGCAGGTGGTGGTAGTGGCCGACCAGCAGGACCTGCACCGACGCCAGCTCAGATCGGGAGTCGTTGACTAACTGGTTCGCCCACCACCGCTCGGCCTTCAGCAACGGATCACCGGCACCGCGGAACTGGTGCCCGTGCGCCATCCCAACGCCAACATCGTCGACTGGCATCACCACGACCAGTTCCTCCCCGTGCGGCATCCACCACCGCACATGCTCGAACGGCTCAGGGTTTAGCTCCACGATCGAGCGACGCACCATGTCGGGGATTGCGACGTCGAAGTTGTCTGACGGCATCGTCGACAGCCCCTGCCCCTTGCTGGCGCGCACCTCTCCGTGGTTGCCGGGCACAGCCGCAACATCGACCTGCTGCCAGAGTGGCGCGACCGCTTTCACGGTCTGCCACACGCACTCATGCACTAGCCGGATCTGGTCGGTCAGGTGCAGGTCCAGCTCGAACAGTTGCGACTGATGCGACGACGAGCATGACTCGATGAGGTCACCCATGAGGGCGACAATGATCCGGTCGGTGCCGTACCCCAGTTTGCGGGCGCGCTGCTCAGCGTCAAGGACACCCTGCACTCCAGCCAGCCACCGCCCAGCAACCGCCGCAGAGCCGTCTGCGCCTGCCTTGCCCATCTGCGGGTCTGCCACCGCCAGCACCCGTGTGCGGCCCGCAGACGGGCTTCTACGCCGCCTGGGGCGCATCCTGCGGATACCGTCAAGGATCGGTGCGATGTCGGCTCGTGATCCGACCCGGCGTAACGTCGCCTTCCACTGCCTAAACAGGCGCACGTCCCCTGGGCCGACCGCCATCGGCCACACGTTCGCCCGCAACGTCCCGGCGTCCAACTCCCACTCGTCACGCGACAGCCCCCACGCAGCGAAGATGACGTCGAGATCGTCCACGTCAGGCGGCCGGTCCGGCGCTTCACCGACTTCGATCACAGCGGGTTCGGTGGTCAGCTCTGCGGTGCTGTCCCCGACCCGCAGCACGGCAGGCCATTCCTGCGACCTGTCAGAAACGACACGGTGCCGTTCGGCTTGCCGGAACTCCTCCAGCGGGTCAACCATTCGACGGTCGCATCTTGCGGATCGTGTTCTGCAACGGCACCGCAGCCGCCTCGATCCCTAGCTCGTCAGCCCACGCCCGAAAGACCCGTTCAATCGCCATCGTCGACAACGTCATGTCGGCGAGCGCGGCCTGCGCTTTATCTGCCCGGTCCTCAGGCAGCATCTCCAAGAACCGGTCCAGCTTGCGGCCGAACCGCACCCCCGGTCCACGCTGAGCTGCGTAGAACTCGGAAAGGTCAGGCAGTTCCATCGAACGCGTCGTCGACTTCGGCGGCAGTCAGTTTCCCGTCGCGATACGCCGCAGCGAGGCGTTGCAGCACCGCCAGCACAGCGACCACGCCCGCCATCGTTGCAGACTTCCACGCTGCCACGTCGAGGGTTGCGCCGACGCCGAGGTTCGGGACAGCGGTCGCAGCGAACACCGCACCGAGCCGGGTCAGGATCTCACGCAGGTTCATCGTCTGGTTCTCCTTCGTGCCGTCGCCACACGACCGGCGTCGATGGCAGGTCGCGCAGGACGGCTACGCCGTTTCCCGTCAAATAGCCGACGATCCATGCGAGGAGGCCGACCCCTGGTGTCTCGTCAATGCCGCCTGTAGAGAGCAGCACGGTGACGCACACCAGGGCAACGACAAGGCCCAGCGCCTTCAACAGGTTGACCGTCACACTTTCAGAGTAGGCGGTGCCTTTGCCTGATCGCTGCCGTCACCGGCTTCGGCACCTTCTCGCTCGGTGAGCTGATTCAGCGCAGCGGCTAGGCGCGCGTTCTCAATCGTCAGCGCAGCGATCTGCGCTCCAAGCGCGCGCGCTACTTCTTCCGCTAACCGTTCTCCGTCGAGGTTCATGCTCACAGGCTACGCCACCCCGATGAACCCGTTGTTGTCGACGTACAACTGCTTCCGTGTCGCCCCGACCGAGTTGTTGTATAAAGCAGGTCCGGTGCTAGTGCCGCCCGTCAGTTTGACACGTAGCAGGACTCCGTTGGCGTAGTCGCCTGCAAGCTGGATGTACTCGCCGAAAGACGTGCTATGAGTGTTTGAGAACTGCGCTTCGACGGTCCCGGCGGTCGGGTGATCCAGCACGACCTGCCCGCCGTCGTTTGTTGCGCCCGACAGCATCTTCAGTCGTCCGATACTCGACGGACGATCAAACTTCGCAATATCGCCGCCACTTTGGCCGATGTACGTTGCGGTCCCAGCGGTAATAACCACGTTAGCTGCACGGTTAGTAGGCCCGCCGTCAAGCGATCCGAGGTTCAACTGGTGATTGTATCCAGGTGTCAGCACTGCATACCCGTTGCCAAGTGCGAGCAACCCGTCGATCGTGTTATTCGTTCCGTCTGAACCGAATATCTCGAAGTTGAAATACGTCGCGGAGTCGTATTTGATCGTGCCGACGCGATCGTTGTCGTCGTAGAAGTTGAGGACGTTGCTGCCTGCGGTTGCCACGATGTAGTCGCTTGCGGTGCCGGTCTGGAGCGTGCCGGTGATGTTGGCGTTCGTGGCGGTCAGCGCACCAGCGTTTGATACCCGAAACGGCGCCGACCCGAACACAGCGTTGCCAGACCAGTGGTTCCCTGCGCTGTCGACCTTGAAGATTGTCGAGCCGCTGCCGACGGTCAGGGTGCCGCCTGTGATGGTGACGTTCCCGAAGTTGGCCGACCCGTCGCCACGGATCACCATCGACGTCCCGTCGAACGACTCAATCCGCGAACCGGCACTGTTCGACAGTTTGATGACCTGCACCCCGATCGTGCCTGCCGTGATCTTGTCGGCAGTCAAACTGGAGATGTACGCCGACGGGATCAGGATCGTCGAGTTGTTCGCGCTGTTAGACCACGGACCCTGGTTGCCTGCCCGGTCGACCGCCGCTACGCGCCAGTAGAACCTTGTGTTGTTAGCTAGCCCGTCGACTGTGGTCACCGTCGCATAGGTGATCTTGTCGACGACCGGTGAACTGAAGTTCGAGTTGTTGTCGACCTGGACCCGGTAGTGGTCGAGATCAGCCTCGGTGTTGTCGTTCCAAGTGCCCATCTGCGACGTCGGGCCGACAGCAACAACCAGGCCGGTGACTTTCGCTGGTGCGGTCGAATCGGTGCCCGACGTGATGGTGCCGACCACCCAGGTAGACACCTCGTTCATTGTCGAAATGGACCGCACCCCGACGTTGTACGACGTGGCAGAGTCCAGGCCGTTGATGCGGTAGTTCGAGGAGTCGGTCGTGGTGGCGAACTGGTACTCGGTGTCTGACGCCCGTTTCCACCTCACCTCGAACATTGCGACCGGCGCAGCGGACCCGTCAGGGAACGTCCACGCCGCGTTGACCCACACGTTCGTAGCGTCAGCGCCTGTGGTCAGTGTGAGTCCGGTCGGCGGGGACGGCTCCCCGGTTATGATCGGCAGACCGGTGCCGCCCGACCCGTCTTGCGGGCCGTCGCCGACCGTCAGCTTGCCGGGCACATGCACACCCGCCGCCCCGATGATCAGGTTCCGAGCGAGGTTGGTTTCCAACGCCCGCAGCCGGTTCTCGATGTCGCTGATGATGTTGTTCGGTTTCGGCACCTGGTTGACGGACGCCACTGCTGCCCCTGTCTACGACGGATTGAACTCGGCGGTGTAAACGCCGGTCGATGGTTGCAACGTCAGCCTGATGAGCCGCATTACCTTGTTCGTCCAGTTGATGTTGCCCCACTGGCCGGACACCTGCACCGTGTCCCCGACCAGCAAGTTCCCGGCGATCGGCGCGGCGAAGTCGTCGTCGGTCAACCTGACAGTGAAGGTTTCGACGATGTTCTTGCGGGACTCCAGCTCACCGGCTGCGAACTCGTCGAGCTGGTCGATGTCCCACGACGGCGGTGCCCGCAGGACCGCTTCCCAAGCAACGCCGAGGCCGGTCGTGTCGATCGCTGCCGCTTCCTCACGGTCCGGTCCTGAGCCGTCCCCGAGCACCACGATGCTGTTTGCGACCGGTTGCCCGTCCCGCAGATAGTTCGCAATGTCGATGACGTTGCTCGACGCGCCGCTGATCTGAAGGTTGTACGTCGCTTTCGCTGACCCGATGGGTCGCCCGACCCGCACATAGCGGGCGGTGTTCGTCCCGTTCCAGGTGACGCGAATGTCGACGCCGTTCTCGACGTCCGTGTACGCCTTCACCGCCTCCCAGATGTTGGCGTGGTCGGCGTGCTGGTAGGCAACCGTGAATGTGGTGCCGACGGTGCTGTTCGCCGGGTCGCCTCGAATGTTGAGGTCGTCTTTGTTCGACGGACCGGGCTGCCCGAGGACGGTCAAACCCTGGGCGTGCTCGATCAGTCCTTCGACGATGTTGACGACGTCGGTGCCGGTGCCACCGGACCCGTAGAACGACAGCGACTCCTCCAGAAACATGCCGACCGAGTCCCAGTAGATCGCGCTGTTCGTTCCCGCTGTCCCACCCGGTGCGTACAGTCGAATCTGTACGGTTTCGCCGCCGTACACCAGCACCTCAAACTCGGCTCTGATCCACACGTTCCGTTCGGTCTGTTCGTCGATGCGGTAGAACCAGTGCCGCCCGGTCCAGGTGCCGCTCGACAGGGTCTGGACGTAGAAGCCGCGCCCGTCGAACGGCTTGCCCTGAAAAGCGTAGGTGCCGTCGTCGCGAATGAAGAACCAGGCTTTGCAGACGACGACATGGAAAAAGTTCTCCCCAACGAACAGCGGGCCGACGTTCTGGATGACCTGCGCGTCAATGCCGTGGTAGTCGTCCGGTGATGTCGGGGAAGCGATCGGGTCGCTGTTCGCACGCAGATCGACCGCCCTGTCGCGCGACAGGATGCGCGCCGACCGGCTGCCTGTCTTGTGATACTGGGTCGACGAAACGAGCACGATGTCGCTGCCGGGGTCCGCTTCAGACCACCCGGTCGGCACCGACGGCGACCCGCTCACAGTCTCGAAATCGCCGTTCGTGACAAGATTCGTGCGGTCCTGATCGCCGACGTGTCGGCGCTCAAAGTAGAACGTCAGCCCTTGCACCGTCAGGTGCAGGAACTCGGTGCCGAGCTGGCTGCGGGTGATGACACCCCAGAACACCGTCGACCCGTCGCGTTCGATTCGCACCTCGGAGTTGATTGACATTTCGACGATGCTGCCGATGCTGGCGTGCCCGACCGGCACCCTGATGCTCGCAGCGTCGTGATCGTTCAAGGTCCAGGTCAGCGAGTCGATCTGCGCGTCCTGAGCGCCGCTGCCGGTCGACAACGTCGCAACGGTCGCCCCCGAGTTGTCGCCGTCGACGAGCAGCACCGTGTAGGTGGTCACGCCCCCGCCTGGAGGTCAGGGTCTGGGCATAAGAACGTCACGGACCATGAAAGACTCCGTGGACTGCCCGACATGAACTGGATGCGTGGCTGGCCTTGCAGGCGGGTTCCGGCGTGCCTGGTGCCGCCCGGCTCGTACACGCGCACCTTCCCGTCAGCTGTGACATGGTCGCACGCCGACTCGAATCGGGCCATCGCCTCCCACCAATCCGAGGTCGCTGCGATCACGGCGACGCCGGTCAGGGTCAGCAGCCGCGGCCCGTAGGTGGCGTTCGTCACGATGACACCGTCGGTCGCCATCCGCTTCGCGGTCTGCACGTTCGCTTGACGGCTGCCCCAGCCGGTGAGCTGCTGCACGTTCCAGAGGTTGCCGTCGGCGTCAGCGGTGCCGTCGTTCATTCGCAGCGTCGTTCCGGCGGGTGCGTCGGCGCTGTTGACGAGGTCGATTCGTGTTGTCATTAGCTGACTCGCACACTGTTCGAGTCGCCGCTGTTTCGCAGCGTGGCGATGCCGTCGGACGTGCCCTGGTTTATGATTCCGTAGTTCAGGATGGTGGTGCCTGCCATGTCGGCAGCGCCGCCGCCGGTTGCGTCGAGGCCGCGTGTGGTGCCGCCTTGCCGGATTGCGTCGACCACATCGGCTGACAGTACGAACTCGCCGCCGTGCGCGATGATCGGGACCGCCTGCCCGCTCGGCCCAGGGATCGGCCCACCTGCACCGAACTTGCCGATCGCACCGCCGACGAATCCCTCCAGTGCCTCTTTCGACTTCGTGATGCCGGTCACCTCAGCCGCGATCGAGATCGTGATCGACTTGTCTCGCAGCCCGTCGATGACCTGCTTGACCGCTTCCAGGTCGCCTGCGTTCGCTCGGATCAGCAGGTCCACCTCGAAGTCCTGCTGCGTCAGCAGCCCGGCCTGGATCAGCAGGTCCTTGATCGCATCCGTGTTCGCCCCGACAGCCGCTGCGGTCGCAAGGTATTCCAGCGCCATTTCTTTCGCCGCAGCCGCAGCAGCGTCCGCTGACCCGGTCGACTCCTCCACGACCGAGGCTGACTGCCCGACCGCTCGAATGAACGCGTCGACGGTGCGGATGTTGTCGCGCCCTTCACGGGTGTTCCGGTCGAAGCTGTCAGCCAGATCGGTGACTCCTTCAGCCAGGTCGGCGATCATGTCCTCGGCGTCGAAGAACAGTTCGTTGAGGACCACGAAACCTTGGTACAGCTCGCCTAGTTTCACGGTCAGCTCCTCGACCTCGGGCACGACCTCTTGCTCCACCGTGTTGCCGTAGTCGGCAAGCTGCGCCGCAGCTAGACCTGTCCAGAACTCCTGGTCTTGCAACAAGTCGACCACGACTGCGGCAGCGTCCACATAGGACGTGTCCCGACCCAGGTTTGTCAGTTGCTGGAACAGCTCGTCAGCCGCTGCCTCGCTGTAGCCCAGTTGCTCGGTCAGAACCCGGTAGGCATCCCCGCTCTCGAAAAACGATCTAGAAGTTTGCTCGTTCTCCTCACGCGCTGCCCTGAGTCCCCGTTCGACTGCAAACACAGCGTCAACCATCCCGACTAGTTGATCTGCTGTGAGATCGCCTGCCTGCACTACTTCCATGATGGCTGAAGCAAACTCCCGACTTTCAGGCGTCAACTCGTTGAGCGCGTCCTCCCAGCTCTTGCCGTCGGTGGCTACCGATTTCAGCTCGCGATCAAGTTCAGCGAGTTGGTCCTGCGACATCTCAAGCATCTGCCCGAAGTCTGCACCAGCGGATCGTGCTGTGATGAACGCTTCAGTCAGTCCTGCCGCTGCCATCTGCTCGAACAGCAGGACGTCTTTAGCGGTGCTACCGAGCGCTTCGGAAAGGTCGTCCATGCCTTCAGTGGCGTCAGGGAGAGCGTCGCTGATCTTCTGCACGGTGGCGGCTGTGACTGCGCCGACGTCGTTGAACTCGATCATTACGTCGTTCGTGTGGTCGACCTGCTCTTGGAAGTCGCGCTGCCGTTTCTTGAAGTCCATGAACACGAACACACCGAGTGCGGCGACCGCAGCCACACCCGCCAGCGCGAGGTTGAGTGCCGCGGCTGACGCTGCCGCCGTGCCCGCCTGCGTCGACATCACAGTCATCGCCGTGCCGATCTTGCCGATGCCGATCATCACCGGACCGGCCAGCGCAACGATCCCGCCCAAGACCAGCAGCAGTCGCTGTTCGCCACCGGACATCGACGAGATGATGCTGACGAAGTCACCGACAGCGTTCGTCGCGGCGGTCAGGATCGGTGACAGCACCGCACCCAAGTCGATCAGGGCGGCCTTCATGCGTTGGAGCGCCATTTGGAACTGCACTGAGGACGTGTTCGCCGCAACGTCAAACGCGTCCTGAGTAATCCCTGCCGACGTTGCCACGCTGTCGAACACGGCTGCCACTGTTTCGGCGTCGCCGTTCAGCAGCGTCAGCGCACCGGACAGCGCCTCGGACGACCCGAGAAGTTGCCGCATGACCGACGCGTCACCTTTCGCTGCTCGCTCGACCATTCGCAGCGCAGCGATCAGGCCGTCCTCGGCGAGCACCTGCCGCAACCCGTCAGCGGAGATCCCTGCCGCCTCGAACACCGCCTGCACCCGCTTCGTTGGTGCGTTCAACGACAGCAGCATCGCCCGCACCTGAGTGGTGGCCTCCGCAGCGTTCGCACCGTTCCGGGTAATCAGCGCAATGGCTGCGCCGACCTCGTCCAGGCCGACACCCGCAGCGGCCGACACCGGGATGACCTTGCCGATCGAGGACGCTAACTCGGCTGCGGCTAGGTTGCCTTCCTTCACCGTGGCGGTCAGGATGTCGGTCGCCTGCGTGGCTGACAGTTCAGCCTGCCCGTAGGCGTTCATTGCTGACGCCGCTGCGAGCGCCACGTCACGGGTGCTGCCCAGACCGGCGGTCGCTGCTTTCGCTGCGATCGTCAACGCCTCCGTCGCCGCCGCACCCTTGATGCCTGCCGACTGGATGGCGAACATCGCTTCAGCGAGTTCGCGTGGCGCTTTCCCAACGTCCCCTGCCAGCTCCAAAATGTCGTCGCTCATCGCAGCGACCTCGTCGCCAGTAGCACCCACCAGACCTTGGATGCGCGACATTTCAAGCTCGAAGTCGTCGGCCAGTTTGACGGCTGCCGCTGCCACACCGAGCAGCGGCAACGTCAGCTTCGTCGTCATCGACTTCCCGGTCTTTTCCATTTGACCGGACAGTTCGCCTAGTGCGCCTTGCGCTCGACGCAGCCCAGACTGGAACTCCGTCGTGTTCATCTTGAGCGATGCGACCAGCTCGCCGACGTTTAGCGCCATGACGCCCGCTTCCTAGCCTGATCTTGCTCCCACGCTTCTAGACCCAGGTGAGCGAGCCACAGCACATACTCGCCGTAGTCCATGTTCGCTTCCATCTGTTCAACGGTCATGTGGAGCCTCTGGGCGAGGATGAATCGGTTGCGTGCCCCCGGCTGGCCTACCAGGAATAGCCTTTTCCCGCGTCGACAAGCGCCTCCTCCGGCGAGTCGCTGTCGTCGACGGTCTTGAACCCTGCGAGCACCATGCACTCCTCGGAGATGCGCCAGCACACCGCCCCCGACTTGTCAAGCAACGCGTCGCGGTCAGCCGGATCGGCGAACAGCGGACCGGCTTCGATGTCGTCAGGATCGAACACCATCTCACCGAGCAACGTGACCGCGATCCGGTTGTACTGCTCGGCGGTCAGCTTGCCGGTGTCGTCTGTCGTGAACGACGCCTGCAACTGGTTTCGTCGTCGCAGCGACGGCGCCTTCAGCAGCAGCCGCACCGGTTGCCCGGTGTCGGGATGCGGCCACTCGGGCACGTCGACGGTGCGCTGCGACAAGTCGTCAGCGGTGAGAATGATGTCTTTCAGGGATGCCATGATCGCAGGTTACGTCGCTCAGAACGTGCCCGAAGCAACAGCTCCGGTGATCTGACCGGACAGGCTGACCGTCACAACATCTGCGACAGGAGCTGACACGTCGTAGGCGGTCAGGTGAAACGCGCCGGACAGTTTCGGGAACCCGGTCGTGTTGCCCTGCGGGCCGAACACGAAGTTCGATGCAGTGGTGTTGCCGACCATGCCACGCAGCCGCGCCTCGTGCGTCGAGGAGAACAGCCCGGTCAGGGAGAGAGTGTGGTTGCGTAGCCCGGCAATGTACGCCCGGTCATCGTCACCGAACGTGGTCACGTCAGCGGTTTCGCCGACCGTGTTGAGGCTGCACTCGTTCAGGCCGCTGGACAGCGTGAAGGTGGTGCCGCCCGTGTCGCTGCAAGTAAAAATGCCGCCCTTGCCGTGTCGGAAAGTTGGTGCCATCTGTGGTGCTCCTGTTGCTCAGTACCGTGCGAATGCCACGGCGTAGGTGATGGATGTGGACCCTTGCGCGTCGACGTGCGCGCGCACGTACTCGTTGCAGGATGCGGTTGAGGTCTTGCGTTCGTACCCTGCCGGGTTCGTCGAGTCGATGTCTGTGAAGGTGATGTAGTCGGCCCAGGTCACGCCGTCGCTGCTGTCTTGAACGATCACGGACAGCTCGACGGTGGCGGTCTGCGAGGTCGTCCCGCCTGTGACGTGCAGGTGCCCTGCTGCGCCGCCGGTCGTCGCCGTGGACGGTGACAGCGTGACTGCCGACCCGGTCACTGCCGCCGACCTTGTCGCAAGGCTCGCCAACCAGAACCCGTCCGATGCCTGCGACGAGAACTGGACCGACGCCGACGCTGCGACCACATCAGTCGCTGGGGAGGACACGTCATAGGCGGTGACAGGTCCGGCGAGCAGCACGCACGGATCACCGACCGTGTTCCCTGACGGGCCGACGGAGAACACCGAGGTGTCCGAGCCGATCATTGCCTGGAGCCGCCGGTCCATTTCTAAGGTGGAGCCGTCGCAGAACCCGGTCAGCGACATGGTGCCGTCGCGCAGCCCGGCCAGGTACGCCCGGTCATCGAGTCCGAACACGGTCACGTCGGCGGTGTCAGCGGTCTGCGACAGCGACACGTCGTTCATTGCTGAGGACAGCGCGTACTGGTTGCCGATCACGGTCGCGCCCTTGCCGTGAGTGAACGTCGGTGCCATCAGCCCTCGCCTTGCTCGTCATCGGCAGCCGCTGCGGTCTGCCGTTGCTTCTTCACTTCGGTGGCCATGCCGCGTGCGACCATCGCCCGACCGAACGCGGCGGGCACCTCTTGCTCGTCTGGGGACGCTAGGAAGCGATCTGAGCCGTGGTTGCCGCTGTTGTGCAGGATCACCTTCATGGGTTCGCTCCGGTGGTCAGGCAGCGTCCTAGACCCCTTGCGGGCGAACCGGACACGAAGGTCACTGTGGCTCGGTCTGGACACGGCGGTCACTGTGTGTCCTCAGGCTACGCACCGAACGCGTGACAGCGAAGCAACCTCCAAAACGCAGAAAGGCCCTCCCCGAAGGGAGGGCCCTCATCGATGCGTCACCCGCGGAAATCGTAGGAAACCTCCCACTCCAGATCGCTGAGGAACTGTGCGGCTGCCTGTGTCATCAGCGTGTCGTGCAGTGAGTGCGTCGCGGACGAGGTGGTGTTCAGCAGCGATTGCGCGTCCTGCATGACCTTGCGCTGTGCCTGGGCCTCAACCGCGCGGACCGCCTCCGCGAAGTCGCCGCGACGCTCCTCCTCGCGGAGGATTGCGGCGAACCACTTGGCGACCTCTGTCTTGAGGACCATGTCTACGACGGTGGCAAGATCAAAGCTGCTGCTCCGCATTTCCATGTCGAGCAGGTTCTCAACGGCCTCTACGGCGGCCACTGCGTTCCGCACCTTGGCCCTTGCTGCGACTGCCTTGCGGCTGATTTCAGTGATCTTGTCGGTGTCGGTATCGGTGTTGGTGTTCGTTGCCATGTGCTCAATCTATCGCGTGCGATAGCACGTTGCAACTCTTGAGGCAATATTTCTC
>Ga0181594_10003086_pt1 | contig 15149 bp, 14 predicted proteins | sample 071ome_18_FD_145603 | JGI IMG/M metagenome (GOLD analysis project Ga0181594, IMG submission 145603) | Coastal salt marsh microbial communities from the Groves Creek Marsh, Skidaway Island, Georgia - 071413BT metaG (spades assembly) | ecosystem: Environmental > Aquatic > Marine > Intertidal zone... | reverse complement strand
CTATCGCCGGGGCTACCTCGCGACCCCTTCTCCCGATGGCACGGTCAACCTCACCGCCCATGTAGCGGTCGACTCCTGCGCCGCACGGGTCCCGAGGTCGACCGTGCGCTCGCAGCGCGAGATGCTTCACTCCGTGACGCAGGCACTCCCCGAGGCGGTCTCCGGTCCGGACTACGCGCGGGCCCTCGCGCGACAGTCCGAGCTCGCCCGGCTGCGTGATCCGGTTGGTGTCGGAGCGTTTGCCTGGCTCCGCTGGGAATCCGTGTCATGAGTGTCCTACCCGACGACCTGGTGAGTCCGCCGCCGCGATTGCGTGTTGGAGTGGTCGGCACGGGACGGGTGGGGGCGGTGCTCGGCGCGGCCTTGCGTCGTACCGGACACGAGGTGACGGCGGCATCGGCGCGCACTGATCTCTCGCGTGTCCGCGCGGAGGCGCTCCTGCCGGGCGTCCCGATCGTCGACCCGAGACAGGTGCCGGACCACGCCGACCTGCTCCTGCTCACCGTTCCTGACGACGCCCTCCCGCAGGTTGTCGCCGACCTGGCTGGTCGCGTGCGTCCGGGACAGATCGTGATGCACGCATCCGGGCGCCACGGGCTCGATGTGCTGGCGCCGCTCGTCGGCGTTCTCCCGATCGCTGCGCACCCGATCATGACGTTCACCGGGACCAGCCTCGACCTTGGCCGCTTGGAGGACTGTCCCTTCGGTGTTACGGCAAACGACGAGGTTTTCGCCGTAGCGGCTGCGCTCGTGGTCGAGATGGGTGGTGATCCGGTCCGGGTGGAGGGATCGTCCCGCACGACGTACCACGCGGCTCTGGCGCATGGCGCCAATCACCTCGTCACGCTGGTGGCGCAGACCCTTGACCTGCTGGCCGCAGCGGGTGTGGAGGACCCAGCGCGCATAGCGCGACCGCTGCTCACCGCGGCCCTCGACAACGCCTTGCGTGAAGGTGATCGCGCACTCACCGGCCCGGTGGCGAGAGGCGACATCGAGACGGTCCGTGCCCATCTATCGCAACTGTCCGATCCGGATGTCCGTGCCGCCTACCAGGCCATGGCGGCGGTGACGCTTCGGCGCGCGGTAGCCTCCGGCATGCTCAGCCCGACCGCTGCCGAGCCGATTGCCCTCCTGATCGACGAGGGATCCGCGTCGTGATCGAGGTCCTCACGACCAAGACGGCGCTGCGGGAATTGCCGCCCGTGGCCGGCCGCACCGCGGCCGTCTTCACGATGGGTGCACTGCACCGTGGGCATGCTGCGTTGATCGAGCAGGCGCGGAACGCAGTGGGGCCCACGGGTCGCGTCATCGTCACCGTCTTCGTCAACCCCAGACAGTTCGGTGCCGGTGAGGACTTCGCCGAGTACCCGCGGACATTGGCCGCTGATGTCGACGTCGCGGACGCTGCGGGGGCCGACGTGGTCTGGGCGCCCGATGCCGGTGAGGTCTACGACACCGAGGGTGTGGCCGCGGGCATTGCCGTGGAGCCCGGTCCCCTCGGTGCCGAACTCGAAGGGGCAAGTCGTGCCGGTCACTTCGCGGGCGTTCTGACCGTCGTGCTCAAGTTGCTCATGGTGACCGCGCCAGACCTGGCGCTCTTCGGGGAGAAGGACTACCAGCAGCTCACCCTCATCCGGGCCATGGCCAGCGCGCTGGACCTGCCCATCGACATTGTTGGCGCGCCCACGGTGCGTGAGGACGATGGACTCGCCCTGAGCAGCCGCAATCGCTACCTGAGCGCCGATCAGCGAGCGCTGGCCGCGCGCATTCCGGCCGCGACCGCTGCGGGCGCGGAAGCCGCGAGGAGTGGTGCTGATGCGGTGGTATCCGCGGCCACCGGGATCCTCGATGTCGAGGGCATCGACATCGACTATGTCGCCGTACGCGATCCGAGTCTTGGTGCGGCGCCCACCGCAGGGCCCGCTCGGCTCCTCATTGCCGTGACGGTGGGGGATACGCGCCTGATCGACAACGTTCCGGTGACGCTGGGCGGCGCATCATGAGCACGCTGCGAGCACCGGCCCCGGGTTGGTCGGTCGAGGCGGACGCGGTCATCGTCGGATCCGGTGTCGCGGGACTCACATCGGCGCTCCACGTACGACGTACCGGACGTCGCGTCGTTCTCGTGACGAAGAGCAAGGTGGCCGAAGGCTCGACGCGCTGGGCACAGGGCGGCATTGCCGCCGCGCTTGCCGATGACGACTCACCGGACGAGCATTTGCACGACACCCTGGTCGCCGGAGCAGGACTGTGCGACGTCGCCGCTGTGCGTGCCCTCGTCACCGAGGGCCCGGATGCGGTGCGCGCACTGATCGCGTGGGGTGCGGCATTCGATCGTGACCCGAGTGGTGCCCTGAGCCTGACGCGCGAGGGTGGCCATCTGCGCGATCGCATCGCGCACGCCGGGGGAGACGCTACGGGTGCGGAGGTTTCGCGGGCTCTCGTGGCGGCCGTCGCTCAAGATCCCGGGATCGAACTCATCGAGGATGCGCTCGCCCTCGACCTGCTGATCGACGATTCCGGGGCGGCCCAGGGTGTCTCCCTGCACGTGATGGGGCAGGGCACCCGCGACGGGGTCGGAGCTGCGCTGGCCCCGGTCGTCATTCTGGCGACGGGTGGCTTCGGTCAGGTCTTCGCGCAGACCACCAACCCTTCCGTCGCCACGGGTGACGGTGTTGCGCTGGCACTGCGCGCCGGGGCTGAGGTCGCGGACCTCGAATTCGTCCAGTTCCACCCGACCGTGCTGTGGCTTGGCCCCCAGGCGCGTGGACAGCAGCCGCTGGTCTCGGAGGCCGTCAGGGGCGAAGGAGCGCTGCTTCGCGACCTCAATGGCGAGCGCTTCATGGTGGCCGAGCATTCGCTCGCCGAACTCGCGCCCCGCGACATCGTGTCGAGGGCCATCAAGCGCCGCATGATGGAGACGGGTGCGCCGCATGTCTGGCTCGACGGCCGAGACTTCGGTGCCGACGTGTGGCAGGCCCGGTTCCCGACGATCCTGGCGAGTTGCCGTAGTCACGGGATCGACCCTGTCGCCGAGCTCATCCCGGTGGCTCCGGCGTCGCACTATGTATCCGGCGGCATACTCACCGACCTCGACGGGCGCGCGTCTATTCCGGGGCTCTTCGCCTGCGGCGAGGTGGCGTGCACCGGCGTGCACGGCGCCAATCGACTCGCCTCCAACTCCCTGCTGGAGGGGCTGGTCTTCGCTGCGCGCATCGGTCGGGTGCTCGAAGAGGAGACTTTCGACGTGCGCCCCGTCGAGTTCGCGGCACGAGATGGTGTGCTCATCTCGCATCGCCAGATGCGTCGGATGCAGCAGACGATGACCGATGAGGCCAGCGTGATCCGCAGTGCACCCTCCTTGCTGCGAGCGCGCTCGGTGCTTGAGGAGTTCCCCGATGCGGGTGCGCCGAGCACCGAGGATTGGGAGACGACGAATCTCCACGCGGTCGCGCGTGTGCTCATCGACGAGGCGCTCATCCGCGAGGAGACACGCGGCTCGCACTGGCGTGAGGACTACCCCGACCGCAATGACGAGCACTGGCGTGTCCGGCTCGTGTCACGGCTCACCCCCGACGGGGATGTGGTGGTGCGTCGTGAGACGGTGAACCTCGATGGGAGCGGTACGACGCAGACCGTCGGTCAGCCCGACACGGCAGCCGGAGGACATGACCATGGGTCCTGATGTCGCGTCCGGCATCGCCGAGGCTATTACGGTCGCCGGCCTCGATCTCGCCGCTGTCGTCGATCTCGTCGATCGAGCCCTGGCTGAGGATCTCGACGGTGGCACCGATGTCACCTCCGTTGCCACGGTGCCGGCGGCTCAACAAGGCGCCTTGGACCTTGTCGCCCGTGCGCCGGGAGTGGTCGCGGGAATTCCCGTCGCCGCCCTTGTCTTTGATCGCGTGGGAGCGCTGTCAGGCGCTGGTCGCGTGCACGTCGACATGCGCATGACGGACGGCGCGGCGGTCGTCCACGGCGATGTCCTGCTCACGGCATCCGGCCCAGTACGCGACCTGCTGCTCTCTGAGCGGACCGCGCTCAACCTGCTGTGCCACCTGTCCGGCATCGCCACGGCAACGCATCAGTGGGTCGTGGCCCTGGGGCCGACGCGTACCCGGGTGCGGGACACCCGCAAGACCACGCCGGGATTGCGCCGCCTGGAGAAGTACGCCGTGCGATGCGGCGGAGGGGTCAACCACCGCATGTCGCTGAGTGACGCCGCACTGATCAAAGACAACCACGTCGTGGCCGCTGGTGGCGTGGCTGAGGCATTCCGCGCGGTGCGCGCGTTGGCCCCTGATCTGCCGCTGGAGGTCGAGGTGGATTCCCTTGACCAGCTCGACGAGGTGCTCGAAGCCGGCGCCGACCTGGTGCTGCTCGACAACTTCACGCCGGAGGAGATGACCGAGGCAGTACGGCGGACCGCTGGGCGCGCGCAGTTGGAGGCCTCCGGCGGACTCACACTCGAATTAGCGGCCGTCGTCGGATCCACCGGGGTCGACTACGTTGCGGTCGGAGCCCTGACCCACTCCGCTCCCGTCCTCGACGTGGGCGCCGATCTCCGGGAGTCGCCGTGACCCTGCTGGCCATCGATATCGGCAATACCAACACCGTGCTCGGCATGTTCGACGGCGACGATCTGCGCAGGTCCTGGCGGGTCACCACCCATCCGCGCGCGACCGCCGATGAAATCGCCTTGACGTTCCGGGGTCTGCTCGATGGTTGCGAGCCGGTGACCGGCATTGCGATGTGCTCGACCGTGCCGTCAGTCCTGCGCGAGATGCGCTCGATGCTCGACCGCTACTTCGATGACATCCCCAAGGTCATCGTCGAGCCGGGCACGAAGACCGGAGTCCCGATCCTCACCGACAACCCCCGCGAGGTGGGTGCCGACCGCATCGTCAACACGATGGCAGCGCACCACGTCTACGGCGGCCCTTCCATCGTGGTCGACTTCGGCACCTCGACCAATCTTGATTGCGTGTCTGAGCGCGGGGAGTTCCTCGGGGGTGCCCTGGCGCCGGGCATCGAGATCTCCATCGACGCGCTCGCCGCCCGTGCGGCGCAATTGCGCAAGGTCGAACTCGTGCCACCGCGCTCCGTCATCGGCAAGAACACCGTCGAGGCGCTGCAGTCCGGTGCTCTCTACGGATTCGCCGGTCAAGTGGATGGTCTGGTGCGTCGCCTCAGCGCCGAACTCGGCAATGTCGTGGCGGTCATCGCGACCGGCGGACTCGCTCCGATCGTGGTCCCAGAGTCCGAAACCATCACCGCGCATGACCCCAACCTCACCCTGGTGGGCCTTCGACTGGTCTACGAGCGCAACGTCCCCTGACCGTCGCTCCGGGCACCGCGACTACCCTTGCGTCCCGTGACGGAGGAAATCCAGGACGATCTGCCCGAGCAAATGCGCATCCGCCGAGAGAAGCGTGATCGCCTGCTCGACATGGGACAGCACCCCTACCCCGTCCGCCTGCCCATCACGCACTCCATCGCCGACGTGCGCGCCGCCCACGAGGGCCTCGAGGCCGACGTCTCCACCGGTGACGTCGTCGGGATCGCCGGCCGCGTGATCTTCCTGCGAAACACCGGCAAGCTCTGCTTCGCCACCCTGCGGGCCGGGGATGGCACCGAGATCCAGGCCATGGTCTCGCTCGCCTCCGTGGGTGAGGAGGCGCTCGAGGACTTCAAGCGACTGGTTGACCTCGGCGACCACCTGTTTGTGCACGGTGAAGTCATCACCTCCCGTCGCGGCGAGTTGTCGGTCATGGCCGACGAATGGCGCATGGCGAGCAAGTCACTTCGCCCGCTGCCGGTTGCGCACAAGCCACTCACCGAGGAGACCCGGGTCCGCCAGCGCTACGTCGATCTCATCGTGCGCCCGGAAGCGCGCGAGATGGCACGCATCCGCGTCCTGGTGCTGGCGAGCATCCGCCGCAGCCTGGCCGAGCGCGGCTACCTCGAGATCGAGACACCGCTCCTGCAGACCCAGCAGGGCGGGGCGGCAGCGCGTCCGTTCATCACGCACTCGCACGCCTTCGATCTCGATCTCTACCTGCGTATCGCGCCGGAACTCTTCCTCAAGCGGGCCCTCGTCGGCGGACTGGAGCGCGTCTTCGAGGTCAACCGCAACTTCCGTAATGAGGGCGCGGACTCCACTCACTCACCGGAATACGTCGCGCTGGAGTTCTACGCCGCGTACCAGGACTACCGCGACGTCGCCCGGACGACGCGCGAGATCATCCAGGAAGCCGCTGTTGCCGCCACGGGCAGCATGGTGGTCACGCATGCGGACGGCAGTGTGCACGACTTATCCGGCGAGTGGCCCGAGATCGACCTCTACGGATCGGTATCGGCAGCGGTCGGGCGCGAAATCACGCCGGCCACTCCGCTCGCCGAACTCGACGAACTGGTCCGCGCCGCGGGGATTGAGCCTGCGCCGACCTGGATTGCGGGCAAGTACGTCGAAGAACTCATGGAGCACTACGTCGCCCCGGGATTCACCGGGCCGACGTTCGTCATGAACTATCCCGAGGACACCTCCCCGCTGACCCGGGAGCACCCGGATCGACCGGGTGTAGTGGAGAAATGGGACCTCTACATCAACGGCTACGAGCAGGCCACGGGCTACTCCGAACTCGCCGACCCGGTAATCCAGCGTGAGCGACTCCTCGCGCAGGCCGAGCTCGCCGATCGCGGTGACGACGAGGCGATGCCGGTCGACGAGGACTTCCTGCGGGCGCTGGAAATCGGCATGCCGCCGGCCGGCGGAGTCGGCGTCGGCGTCGATCGTCTGCTCATGTCCCTTACCGGCCTGGGGATCCGGGAGACCATCCTCTTCCCGCTGGTCAAGCCCGAGGCCCGGCCGTGACGGGTCACATCCGGCCCGCGCGGACCACGGATGTGGGCGTCATCCACGACCTCATTTCGGGGTACACCGAGGATCGGCGGATGCTGGCCAAGGCGATGGTCACGCTCTACGAGGATGTGCAGGAGTTCATCGTCGTCGAACGAGATGACGAGATCCTGGCCTGCGGGGCCCTGCACGTGATGTGGGAGGACCTCGCCGAGGTGCGATCGCTGGCCGTACGTCGCGACAGTGTCGGCGAGGGACTCGGTTCACAGGTCCTCACGGTGCTGCTGGACCGGGCGCGTGCCCTCGGCGTTGAGCGCGTCTTCTGCCTCACCTTCGAGACCGGATTCTTCGGCCAGCACGGCTTCACCGAGTTCGAGGGGACTCCGGTCGAGCACGAGGTCTTCGAGCAGCTCCTCCAGAGTTACGACGAGGGCGTGGCGGAATTCTTGGACCTCGAACGGGTGAAACCGAATACCCTCGGCAACCATCGCATGCTTATGCTCCTGCAGTGAGAATCGCAGCGATTGCCCTTGCCACGGTGGCGACAGCCGGCCTGGCCCTCGGCCTGATGAGTGCACCGGCCTCCGGCGCTCCCTCGGCGGATGGACCCCTCAGCGGGGTGGTGATCGCGCTTGATCCCGGTCATCAACTCGGCAACTCGAACCCGAAGTTCTTCGATGAACTGGCCCGGACCCACTTCAACGGGGTCGAGACGAAGTCGTGCAATACGACGGGTACGGCGACCAATGGGGGATACCCGGAGGCAACCTTCAACTGGAAGGTCGCCAAGCACGTGAAGGCACGTCTGCGGGCGCTCGGTGCGACCGTGAAGATGTCGCGACACTCGAACTCGTTCTCCAAATGGGGTCCGTGCGTCGACAAGCGCGGCAGTTTCGGTCAGAAGGTCGGCGCCGATCTGATGTTGAGCATCCATGCTGACGGTGCGGCTCCCTCGGGCTACGGGTTCTACGTCATGGCGCCGGCCGTCGTCCCCGGGTGGACCGATGACATCGCCAAGAAGTCCGGTCGCGCCGCCCGACGCTTCGTCAAGGCGATGGCCGCCGCGGGCGCGCCCCGCTCGACGTACATCTCGAACCAGATCCTGGTCACGTCGAACATCTCGACGCTGAACTACTCGGACGTCCCAGTACTCCTGCTCGAGGCCGGCAATATGCGCAATGCCAGCGATGCGGCTCGGATGACCTCATCGGCCGGCCAGGCGCAGTACGCCGACTGGATCGTGGCCGGTGTCCGGGGTGCCCTGAAGAAGTAGCTCCGCAGAGCCCCTATCGGACCGAACCAGGCCGGGACGGGAACAGATCCGGGGGCCCCGGCGTTGGGGCTGCGGACGAGGTTCCGGGCGCGAACGGGTGCTCTGCGTCCCTCGGTACTAGCATCGAACCAGTCCGGTCCGGCGTGCGTCGGAACCATGTGGCGCGGACCGTCGCCGCATGGGGGCGAGTGAGGAGAGTTGAGCATGTTCGAGAGGTTTACCGACCGGGCCCGCCGGGTCGTCGTCCTGGCGCAGGAAGAAGCCCGGATGCTCAACCACAACTACATCGGCACCGAGCACATCCTGCTGGGCCTGATCCACGAGGGCGAGGGCGTCGCGGCCAAGGCCCTGGAGAGCCTCGGAATCTCCCTGGAGGCCGTTCGCTCCCAGGTCGAGGAGATCATCGGCCAGGGGCAGCAGGCCCCCAGCGGTCACATCCCCTTCACCCCGCGTGCCAAGAAGGTCCTCGAGCTCTCGCTGCGCGAGGCGCTGCAGCTCGGGCACAACTACATCGGCACCGAGCACATCCTGCTGGGCCTGATCCGCGAGGGTGAAGGTGTCGCCGCGCAGGTGCTGGTCAAGCTCGGGGCTGATCTCAACCGCGTACGCCAGCAGGTCATCCAGCTGCTCTCGGGCTACCAGGGCAAGGAGCCGGCGACTTCCGGCGGCCCCGCCGAGGGCACGCCGTCGACGTCGCTGGTCCTCGACCAGTTCGGCCGCAACCTCACGCAGGCCGCGCGCGAAACCAAACTCGATCCGGTCATCGGGCGCGAGAAGGAGATCGAGCGCGTGATGCAGGTGCTGTCGCGCCGTACCAAGAACAACCCCGTCCTCATCGGTGAGCCGGGTGTCGGCAAGACCGCCATCGTCGAGGGACTGGCCCAGAACATCATTCGCGGCGAGGTGCCCGAAACCCTCAAGGACAAGCAGCTCTACACGCTCGACCTCGGCGCACTTGTCGCTGGCAGCCGCTACCGTGGTGACTTCGAGGAGCGCTTGAAGAAGGTGCTCAAGGAGATCCGCACGCGTGGCGACATCATCCTGTTCATTGATGAGATGCACACGCTGGTCGGCGCGGGTGCTGCTGAGGGCGCCATCGACGCAGCCAGCATCCTCAAGCCGATGCTCGCCCGCGGTGAACTCCAGACAATCGGTGCGACCACCCTCGACGAGTACCGCAAGTACGTCGAGAAGGACGCCGCCCTCGAGCGCCGCTTCGCACCCGTTCAGGTCAACGCCCCGGATGTCTCCGACACCGTCGAGATCCTCAAGGGCCTGCGCGACCGCTATGAGTCGCACCACCGCGTCTCCATTACCGACGGTGCGCTGCACGCGGCCGCCCGACTCTCGGATCGCTACATCTCCGACCGTCAGTTGCCGGACAAGGCGATCGACCTCATCGACGAGGCCGGTTCGCGTCTGCGTATCCGTCGCATGACCGCTCCGCCGGATCTGCGCGAGTTCGATGAGCGCATCGCCGACGTCCGGCGTGCCAAGGAGTCCGCGATCGACGAGCAGGACTTCGAGAAGGCAGCGTCCTTGCGCGACGACGAGAAGAACCTTCTCGCCGAGAAGGCCCAGCGCGAGCGCGAGTGGAAGGCTGGCGACATGGATGTCGTGGCCGAGGTCGACGAGAAGCTCATCGCCGAGGTCCTGGCGCTCATGACCGGCATCCCGGTCACCGATCTGTCCGAGGACGACGCGCAGCGCCTGATCCGCATGGAGGAGGAACTGCACCGTCGCGTCATCGGTCAGGAGCAGGCGATCAAGGCCCTGTCGAAGTCGATCCGGCGTACTCGCGCTGGCCTGAAGGATCCCAAGCGTCCGTCCGGGTCGTTCATCTTCGCCGGGCCTTCGGGTGTCGGCAAGACCGAGCTGTCCAAGACGCTCGCGGAGTTCCTGTTCGGCGACGAGGATGCCCTCATCGCACTCGACATGAGCGAGTTCTCCGAGAAGCACACCGCTTCCCGACTGTTCGGCTCCCCTCCCGGCTACGTGGGCTACGAAGAGGGTGGCCAGCTGACGGAGAAGGTCCGTCGCAAGCCGTTCTCGGTGGTCCTGTTCGACGAGGTCGAAAAGGCTCACCCGGATATCTTCAACTCGCTGCTGCAGGTCCTCGAAGAGGGACGTCTGACCGACGCCCAGGGTCGCGAGGTGGACTTCAAGAACACCGTCATCATCATGACGACCAACCTCGGCAGCCGTGATGTGTCGAAGGGTGTCATGCTCGGCTTCGCGCCGGAGAACGACGATCTGTCGGCGTACGAGCGGATGAAGACCAAGGTGCAGCAGGAACTCAAACAGCACTTCCGTCCGGAGTTCCTCAACCGTATTGACGACACCATCGTGTTCCATCAGTTGAGCAAATCCGAGATCGTCCAGATCGTCGATCTCATGGTCAATCACCTCGATGAGCGCCTGAAGGACCGCGATATCTCGCTGGATCTCACCCAGGCCGCTCGCGAGCTCCTGGCCGAGCGCGGCTACGACTCAAGCATGGGTGCACGACCGCTGCGCCGCACTATCCAGCGTGAGGTCGAGGACCCGCTCAGCGAGAAGATGCTCTTCGGTGAGATCACGCCTGGCTCTGCCGTGCTGGTGGACGTCGTCACCGGCGAGGATGGACCTGAGTTCAGCTTCACCACGACCCCCAAGGCCGACGTGCCCGACGTGCCCCCCATGGAGCCGGCCGGGCCGAGTGATCCGGACCTGGGCGGCTTGGCAGAGCCGCCGGGCCTGAGCGAGTGATGCGGCAGGGGGTCAGGCGTGCCTAACGGTCCACTGATCCCCGGCCTGCGCGAGTACGACGCTCCGCGGCGTCGCCGCGCCCGGGGATTCTGGCTCGGGATGGTCGGTGTCATCGCGGCCGTCCTGGCGCTTGTGGTCGTCGGTGGCCTGGTCGCCGGTATCGGCCCGCTGCGCATTCTGGGCACCTCGGAGTCTCCACTGACCCCCGTGGCCTGGCGTGCGACGGAGGGGCCTGACACGATCCAGGTCTCGGTGGCGCTGCCGGACTCGGGGCTGTGCGCGGGCGACGAAATCGTCGTACGCGCCATCGAGCACCCGGACATCGTGGAGATCTCCGCGGCGCGAACGTCGCCGCGCGGCTCCGAAGAGTGCTCGGGGATCGGTATCGCGGGAGATGCCACCTGGATCGACCTCGTCCTCGATCAGCCCATGGGTGCTCGGATGGCCATCCGAGCAGACGATCGCGTTCCGTTGCCGGCTGATCCGGCGCCGGCCCCTTAGCTCGGTAGCGACCAGCGGCCCCGCGTGGCCGGTACGACAAGTCCGTCGCTGACCAGCCCATCTAGTGCGCGAGCCCGCTGCACCGGGTCGGGCCACGCGAGGTCAAGCCGACGCTGGGTGACCGCACCGGGTGCCTCGCGCAGCACCGCGAGCAGGGCGCCGCGAGCCTGGCGGTCCGATCCCTCGTATCGCGGCTGGCGACGAGTGACCTCACCGGCGGGATAGCCCCGTGCTCGCCAGCGGCAGGACGGCGCTATCGGGCAGAGTTCGCAGCTTGGCGTCCGAGCCGTGCAGATGAGCGCGCCGAGCTCCATGATCGCAGCCATCCAGGCAGCGCCGCGGCGTCGCGGTAGTGCCTGCGCCGCATGTGCGCGCTCGGCGCTGGTGAGCGCGGGGCCAGGGTTCGCCAACCCATGGTCGTGCCGCGCGAAGACGCGGCGGACGTTGGTATCGAGAGCCAGGGCCGGACGGTCGAAGGCGAAGGCCACGATGGCACCGGCGGTGTACTCGCCGACTCCGGGTAGTGACCGCAGGACCTCCAGATCGTCGGGAACGTCGCCCCCATGCTCGCTGGCGATGACCGTGGCGGCGCCGTGCAACCGCAGCGCCCGGCGCGGATATCCCAGCCGACCCCAGGCGCGGACAGCCTGCGCGGCGGGCTCTGCAGCGAGGGCCGCGGGGGTCGGCCAGCGGCTCCACCATTGCTCCCAGACCGGCAGAACCCGGTCCACCGGGGTCTGCTGGAGCATGAATTCGGACACCATGACCCCCCAGGGACGACCCGCACCACGGAGGCTTCGCCAGGGCAAAGAACGTGCATTGTGGGTGAACCAGCGCAAAATCAGGGCACCTTCAGTACCCAGGTGGGGCCTGGGCGCGCTCATAAGGCCGTTCTCCTGGCTCTGGTGGAGTGGAGCCGAATGTCCCATGCGCGTCCCTGCCATGTCCCGATGCTGCCATGCGCGGCCGTCGAAAGAGGTACGGTGCTGACCCGTGAGCACAGTGATGTACCCCGTTGGGTCCGAGCCGCCCGGCGTCTACTGGCGCCGGCGGATCATTGTGTTGGTCGTCCTGGTCGCGATCCTGGCGCTGCTGTGGTGGTTGATCTTCGGTCGCGGCGGTGGCGACGAGAGTGGTGCGCAGCCCACGCCGGTCCCAACCGAGACCGCGTCCACGCCGACTCCGGCGCCGACGTCGGCGACGCCGACACCGACGCCCACGCCGACGGAGATTACCGACTGCGCCGACGAGGACATCCTGGTCGAGGCGTCAGCCGAGGAGGCGATCTACCCGGTGGGGTCGACTCCGAACCTGTCGTTGACCGTCACGAACATCGGAACGCGCCCGTGCAAGCGCGACGTTGGCCCGGGCGCCAATGAGCTCCTGGTCACGGCCGGGGATTACTCCATCTGGTCCAGTGACGACTGCAACCCCAGCGATGACAAGGACGTGGTCACCCTCGATCGCGGTGATGCCTTCCAGACGCAGTTGGTCTGGGACGGCTACCTGAGCGAGCCCGGCTGCCCGCCGGATATGCCCATGGCCGACGCAGGTGAGTACACCGTCACGGGCCGCAACGGCGATCTGTACAGCGCACCATCCGCGCTTCGGCTGGAGTAGTGCCCACCCGCTTTTGCAGATGTAGGGCCGGCCTAGATCCCTGAATGTGGTGGATGTGCCGGTGCCGTCCAGTAGTTTCCGGCGCATGGTCAAACTACTGATCACCGACGATGACGTGCAGGTCGGACTCGGCACCAATGAGCATCTGCTGTCGATGCACAAGAGTTTCACGATTCCCCGCAGCGACGTCACGTGCATCGAACACGTCGATGACCTCCTCGCCCAGGTCGAGGGTTACAAGGTCGTAGGCGAGGGCACTACGGAGACGAAATTGGGGACGTTCACGTCGCCCGCCGGAACAGACTTCTGTGCCGTCAAGGGCAGCGGGCCGGGCACGGTCGTCACGCTTCGTGACGGCGCCAAGTATCGGCGCATCCTCGTCTCGGACGAGTAGTGCCCTGGCGGGCTCTCGGACTACCGCGACTCGCGGAAGATGCGCTCGACTGACGCCAGCGCACTCGACAGGTGTCGCAACTCGGTCACGCCCTCCAGCCGATCGCGGGAGCCGGCCGGGACGAGGATCCGTCGGTAGCCGAGTCGACGTGCCTCGGCGACCCGCTGTCCGAGAAAAGGCACCGGGCGGATGTCGCCGGACAGGGCGATCTCGCCAATGGCGAGTACGTCGGCAGGGATCGCTGTCTCGAGACGGGCCGAGGCGATGGCGAGGCAGATGGCGAGGTCCGCTCCGGGGTCGGCGATCTGAGCGCCGCCGACCGTGGCCACGAAGATGTCGCGCTGCGACAAACCCTGGTCTTTGGTGCCGGCGCGGTCGGTGACCGCGGCGAGGGTGATGACGCGGGTGGTGTCGAGGCCGGTGACGGTACGCCGCGGGGCAGGACCGCTCCCGGCGGCCACCAGCGCCTGGACCTCCGCGAGCAGCGCCCGGCGTCCCTCCATGGTGACCGTGACACAGGTGCCCGGCACCGGGGTCTCCCGCTGACCGCGGAAGAGCTCGGAGGGATCGCGGACCTCGGCGAGCCCCCGGTCGGTCTGCTCGAACGCCACGATCTCATCGGCGGGTCCGTAGCGGTTCTTCACCGCGCGCAGGAGCCGGAGGGAGCTTGATCGGTCTCCGTCGAAGGTCAAGACCGTGTCGACGAGGTGCTCGAGCGCGCGCGGCCCGGCCACGGAGTTCTCCTTGGTCGACTGGCCGATGAGCAGCATGGGGATACCGCGCTGCTTGGCAGTGCGAGTCAATGCTTGGGTCACCTCGAGGACCTGGGCCACTCCGCCGGCCCGACCTTCGAGTTCTGGCGACGCGATGGTCTGCACCGAGTCGACGATGATGAGTCCGGGTCGGTGGTGCTCGATCTGGCCCAGGACGGTGAACAGATCGTTGTCGTCCGCGACGAACAGGCCCTCGGACATCGCCTCGATGCGACGAGCCCGCAGGGCAATCTGGTCGGCGGACTCCTCACCGGAGACATACAGAACAGTGCCTTTGTGCTTCTCGGCGTACGCATGGGCGACGGCGAGCAGGAGGGTGGATTTGCCCACGCCCGGCTCGCCAGCGAGGAGGACGACCTGGCCGGCGACGAGTCCGCCGCCGACGACGCGATCGAATTCGCCGGCTCCGGTCGGGCTGCGTCGAACGCGCTCCTCAGCGATGTCGGCCACCGGCTGCGCGGGTCGGACCTTGGCCGCGGCGCGACCGGCCTTGCCGGACGAAGTTGCGGGTGCCGCGGCGACTTCGGCGACGGTCCCGAACTCCTGGCACTTGGGGCAACGGCCAACCCAACGCAGCGAGGTCGCTCCGCAGGAGCTGCACTGGTAACTCACCGTGGACTTGGCCATGGGCCGCAGACTACGGGCTCGGGCGGACATAGCGGCGGCCCTCACCTTCCCGCCGCGAAACCGCGCCGAGCATCACCTTTCCGCCGCGAAACCGCGTTTCTTGTCGAAATAACGCGGTTTCGCGGCGGAACAGCGAAGCAGATCGCGGTTTCGCGGCGGAACAGCGAGACGGAGCCCGGGATCAGCCCGCGGTCCTCGCCACGGGCGCGACTACTCAGGCTCGACTAATCAGGCTCGACTACTCGGGGTCGGCCGGGTGGGGTGCGAGCCCCTGGCGCGCGGCGCCGGTGGCTTCGGCCAAGGCCAGGATTCGCGCCTCGCAGTACTCCGCGAGAACGGCGTACGCCTTCTTGC
>Ga0181594_10003082_pt1 | contig 15159 bp, 14 predicted proteins | sample 071ome_18_FD_145603 | JGI IMG/M metagenome (GOLD analysis project Ga0181594, IMG submission 145603) | Coastal salt marsh microbial communities from the Groves Creek Marsh, Skidaway Island, Georgia - 071413BT metaG (spades assembly) | ecosystem: Environmental > Aquatic > Marine > Intertidal zone... | reverse complement strand
CAAACCACCACGCGCCAAGGCGCTGTTGCGCGGCGCCCTTCAACTTCCATGTTTGGTTGCGAATGTTGGCTCATAGCTTGATCCTATTGTGCAATCTGTCTGCGGCGCAGGCGCGATCTTCATTCATACCTCAGCGCCTCGATGGGGTCGAGTTTGGAGGCTTTGATGGCGGGGAACAGTCCGGCGATGACGCCGACCAGCGCGCTGAAGCCCACTGAGATCATCATGGCTTCGGAGGTGATCACCGGGGTGTTCGAGGTGGGCGACATCGCTTCCACCAGTCCTACCAGGGCATGGGACGCTCCCAAACCGGCGAGTCCGCCCAGCAGGGCCAAGGCCACGCTCTCGGTGAGAATCTGCAGAAAGACGATCTGGTCAGTCGCGCCCAAAGCCTTGCAGGTCCCGATCTCGCGGATGCGTTCGTTGATGCTGGCGAGCATGATGTTCATGATCCCGATGCCGCCGACCAGCAGGCTGAGGCCCGCAATGACGCCGCCGCTGATGCGCGCATTGCGGATCTGCTTGTTGATATCGGTGATGTTGTCCTCCTGGGAACGGAAGCTGAAGTCCTCGATGCCATTGTGCGTCACGAGCAGAATGTTCCGGGCCTGGTCGAGGGCTGCCTGCATCTTGTCCATGTCCACGATCTTGATGTCGACATCGGTCAGGCGGGCGTCCGGCGTCAGGTCATCGTCATCGACGGCCCGGAACCGGACCCAGGCGGTATTGAGCGGGACGTGCACGGTGTAGTTCTTGCGCCAGAAGGCGTAGTCCTGGTTGTAGCCCCAGCCGGTCTTGCGGGCCGGACCGGATTTTTCCTCGTCCTGGTCGCCTTCCTTCGCCTTGCGCTTCTCCTCGAGTTCGCGCTCCTTCCGGGCCCGTTCGCTCTCGTAGTGGCGATACATGCCGACAATCACAAAGGGTTGGTAGTTGATGAGAATCTCCTCGCCCAGCGGGATGATCTCCCGGCCGGTTTCCTCCGGCTTGCCGAACAGTTCGTCGCGAATGCCGGCGCCGATGACGCAGACGTTGGCCGCGCGTTGATCCTCCAATTCGGTGAAGAAACGACCGTGCTCGATTTCCATGAGATTCATCTCCATGACATCCCGCCAGACGCCGACCGCCTCGGAGGCGCGGGTGCGCTTGCCGTCGCGACGGATGACCGCGCGTCCGAGACTCATCTCCGGATTGACCGCCTTGAGCAACGGCGCCTCCTTTAGGGCGTAGGCGTCCTTGATGGTGCGCCCCGGGGCCTGTTCCGCGAGGTGCTCCTGATGCGGCGGCACGTCCTCGTCGCGCACCAACACCTTGTCCAGTCCGCCCATCGCGATGATGGACTCCTTCATGCCGTTCTCCATGCCTTTGACGATGGCGGTCATCGCCACCAGGCTCGCCACGCCCAACACAATCCCCAGCATGGTCAGGAGTGAGCGCGCCTTGTGCGCCCAAATCTCCTTCAGCGCCGTTTCAATGAGAGTGGTGAGGGACATGGGACATGGGTTCTTGGTGCGGGATGCGGGGTGCGGGGTTCGGGGCGCCTGGCGCTGGGCGCTCAACAGCTGCTTTCCTCAATACGCCACGCCGATTTTCTTCAGGAATGCTTCCAGCTCTCTGGTGTCGAAATCGGCGAGTATTTCGCCGTCGATATCGATGGATGGGGCCATGCCTTGTCCGGTCAGGTCATGGTGTTCCCTGGCGGCGGCGCGGTCGTTGGTGACATCGAGCTTCTGATACTTGAAGCCGTGGCTGTCGAGCCAGGCAATGGCTTCGTGGCACCAGCCGCAGTGGGGTTTGATGAAGAGGCGAATGTTCTCGGGTTGCATGGTCTGTGTGGTGTCGAGATGGGTTTGGGTGGGTCGTGGATCGAACCGGCGGAGTTATGCCTGGCCCTCCGTGATGATGGTGTCCTCGTGCTCGTAACCTGGCGCGCAGCAGCAGAGCAGGCGCAGTGTTTCGTCGCCAGTGTTCCAGATCTTGTGCCTGCTTCCGGGGAGGATGGCGATCGCGTCGCCCACGGCGACCTCGCGTTCCTCGCCCTCGATTCGCATCCGGCCCTCGCCGTGGGTGATGTAGTAAATCTCCTCGGTTCTGGGGTGATAATGCTCGTCGGTGGCCCCGCCAACGGGGACGCGCGCCTCCGCGAGGCTCTGGTTGGCGATCGCGGAGTTCCGATGCGCCAGGAGTTCGCGGATCTCCGAGCCGTCCTTGGTGACGAAGGGCGGGGCATCCGACAGATTGACGATATCCATTCCGCGACTGTATGAAGAACGCATGCCGAAAGCCAAACAGAAGATCCTCATTGTCACAGATGATTCCGGCGAATCCTTTGAAATCCTGCACGCCCAAGCGCGTTTTGCCGAGGCCGGCTACCAACCGGTCATCGCCGCTTCCAAGAAGAAGGCGTTGCATGGCGTGGTTCACGATTTTGATCCCGATTGGAACACCTATGTCGAAAAGCCTGGGTATCGCATCGAAGCGGACATTTCCCTATCCCGCGTCAAGGGCGACGATTATCTCGCCATGGTCCTGATTGGCGGGCGGGCCCCTGAGTTCTTGCGCTACAACAATGCGTTGATCCGGCTGGTGCGGGATTTCAACAAGAAGAACAAGTGGATCTTCTCAGTCTGTCATGGGATTCAGATTCTGGCGGAAGCCGGCGTCATCGATGGTCGTGAAGTCACCTGCTATGAGAACTGTCGCAGCGACGCGACCGGCGCGGGAGCCAAGTGGATCAACCGGCAGAGTGTGACGGATGGCAATCTGGTAACGGCTCAGACCTGGGAAAGTCACGCGGACTTCTATCGGGACATTTTCAAGTGTCTCAACGACTGAACGGCAATTGCGTCCCATTCAGCAATCAGGCTGCCACGTGCGCGTCAGCGTATTCCAGTCCATTGTAGCAGCCGACTTCAAGCCCACCCCTTGAGTTGAGGTTCGTGTGCATCGGAAGCTTCGTCCCGCCGAATGCCGCCTCACAGCTCCACCCGCTGGGTTTTTCCTGTTTTCGCCGCCTGGTAGAAGCTGAAGATGGTTTTCAGGGCGCGCAGGCCTTCGCGGCCGGTAATGGGCGGATCCTGCAGTCCGGCGCAGGCGCGCGCGCACTCGCGGACAAAGGGCGTGTAGCCCCTGGGATCCAGCGGGCCGTTGTATACCTGCACGCCCTTGGTCCCGGGTTCGATCGTGGAATACCATTTCAAGGGCGCTTTCACGCGTTCGCCCAGCCACTCGGTGTATTCCAGCCAACCGCCGGAGCCCCAGATGCGAATGTGGCTGTGGTAGCTGCGGTCCAGGTAGTAACCCGAGGTGAGGGTCCCGAAACTGCCGTTCGCGTACTTCATGGTGACAGCGGCGGAGTCTTCCACATCGATCGGTTGGCCGCCCACATTGCCGGCAAAGCCGGCAACCTCCACCACCCCGCTGCCGGTCAGATACATGGTCAGGTCGAGCCAGTGAATGCCCAGCCAGGTCAGGTGGCCGCCGCCGGCGCGCGCCTTTTGGGCATACCACTTTGATTGGTAGGACGGGCTCTTGAGCCGCGTTTGGTCGGCGACCAGGTGCGCCTCGACGCCGTAGATCTTGCCCAAGGAGCCCCGCGCGATAGTACGCTTTGCCTCTTGGACGGCCGGTGTCACCCGGTTCGCCAAGGCCAGCATGAGATGACGTTTCCGCGACTCGGCCTTGCGGACGAGCTTCTCGAAATCCGCCGCGCGCACGCAGGCGGGCTTCTCGGCAAAGACATGACAGCCTGCCTCCAAGGCCGCGTTGATCTCCGGCGGCGCTTGGACGGCCTCGTAGCTGACCAAAGCCAGATCTGGCGCGGCCTCGCGCAGCAGGGCGTCGCGACTGTCGTAGGTTGCAGCCAGCTTTTCGCCCAGTTTCCCCCGCGCGGACTGGAAGCATCGTCCGCTGGGATCGGAAAGAACGACGTTCTCCACTTCGTCGCAGGCGGCCAAGGCGTCGAAGTAGGCGCCCAGATGCGCCCCGTGTTCGTGCGTGATCACGCCAACTGAAATCGTTGCCATAACACGGCATCCTGCCGATGGAAACTTGGCTTCGCCATGAAATAAATCCCTTGCGCCAGTCGTCTGATAGTGGTCAGGTCGCCGCTCAGGCGGTTGACCCGCAATCAACACATTCGCTCACTCAATCCAATTCCTCATGAAGATCAAATCCCTCCTCGGCCTGCTTTCGGTCGCGCTTCTGCTCCTTTCCACTCCGACTTTTGCCGCCGACGCCAAGGACGATCCCAAGGCTGATTTCCAGGCCTTGTTCACCAAGATTCAGGGCAAATTGCGCGAAGGCGAGCGCACGGAGAAGGCGCTCGCGGCGGAACTCAAGGAGTTCGACACGCTGATGGCCAAGTACCAGGGGCAGAAAACAGATGACGTGGCCAATATCCTCTTCATGAAGGCGATGCTTTACGCCCAGGTTTTTCAGAACACCGATGAGGCGCAGAAGCTGCTGGCCGCGGTGAAGAAGGATTTCCCCCAGACCAAGCAGGGACAGCAAGTGGACCAGATCCTGGCCAGCATGAAGGCCCAGGCCGAAGGCGAGAAGATCAAGCAGAGCCTCGTGGTCGGCAAGCCGTTCCCGGACTTCGAAGGCAAGAACCTCGCGGGCAAGGCGTTTTCACTCAAGGATTACAAGGGCAAGGTCGTGCTGATCGATTTTTGGGCGACCTGGTGCGGTCCGTGCGTCGCGGAACTTCCCCATGTGAAGGAGACCTACTCGCACTACAAGGCCAAGGGATTCGATATCATCGGCATCAGCCTCGATCGGGACCGGGCCAAGCTCGAGGGTTTCATCAAGGACGAGAAGATGGGCTGGACGCAGCACTTTGATGAAGGCGGCGTCATCGCGTCCAAGTATGGCGTCAACAGCTTCCCGACAACCTACCTCATCGATGGCGAGGGCAAGATCATCGCTTCTAACCTCCGCGGCAAACGCCTCGAGGAAGAGGTCAAGAAGGCCTTGGCCAAGTAAGCCCGCCAAAGAGGTTTTCCCAGGACGGCCGCCCGGATTCGGGCGGCCGTTTTTCGTAGAACGGGATCTATCCCGTTTGCCCTGCTTCGGCGTTTCAAGCCCGTCTCATCCCTGACATCAAGACTCCGACCTGTCGGGGCTTCCCGCCTTCGGAGCGCCGGGCGATGCTCGGCATTGGCTTGGAACGCCGCACGGTATGCCGAGCGATGCTCGGCGCTCCGAATTGCCAAGGCGGTCCCTGGGACTCTCTTGGGGGCGTGATGGACACCATTCCGCGACAAGAAAAAGGCCGGTCCTTGCGGACCGGCCTCGGCGTTGAATCTGTTTGTGTCCTGGCGCTCAAACGAACGGCGTCTTGCCGGGCATGCGGACGGGACGGACGGGGAATTCCATATCCCAGTCGAGCTTGTCCGGAACGAGTTTCTCCTGCGAGTTCCAGGCCTGTTCCCAAGTAATCTTCTTGCCGGTGTAGGCGGCCATGCGGCCCATGATGGCCGTCATGGTGGTGTTGATCATGCGCTCGCCGGTGTTGATCGGGTTGCCGGCGCGGATGGAGGCGTACATCTCGTCGTGTTCGGTCTGGTAGCCGTTCTGCTTGCGGTCGCCCTGCCAGCGCCAGCGGATGTCGGGACCGATCAGCGTGTGTCGCTTGCTGCCCGACTCGCCGTTGTAGACGCCCTTGGTTCCGTAAACGCGATCCAGCACGCCGCCCTCGGTGTTGTCCTGCTGGCGGCAGAAGTGGTAGCCGTCCACGCCGCTTTCCCAGTGATACTCGATGGCGAAGTGGTCGTAGATGTTGCCGAACTTCTCCTCGGTGCGGACCTGGCGGCCGCCGGTTGCGATCGCGTATTGCGGCGGCGCGTCGTTGTTGGCCCAGTTCAGCTTGTCGATGGAGTGCACGGCCTGCTCCACGCAGTGGTCGCCGGAAAGCCAGGTGAAGTAGTACCAGCGACGAATCATGAACTCGAGGTCCGTCTTGGTGTTGTGACGGCCCCAGGTCGGGTAGCGTTGGCGGGCGTTGCTGTTGTAGGAGGAGTAGACCGTCCGGATATCGCCGATGTCGCCGCCGATGATCCGCTCATAGGTGTCGCGTTGCGCGTAAGTCCAACGCCAGACGAAGCCGTCGACGAGCGCCAGGCCCTTTTCCTTGGCTTTCTTGACGCTCTCGCGAACGGAGCGCGCGCCGGGCGCGTCGGTGGCCATCGGCTTCTCGGCGAAAACGTGAACGCCGGCTTCGACCGCTGCGGCGATGTGCTGTGGTCGGAAGCCCGGGGAGGTGGTCAGCAGCACGACATCAACGCCGCTCTCCAGCACCTTCTGAAAGCCGTCGAGGCCGGTGAACTTGCGGGAGCCGACGTTGTAGGAGTCCGGATGCATCTTTTTCACGGCTTCCTCGGCCTTGTCGACCTTGTCCTGGAAGACGTCGCACATGGCGAAGAGTTCGAGATTGCTGTCGGCCTTAAGCGCCTGGTTGATGGCGCCGGTGCCGCGGCCGCCGAGTCCGACCCAGCCGATCTTCAGTTTGCGGCTGTCGGGCGCGCCGAAGTTCACCCCGGGGAAGGCCAGGGTGGAGGCGAGCGTCGCGCCGCCCACGGCTGCGCCGGAGGTCTTGATGAAGTTGCGTCGGGTCGATTGGGAATCGGGTTTCTGTATTTCCTGGCTCATGGCTTGATCAAGTTCGACGCGCCTCGGGCGTCGAGGGTTCTATTGACAGTGGTCCCGGAGAGGCTGCCCGCGACCGTTGTGTTGTGAAAGCGGAAAATCGGGTTGATGTGTCAGATGAACTTGGTGACGCCGGGTTTGGCGACGGGCGGTTCGGGCAGGGATTGGTCCCAGGCGTAGCTGGGCGGGCTCAGGTCTTCCTTGGAATTCATCGCCTGGTCCCAGGTCAGGGACCTGCCGGTATAAGCGGACATGCGGGCCATGATGGCCATCATGGTGGATTTGGCCATGTATTCTCCGTTGTTGATGATCTCGCCCCGGCGCAGGGCCGCATACATTTCGTTGTGCTCCAGTTGATGCATGTTCGTGCGCTTCTTGGCGAGGCGGTCGGTCGGGTTCCCTTTCTTGTCGTAGAGGGTGAACTTCATCATGTCGCACCAGCCGTTCGTGCCATGCGCATGGTCGCGCCAGAGGCCGTCCGTATTGGGTTCGTGTCGGGTCTGGGCGTAATACTTCGCCCCGCTGGCGTAGTCGAAGGTCGCGTTGAAGTGGTCGAAGACATGGCCGTAGTCGGGTCCCGTTCGGGCGATGCGGCCGCCGGAGGCGATGCAGCGCTCGGGGTACTCGCCGTTCATCAGCCAGGCCATCTTGTCCAGTTCGTGCACGAACATTTCGACGATGAAGTCGCCGGACAGCCAAGTGTAGTAGTACCAGTTGCGCATCTGGTACTCCATGTCGGTCCAGCCGGGTTGCCGCTTGGCCAGCTTGGAAACGCCGCGCCCGTAGCGGGTGGACTCCAGGGAGACGATGTCGCCGATGGCGCCCTCGTGGATCCGGCGCATGACTTCCTGCATGCCGGTCTCGTAGCGCCAGCAGAGTCCGGACACGATCGAGACGCCCTTCCGTTTGGCCATTTCAGTCGTTTCCAGGACCGAGCGCACGCCCGGGGCGTCGACGGCCACCGGCTTTTCGGCAAAGCAATGCCGGCCCGCTTCGATGACCTTGCGCAGTTGTTGGGGGCGGAAGTGGGGCGTCGTGGCCAGCAGGACCACGTCGCAGCCGCTGTCGATGACCTGATCGATGGCGTCCCAACCGACGAACTTGCGCGCTTTGACGTTGAGCTTGTCGCCATTGCCATCGGCGCCCATCTGTTTTTCGAGGGTGTTCAGGCTTTTGGTGATCTGATCTTCGAAGACATCGCCGAGCGCCCAGAGCTCCACATTGCTGTCCGCCTCCATTGCTTGCGCCGCCGCGCCGGTTCCGCGCCCGCCGCAGCCGACGAGGCCGACCTTCAGCTTCCTGCTGATGGGGGCGCCGAAGGTGGCGTTGGGGAAGGGGAGCGTTGAGGCGAGGGTTCCCGCGGCCATGGCGGCGGAGGAGGTCTTGAGGAAGCGGCGGCGAGACGAGGGGGCGGGGGATTGGCGATCTTGGCTCATGACTCTTGGAATCGGTGTCGTTCGGTGATAGGCGCCGCCCATGGGCGCGTCAAGCAATTGACGAACGGCAGGGGAGGGGGAATTCAGGGAGTTTGGCGCGGCGCGGTGGACGCCTCCCTCGAAGGCCTCAGAGACCGTCAATCCGACCTTAAAATAACTGCTGAAATACCTTTACACCCCTGGTTCAGATTTCTATGCTGACCGCTTTCCGCTAAGAGAAAAGACGAACAATCCGAACCACGAAGGGTTATGGCAGACAAGATCGAAAAGATTATCGAAGACGTCCGATTGCATGAGAAGGACACCGGGTCCGCGGACGTGCAGATTGCGAAGTTGACGCAGCGCATCAATGAATTGACCGGTCACTTGAAGGTGAACAAGAAGGACCACAGCTCGCGCCGCGGCCTTCTGAAGATGGTGGGACAGCGTCGCCGCCTCCTGGATTACCTCCATGATACGGATACCGACCGCTACCACGCGCTCACGAAGAAGTTGAAGCTGCGCCGTTAGGAAACGCGCCCGCTTGGAACGAATCCGTCGGTTGGCGGATTCGTTCAGCTTTTTCAAATTCCGATTCCTCGAGCCTTGAGCAGGTTTTCCCGATGATTTCACGCATCGACCGATTTGTTGTGTCCGGTCGGTGCGTTTTTCAAAACCCTCACAACAACACCTCACCTCAACCCGTCGCCCGCCAGCCAAGGGAAATTTCATTCAACGCCCCGGGTATGTCTCCGGACGCTGAATGAAGTTCCTCTGGGCCGGCGGGCGCAGATGAAAGAAGACAATGGAAGCAACAAGAGTCACCGCCAAGCTTGGCGACAAGGAAATCAGCATTGAAACCGGCAAACTGGCCAAGCAGGCCTCCGGCGCCGTCACGATCCAGATGGGCGAGACCGTCATTCTGGTTGCCTGCGTCGCCGCCGCCAAGGCCAAGGAAGGACAGGACTTCTTCCCGCTGCAGGTCGATTACCGTGAGAAATCCTCCGCCGCCGGCAAGTTCCCGGGCGGCTTCTTCAAGCGCGAGGGACGCCCCTCCGAGAAGGAAATTCTCACCATGCGCATGACGGATCGTCCGATCCGCCCGCTGTTCCCCAAGGGAATGTACAATGAGACGCAGGTGCAGAGCTTGTTGCTCAGCGCCGACGGCGAGAACGATTCCGACATTCTCAGCATCATGGGCGCCTCCGCTGCGCTGATGGTCTCCGACATCCCGTGGGCCGGTCCGCTGGGCGCCGTCCGTGTCGGCCGCGTCAACGGCGAGTTCGTCGCCAACCCCACCCACACCGAGCGCGAGGACAGCGACCTTGACCTGATCTACGTCGGCAATGAGACCGACGTCGTCATGTTCGAAGGCTCGGCGGACGAGATCTCCGACGAGGACTTCATCAAGGCGCTGGCCTTCGGTCAGGAAGCCTGCCAGCCGCTGATCGCCGCGCAGAAGGAACTCGCAGAGAAGGCGGGCAAGCCGAAGCGCGAGATTGAGCTGAAGACCGTCCCGGACGACCTGATGGCCGAGTTCCGTGAGCTGGTCGGCGACCGCCTCGGACCGGCGTTGCTGACCCCCGAGAAGCTCAAGCGTCAGGACGCCTGCAAGGCGATCGAGGAGGAAGTCGCCGCCAAGATGATCGAGAAGCACGGCGAAGAGAAAGTCACCGGCTTCATCGTCGAGCAGGCCTTTTACCAGTTGCAGAAGGAGACGGTCCGCAGCCTGATCATCAACGACGGCAAGCGTCAGGATGGCCGTGGCTTCGACGACGTTCGCCCGATCTACACCGAGGCCAGCGTTCTGCCCCGCACCCACGGATCCGCCATCTTCCAGCGCGGTGAGACCCAGGGCATGGCCATCGTCACGCTCGGCACCACGGATGACTCCCAGGAGTTTGACGCCTGGACCGGCGGCCCGACCGAGAAGCAGTTGATGCTGCACTACAACTTCCCGAACTACTCCGTCGGCGAAACCGGCCGCATCATGGGCCCCGGCCGTCGAGAGATCGGTCACGGCGCCCTGGCCGAGCGTTCGCTCGCTTCGCTCGTCGACCACGAGAACTTCCCTTACACCGTCCGCATCACCAGCGAGATCATGGAGTCCAATGGCTCCACCTCGATGGCCTCCGTCTGCGGCGGCAGCCTCGCAATGCTCGACGCCGGCGTGCCGATGAGCAGCCCCTGCGCCGGCATCTCCATCGGCCTTTGCACCGAGTCTGACGACGAGGGCAAGATCTCCCGCTACAAGCTGCTGACCGACATCATCGGCTGGGAGGACGCCTACTGCGACATGGACTGCAAGATCGCCGCCACCGCCAAGGGCATCACCGGCTTCCAGTTGGACCTCAAGCTCAAGGGGTTGAATCTCGACATCATGGCCGAGGCCATTCAGAAGGCCCGCAAGGCGAACACCCATATCCTGGCGGAGATGGCCAAGACCTTGGCCGGCCCGCGTGAGGAGATGAGCAAGTACGCCCCGCGCATCATCACGCTGCAGATCAACCCGGACAAGATCGGCGCCCTCATCGGCCCCGGCGGCAAGAACATCAAGCGCATCGTCGAAGAGTCCGGCTGCGAGATCAACATCGACGACGACGGCAGCGTTCACATCTACTCGATCGCCGAGGAAGGCATGGCGATCGCCAAGGAGCAGATCGAAGGCATGACCGCCGAAGCCGAGGTCGGCAGGATCTACCGCGGCAAGGTTGTCACGATCAAGGATTTCGGCTGCTTCGTCGAGTTCCTCCCCGGCAAGGACGGCCTCTGCCACATCAGCGAGCTCGCCAACTTCCGCGTCCGCAAGACCGAGGACATCGTCAAGATGGGCGATGAAATCTGGGTCAAGTGCCTCGGCATTGACGAGAAGGGCCGCGTCAAGCTGTCCCGCAAGGCCGCGATGGAAGAGCGCGACCAGGAAATGGGCGAAGGCGGAGCAGAAGAAGGCGAAGCCAAGGCCGAAGGCGGCGACGACAAGCCCGCCGAAGAAAACGCCGAAGCCACCCAGGACTGAGCCAGCCTCACAATCCAATCACCACAAACGCGTCGCCGCAAGGCGGCGCGTTTTTTTTGTGGGGGGAGAATCCAAGGACTCCGAGCGTGAGCATTCAACCCATTGCCTCCGTTCAGCAACTTGAGATGCAACCTATGGCGCCTCTCGGGGCTGAAGGCCCGGGATCACCCATCCCAATCCACCCGTGTCAATTTCTTCACGTGATCGAAATGTGAATCCCGGCTCACGACAGGCAGGTCGTGCTGGCGGGCGAGGGCGGCGATCCAGATGTCATTCTCGGGAATGGGACGCCCGGCGGTTTTCAACTCCCTGCGGATCTCCGCGTAGGTTCGGGCGGTGATGGGATCGACGTGCAACACATCCGATTCGCTTTCAAGGTGATCCAACAGCAGATCGAGCTTTGCGCTGCTACGCGAGCCCTTGATGCCGTAGCGATACTCTCCGAGGACAATCACCGGGACGTGATGTCGTTCCCGATTCGCGAGGACGGCCTCGAGGCCCGTATCGCCCGCGAACAACGCCGAGACGGCGTTGGTGTCCAGGATCACTGCCAATCCTCCGGATCGATCCGGGAGAACTCGGAGTCGATGGCTTCCTGCGCCTGTTGCACGCTCTTCGTCGAAGCCCGACCGAACACGGAGCGCCAACCGCGTTGCGCGCCCGCCTTCGGTTTCTCCCTCCCCAGTTTCTCCTCGACGGCCTCGTTGACGAACACCTTGACCGTCTGCCCGCGCGCCGCGGCATGCGCCTTGATCTCACGATAGAGCGGGGCAGGTATTTCCAACGTCGTCTTCATGCAAATACCCATCAACCATATTTATGGTTTCGTCAATCCTGAGGCATGGCGGGACACAATCCGAATCCACCTCTCGGGGCTGCGTGCGCATCCCCGCACAGAGATAGGGCTGGCCCTTCGGGTCGCAGAATGGGAGCGCGCTTCCTATCGAGGTGCGAAGGAATCCCGCATGGAGCGCATGGTCTTCCAGTGGCTGTCCTTCGCGGCCTTTGGCGCAACGTTGAACCAGACCCAGGTGCGGTCCAACTTGGGGAAGTAATGGACGGAGATCTCCGCTCGCAGTTCGAGAAGCTTGCCGGTTGCGAAGGCGTCGTAAGTTTGCAGATCGGCCTTGTAGCGGACCTTGTGGATGCCGGAGCCGTTGGTCTCGTCCGCATCCGACCGCGTGACAGCGGCGCTTACCTTGGTCAGGTCCAGATTCAGGTTTCGGGAGCCGCCGACGGCGCGGCTGAGTCCCTTGTAGTAGACCTCCAGATCGCGCTTCAGGGTCGTCTTATCGATCGGTTGATTCCCCTTGAGCCACCAGAAGAAGGCGTAGGTCCAGTAGGTCTCCGAGGCGGGTTGGAACATGCCCGGCCCGAAGCGCAATTCCTCGAAACCCCGGTAGGTCATCGCCGGGGCGAAGCCGAGGGGGAAGGGGATGCGCTCGGAGCGCCAGGCCTTGGGGGCGGTGAAGGTGAACGGGTCCTCGGCGGCGTCGGTTTGCAAAGCGGCGCCGCCGAGAAGAAGCAGCGCGAGCGTCGCGCGTTGTATGCGGAAGATCATCATGGGATCGGTTATCGCCCGGCGTTGACTCTCCCACAAGGAGCGATTCGACGCGCGCGCGGGGCGGGGCCGAGTGGATTTGGGCGCTTGGGATTTTGGGACGGGCGTTCTAGAGTCCGCGCCCGATGACGTTGTTGCCCATTGTTGGACGGGAGTTGCGAATCCGCGCGCGGCGAGCGTCCACCTATTGGTTTCGCGTCTCGGCGGCGACGTTGGCGTTGCTGCTGGTTCTCCTGGTCAATGTCTCGATGGGGCGGAATGCGTCTTCGGTGCAACTGGGATTGGCGTTCTTCCACACATTGGCCTGGGCGTCACTCTTCCTATGTCTGATTGCGGGCATGGTGAACACCTGCGACTGCGTCAGTGAGGAACGCCGGGAGGGCACTTTGGGGCTCTTGTTCCTGACGGATCTCAAGGGTTTTGACATCGTGTTTGGCAAGCTCGCGGCGACCTCGCTCAACGCGGTGTTCTCCCTGATCGCAGTATTCCCATTGCTGGCCATTTCGCTGCTGCTGGGAGGCTTGGAGGTGGAGCGGTTGTTGCGCACGCTGGCGGCCCTGGCCAATGCGTTGTTCTTCTCACTTTCGGTTGGCATGGCGGTTTCGACCATCAGTCTGAAGGAGCGACGGGCCTTGAGCGCGACGTTGTTGACCGTGTCGTTCTTTGCGGTCGGGCTGCCGATGCTTTCCTGGATCCTGGATGATATTGCGCGATTCCGCGTCAGCGATATCCTGGCCCGGTATGTCCTGATTCCCTCGCCCTGTTTCACCCTGGCGATGGCGAGCACGGACGCGGTGACGCGGGCCTCGGCGCGGGAAGCCTTCGTGACCTCGTTCCTGCTGCTTCATGCGCTGAGCTGGGGGCTGTTGCTGTTCAGTTGCCGGACGCTGCCCAATCGTTGGAAGGATCGTCCCGTGAGCGCCGCGGGATTGCGGTTGCGCGAACGTTGGAAGCAATGGTGTTACGGAACCGGCGAGGAGCGGAAGGCCTACCAACATCGGCTGCAGGAGGTGAACAGCTTTTTCTGGGTGGCGGCGCGCGACCGGATCAAGCCTACGGTGGTCTGGGGCGTGTTCGGCTTGATGGGCACGCTGTGGCTATGGGCTTATCTGGAAGACCGTCGCGGCTGGATTGATCAGTTCTACCAGGCCCTGGTTCTGATGGTCTGCTATCTCGTGTTGAAGGTCTGGATGGCCATGGAAGCGGGCCACCGCTTCGGCGAGGACCGGCGCAGCGGGGCGTTGGAACTCCTGCTCGCCACGCCGTTGAGTGTGCGTGAGATCCTGGAAGGGCAGATGCTGGCGTTGCGACGGCAATTTGCGGGACCGGTCTTGTTCGCGCTGTCGGTCAGTTTTCTTCTCCTGCTGGTTTGGCGCGGTGAGCGCGAATGGGTCCTGATGATCCTGGCGGGCATGATTGTGCTTGTGGTCGACTCACTGGCCTTGGCGTGGCTGGGGATGTGGTTGGGCTTGCGCGCCAGGCACGGCACGCGCGCCACGTTGGGTTCGATTTGGCGGATCCTGTTCCTGCCCTGGTTGATCTACTTCCTGACCTTCCTGGCGATCGAGATTCCCAGCGGCGGACCGAATGTCGGGGAGGAAGGCCACACCGCCCTCTGGTTTGTCATCAGCCTGGCGTTCAGTCTCTTCTACGGTCTGGATGCGCGCGCGCGCCTGCTCGCGGAGTTCAGGATTGTCGCCACCCAGCAGGCGGACGTCCGGACCGGGAAGAAAGCAGCCTGACGTCCGACCTCGATCGCGCCCATGGTTGGGGCTTGTTTCCCCCGCTTCGCGTGCCACCATCCAACGCAATTCATGAAATGGCATAGACAGCTTCATTGGCAGATCATCGTCGCGCTCATTCTCGGGGTCGTTTTCGGGGTTGTGGCGGCAAAGTTTGGTTGGCGCGGATTCGTGGAGGACTGGGTCGCGCCCTGGGGGGAGATTTTTCTGCGGTTGCTCAAGTTGATTGCCGTGCCGCTGGTGCTCACCTCGCTGATGCTGGGCGTTTCCTCGTTGTCCGATGTCAACAAGCTGAGCCGGATGGGCGGCAAGACCATCGGAATCTACGTCCTGACGACGGCCGTGGCGGTGGTCATCGGCCTTCTGATGGTGAATGTCGTCAAGCCGGGTGAAAAGCTGGACCAACAAACCCGCGCAGAGTTGGCCAAGAAGTATGAGAACGACGAAGGGTTGAAGACCAAGGCCGCGACGGCGGAGAAGGTGAAGAAACGCCCGGCCCTGCAGCCCTTGGTCGACATGATCCCGGACAACTTCTTCCTGTCCGCTTCCGGCAACGGGAACATGTTGCAGATGGTGTTCTTCGCCATCCTGGCCGGCGTCGCCCTGGTGCGCTTGCACAGCGACAAGTCGAAGCCCGTCATCGATGTGGTGGGCGGCTTCAATGAGATCGTCATCGAGATGGTGAAATTGATCATGAAGATTGCGCCGATTGGCGTGTTTGCGCTGATTGCGGACGCCATTACGGAGATCGCCAAGGACGATCCGGCGTCGGTCGTGTCG
>Ga0181594_10003079_pt1 | contig 15164 bp, 7 predicted proteins | sample 071ome_18_FD_145603 | JGI IMG/M metagenome (GOLD analysis project Ga0181594, IMG submission 145603) | Coastal salt marsh microbial communities from the Groves Creek Marsh, Skidaway Island, Georgia - 071413BT metaG (spades assembly) | ecosystem: Environmental > Aquatic > Marine > Intertidal zone... | reverse complement strand
CTTTCTCTTTGTTTGTTCTTCCCCCAAGAGAGAGAGGGAAAAGAGGGAAAAGAGGGGCGAGATCGAGTCCCCCGTTTCCCGCTTCGTTTACGTTTCCGGGAGAGAGAGAGAGCGCGTGCGTCCGAACAGAGCCACGCGTGGACGACGCGCTTTCTTCTCTCTCCCTCTCTCTTTTCTCTCGTTCGGAAGAGACGTTCTTCGGTGTTTTATATTCGCGCGTTTAATCTCTTCCGAGAGACCCTCGGGAGAGGGGAACTCTCTCTCAATTTTTTGAAAATTTCTCTTCTCACTCTCTTCTCTCTCTCTCTCGCACGCCGCTGCTCGAAACAGATGGAAGAAGAAGGCGTCCCGTCCACGGCGCTGAGAGAAGTTTCCTTGCTCCAAATGCTCTCCGAGTCCGCGTTCATCGTTCGCCTGTTGAAAGTGGAACACGTCGAGGAAGACGGGAAAGCGATGCTGTATTTAGTTTTTGAATATTTGAACCAAGATTTGAAGCACTTTATGGATGAAACGGGACGCGGACCGGCGCACCCGCTTCCGAAGGCGACGGTGCAAAACTTCATGTACCAACTTTTATTGGGGACCGCGCATTTGCACAAGCACGGCGTGATGCACAGAGATTTGAAACCGCAGAACTTGTTGGTGGATAAAGCGCAGAACGTGTTGAAGATTGCGGATCTCGGTTTAGGGAGAGCGTTTTCGGTGCCGGTGAAGAGTTACACGCACGAGATTGTGACTCTTTGGTATCGCGCGCCAGAAGTTTTGTTGGGAGGATCGCACTATTCTACTCCCGTCGATATTTGGTCCGTCGGGTGCATCTTTGCGGAAATGGCTAGGAAACAACCGTTGTTTCCGGGTGATTCCGAGTTGCAACAGTTATTGCATATTTTTAAGTTGTTGGGAACGCCGAACGAAACGGTATGGCCGGGTGTGACCAAACTGAGAGATTGGCACGAATTTCCACAGTGGAAACCGCAAGATTTGGCGAAAATCGTTCCACAGTTGGATGAGAACGGGATCGATTTGTTGCAGCAGATGTTGGAGTTTGATCCGGCGAAGAGAATTCACGCGACGGAAGCGTTGGAACATCCGTACTTTGCGGATTTGGAAAAGACACAGTTTGCAAAAATCGAGGAGCAGTTTGAGAAGGAGAACCGCGTGAGTGTGAACGCGCAATAATATACTACTAATAATAATATCAATAGCAGAGAGAAAGAACTGAGATGTGTTGCTTTACATTATATATACATATATAACCAAGAGAGAAAGAAAGAGAGACTTGCCTCGCGCAGCCGGTGGTTGCGAGCCCCGCGCGAAAGCGTAACACTCGAAAGAGGCGCGCGCCCGCGAGGAAAAACCATCAAACGACGCGAGGCAAAGAAGAGAGAAGGAGAGAGCATGAAAAGAGACAAAATCGATAAACTTATTATCAATAAACAGCGAGAAAGAGAGAGAAAGAAAGAGACTGTTGTGTACCAATATTTTATTCCCATACAAATATCATCACCATTTAAAAAATTCAAGAAGAAGTAACACGTGATACGCGAGAGAGATTTTTCTTCACTCACGATATCCAAAACTCATCGTCTGAGAGAAAAACGATGCAACCGAACGCTTCGTCGCTCCTTCTCCGACGATGTTCTTCTTCTCCGACGACTTCACCTTCCACCAGCAACCGGTGCACGTCGTCGAACATAACTTTACCGTCATCGCGAAGAATGTTATCCTCCTCGCGCGCGGCGTTTACGAATAAGATGTTTGACAAAAGTCGTCGAAGAAAATCCAAAAACTTCTCTCATCGCGTCGTCGTGCGGAGCGCGATATCTGAACCACCGGAAACGAAAGAGAAGAGGGAGAACGGAGAGGAGACGTACTACAACGGGGCGCTGTTCCCAGGCGTGGAAATTCCGAGGGATAACGGCTCCACCGAGGCGTTGCTGAAGAAGTTTTCGCGGATTTTTCCGTGGGGAAACGGGGCGCCCATAACCGAGAAAGTTTTGTTTGATTTGTTGAAAGAGGAAGTGAGGAGGGCGCCTTTGTTTGTGCCTCTGTACCAGTATTATCGAGACTACGGCGGGGTGTATAATCTCGGCGCCGGACCGAAATGGTTCGTGGTGGTGTCCGACCCGACCGTGGTGAAATACATGTTCAAAGACAACGCAGACGCGTTCTCTAAAGGCATTTTAACGGACATCATGCAACCCATCATGGGCGACGGTTTGATTCCGGCGAATAAAGAGTTGTGGGCGAAACGAAGGCCGGTGGTTGGAAGCGCGTTTCACGGGACGTGGTTGAAACACATGACAGATTTGTTCGGTAGGAGCGCTATGAATTTGAGCGATAAGTTGGAAAAGCACGGAGAAACGGAACAGATTGAGATTGAGAGCGAGTTGTACTCGATGGCGTTGGACGTCATCGGCGAGGCGGTGTTTAATTACGAATTTGGCGCGTTGAACGAAGAGACGCCGATCATTAAAGCCGTTTACAGAGTTCTGAGAGAAAGCGAGCACAGAAGCACGTTTCCTTTACCGTATTGGCAAATTCCTGGAGCGATGGAGGCGGTACCGAGACAGAAACAGTTTAGCGAAGATATCGAAATGATCAACGCGGAGTTGACGAAACTCATTCGAGAGGCGTTGGAGAACAAACAAGACGTTGATTTGAGCGAATTTGAATCGAGAGATTACAAGAACGTGTCGGACGCGTCTTTATTACGATTTTTAGTGGACATTCGCGGCGACGAGGCTTCGGATAGGCAATTACGCGACGATTTGATGACCATGCTCATTGCCGGTCACGAAACGACCGCGGCGGTGCTCACGTGGACAATCTTTTGCCTTTGCAAACACCCAGACGTCATGAAAAAAGCTGCAAAAACAATCGATGAGATTGTGCAGGATCCGAACGGTATCCCAACGGTCGAGGAAATTCGAAAACTTCGCGACGTTCGCATGTGTCTCGTGGAAGGCATGCGCCTCTACCCGGCGCCTCCCATCCTCATCCGCCGCGCGATTGAAACCGTCGACTTACCCAAAGGCGGCATGGGCAAATCCATCCAACTCAAGAAAGGCACGGATTGTTTCGTCGCCGTCTGGAACCTCCACCGCTCTCCCGACCACTGGGAAAACCCGAACCTCTTCGACCCTTCGCGATGGGATCGCAAATTCACCAACCCAAAAATCGAAGGCTGGAACGGCTACGACCCCGAATTAGTCACCGGATTATACCCGAACGAAGTCGCCACGGACTACGCCTACGTCCCATTCGGCGGTGGTCAGCGTCGGTGCGCCGGCGACGTCTTCGCCATGATGGAAGCGACGGTCGCGTTGAGCGTTTTGTTGAAGAAATTTTCCTTCGAGCTCGCGTGCGACGAGAAAGACGTGGAGATGATCACGGGCGCGACCATTCACACGAAGAAAGGCTTGCCCGTGAGAGCCGTGCGAAGAAAAGCGTGACCTCTTTTTGCGCGAGAGAAGAGGTGTTCTTTTTTTATCTCTGCACATGTAGTCTTTTTGCTTTATCGATGTAATACTAATTACGATTTAATGTACCCGTAAATAGCTCGAGCGGCGTTTTTGTGGCCACAACGAAAGACCGTTTTTGTGTTTTTCTCTCTGCGCGTGTTCTCAAAATCCACAAAAAAAGAGAAGAGCGAACGCTCTCTCTCGCACCCACATGAGCTCTCCTCGCGGCCGAAACGTCGGTAATAACGCCGCGACGACGTTCGCACTGCTCGCGTCTTGGTGCTTAGCGTTTCTCTGCTTTTCGTCATCGTCGTGGTCTCCTTCGCGTTCCTCGGCGAGCGTTCGCTACGCGCTCGCGGCGGCGACTTCTTCCTCCTCTTCTTCTTCCTCCTCGTCGTTCGATTATTCCGGCGTCGATGATTTTGAAGAGGCCTCTCCCCCGGTCGTCTCTGTCGACGCGCCGAAAAGGACGCTGCTCTGGTCGCACAAAGCGCCAGATTTGAATTTGCTCGACGCGACGACGAGCGCGGAACGAGATCTGTCGTCGTCGTCGTCGTCGTCGTCCTCCGTCGCGGACCAACTCGTGAAGGAGTTGGATACGGTCGTGGATGGTACTTTGCAAAGGGCCGCAGAAGAGTTAGTCGATGGCAATCAGAAAATCAGTTCGAACGATATTGAAAACGCCATCCTCGACAGCGAAGCGTTTCGAGCGAAACTCGAACAAAACGGCGGGAACGATCCGGGATGGACGGACGAAGACCGACAACTCGAACAAAGTTTAGAGACGAAATGGGTGGATAATCCTGAGGAGGACATTTCGCCAAAGTGGCACGACGCGTACGAGGAAAAATATTCCGCTGGAATCGTCGACGATAAGAAAGAGGAAGTGTTGGAGATCGAAGAGGAAATGGAAAAGAACGGGGAGTTGACGTTTGGGGAGTTGATGGCGAAGAGCGCGACTAGTGGGAAGAAGAGTAGCAAATCAAAAAAGACGAGGAAGGAGAAAGCTTTGAAGAGTAGCAGCGACGTGTTGAACGTCGTTTTAGTCGGGAATGGGAAGTCGGTGTTGAAGAAAAATAACGGGAAGACGATTGATAGTGCAGACGTGGTTGGGAGGTTTAATTACTTCCAGACGAAAGGGTTTGAGAAGAAAGTTGGGACCAGATTAGATTTGTGGTTTTTAGGCGAGTTGAGACAACCGGGGCCGCAAGGGTCAAGAGGGTCGAGGTTGAGTACCGGGAGGATGGATATGAAGATGAAGCCAACGTTGAGGTACATCGTACCCGTCGTGTACGAAACTCCGAGTAAGTGCTCGAAATTGAGTTGTAAGCCGAGTAACGCGAAATTGAAACAACGATTAGGGACGATTGGAACGGTCAAGAAGGCATACGCCAAGTACGGCATTCGCAAGTCGCTCGAAATCATGCCGATTGAAGTCCAACATAAACTATCCACCAAGTACGGGTACACCGCGCATTGGCCGTCGTCGGGGATTTTGGCCATCGTTTATTGCCTCGAAAAATACCCGAAAGCGACGGTTACAATCACTGGATACGATTTCATGGGTGGAAATTTAGGCCATTATTGGGAAAAAGTGAAGAAGAAAGGTACTGTCCACTCAATGAAAGGTGAAGCGTCGTTTATAGCAAAGTTAGTGAAAAGCGGGCGGGTAAAAGTTATATAATATACGTGCTGGAGCAGCCCAATGTTTTTATGTGAGCGCATATGTATGCACATGAAAGAATAGATGAATAGTATTACAAGTTTATCCTTTTCCGTGTCTCTCCTCTTCACTTTTACACTTTTGATAGTAAACAGATACACCAGAGAGAGAGAGAGAGAAAGAGAGATTGTGTAGATCTCTCGCGGCATATAAATAATATTACTTTGTTGGTACAATGGTTGCCACGGGTTGTTCGTGCGTCGCAGACTTCTTGGTGTTATTGTTTGTCGCGACAGTGCGTCTTCCTCTTCGTCTCGTATCGCCGAATTTCTTTTCCAACTCCAAAACGTCGGCGAGCAAACTCATAGGCGTCTCTCGCTTGCGTCGACTTTGCGTCGGTAGATTTGCCAACTGCAACAAATTACGCCATTTATCTTTCAGATCCATGGCTGTGCGGCGACCGAGTCTCTTCAAAGTCTTCTTCTCGATGGCATCCGCTTCGTCGCGCTTTTTTATTGCCGTCCAGCGGCATCCGCCGCATAATCGAACGCCATCAACTAACGCTTGCGATTCTTCCAAGGTCCACGGAGAGTGGTGTTTCGATCGACGATGTCCTTGAACGTATGGAACGTGATGTTGTTGTTTTTCGTCAGACTTCGAGACAACAATGGTGTTGCGTTCGACGAGCGCCGTATTTTTTTGTTGGGACGACTCAGCGTTGTTATTAGCGACAAACGTATCGTCTTCGCCATCTTCGTTCGTATTGCTATCATTTCTATCGCCGCTCGTCGAGGGTGACCTAATACCCGCGGTGTTTGTTGTATGTGCAGCCGTCGCTGCGGAGGCGTTGTTGGCCGCAAGCATTTCTTTCTCCTTGGCCGTCGCGAGCAAACGAATGTCCTCCAGCATGTTCTCTGGAATCTCCGTCGCCTCCCGTTTCTTATACAACACCGGCGATAAAGCCGTTCGCATGACATTGCGCCACTTATCTTTTAAATCAACCGCGGAGCGTTGGAGCAAAGCGCCCGAAATATTTTCGTCAGCCAAGGATTTAATATCCGCCCACTGGCCCCGACCGCACCTTTTGACTCCGGCGACTAAAGCTTTGACTTCCACTAAAGACCACGGTCTGTGGACCTTCTGACGTTTGTTTTTGCCGTTCGTAGTACCGCTGATATTGTGAGTAGTATTGTTAGTAGTAGTAGTAGTAGTAGTAGTAGTAGTAGTAGTAGTAGTAGTAGTATCGTGTTGTTGTTTTTGTATTTGTTGCGTCGAAGCTTTGTTGTCCTCATTTACGCGTGAAGTCGTCGTTGTAGCAGCAGCTTTCAGCGAGTTATCTTGCCTACTTTTCCCCGCGGTCGTCGCCGTGATGCCGTGCAACACAACCGCCCCATTCTCCCCACCGTTATCTTCTTCCAACGACGAACCAGACGAAGACCTTCGCATATTCTTCAATAAACTCGATCGTTTTCGTCTGGGACATTTCAAATTTAGCGGGATAACTTGCCCGGTACACTTCGTCGTCTCCGCGTTTGAATTTCGTTTCCGGTGTTGGCGGTGCGCGGTAGGACGCGTCGCCGCAGCCGGAGCGGCAAACAAGCCTCCTCCGTCGCCGTCGCCGCACAAAGACATGAGCACGTCCGCAGCCGCGGAAGGTGAGTTCATGAACGGCGTTTCCGGTCGTTCAACGATTGCGTTGATTTCATTGTGCGTCATCATTGTTTTTCTTTTCTTTGTCAATAATTTCGACTGTTCGTCTTCTCGAAAGTCGTCGCCGGCGTCTTCTTGAAACGAGTCAAATCCACTCCTCTGAGAGTTTTTTTCCTCCTCCTCCTCCTCTTCTTTTTTCACCGAGCTTTTATTAGTGTGAGTCAAACCGGCCGGGAGCGGTGGTGCCATCATCATCATCATGCCCGCGTTCGGAGGCATCACGGTTGGAACGAAGGCATTATTTGTGCCGTATTGCACCTGAGGTCGCGTCAAGTGCACGTTCGGAAGCCTCTGAAACGCGTCCACGCGAGGATTTTGCGCGGAAGAAGAGGGAAATTTCGGCGCCGGTTCGTTAACAACTTCCCTCGAAATGTCGTTGGAGGAGACTCGCGCGAACAAATTGCGAGATATCTGTTTGAGAACGCGAGAAAGCGAATAAAAAGTCAATGCGAGTGGATAAATGCGCGAAAAAAACGCTCGCGCGTTCAATTTAACCTCGAGATCAAAGAAAAACGAATCGCGCGATGGCCTTTGACCCGTGGACCGTTCTCCGTCTTTCGTTCCATTTCGCTTCGACGCAAATATCAAATATTCGCTTTTGAAAAAAATAAAAATGAAAAGTCGTTCGCGAAAAGCGCACCGGAAACGGCATCAGCGAATACTGCAGCGGGACAAATCTCACGGGATCGCCCGGTATTTTTGCGAAAGTCACCGGTGTTCCGGCGAAAACGCGCGTTTCAAAGTCCACCATCGAGAAAAGGGAACGCGCGCGAATTTCTTTTTTAGTGTAACGAAAATTCGACAGCGATTTTTTACGAGAGGTCAAAAGAAGAAAGTTGCCCTCACGCGAGAGCAGAGTTGAAGCGACCTCGAAAAAATCACTCGAAGATATCTGAGCCTCGCTGGCAAAAAAAAAGACGCAAAAAACGGGACGTTTCTCATGCGTTTGCGACGTTCGCGTCGATTTCGGGAGGTAAAATCAGTCCCAAACGAAAGCTCGACGCGCGTTTGTCTCGTTCGTTTCGTTTTTTTCCGCGTCGACGAATCGACGCGCGTCGTAAATCGCGCGTAAAGCGCGACACCTTTTCCAAAACTTGAGCCCACGCTTTTTTGAGAAAGGGGTGGTATTTTTTGTGAACCGAGAGAGAAAAAAAAAGAAAAGTTCACGGGACGACGACAACCGACCGACGGACGGACTGGACGGACGTCCATCGCAAGCGCGCGAGCGACAAAGAGGCAAAAATAAGGTCGGGGCGCGTCGTTCAGATTTCTTTATGTTTCGCTCTCTTCTTCCGTGGGTTCTTTCGCGTGGTATGAATGCGCGCGCAAGAAACACCGCTCTTTGTGTGTGTAAGTGTGTGTTGTAGGTTTTTTTTGTTCCCTTCTTCCCTCTTTTTGGATTTTTTGAGCGCTTTTCTTTTTGCAAAATCTCCCCCTTTTTCCCGCTCCATCTTCTTTATAAGCACAAGAGACAAAACGAGCGAGAGAGCTCACGAGAAGAAGAAGCTCACAAGTCTAGTTTTGGAAGAGAGAGAGAGAGAGAAAAAAAATTTCTCGAGAGAGCGCGGGGGGGCGTCCCTTGCCATAAAAAAATCCAACACCCTCGAGAGAGATTAATAGGGGGGCTTTTTTCACGCTCCTCCCGCGCGGCGCTTCCCGCAGAATAAACCTCCGCGCGAGAGAGAGAGAGAGAGTTAGATATCCCTCTCTCTTTCTCTCTCGCACGTAGAAGACGCGTTCGAACGACGGCTTTTATTTAATCACAATATACACTCACACGAGAGAGAGAGACAAAAGAGGGGGTGAGAATAAAAATGTCGTCGCTCGTGGAGGCGACGAAAGCGAAATGCGACCAGTTGAAGTTCGCGTACGACGCGAATCAAAAGTTTCAAAGGGCGAAAGAGACGTGCGCGAACGCGAAGGAGAGGATGATTGAGGGCGCGAGGCGAGCTTACGAGAATGGCATCGAGAACGGCGCGAGGGCTTCTTCTTCTTCTTCTTCTTCGAGTGCAAGAGTTGGTGATGTTGTTCCTGAATTTCACCAACGTCAAAAGGACATCTTTTACCGCGCGAAAGCGTGTGAACGATTCGATGATTTAGGCGGAAGAGGCGCGCTATTCCCGTGTTTTGTCGTGCAACCGGCGCACGAGGAGAATGTCTTGTGCGTGGTGGATAAAAACGGACGCACGCTTTGGAAAGAGGAGATGACCGACGAAAGATTCGCGGAACGGCGATGCGAGGATGGAAAGTTGAGAGCGGGAGAAGTCGTGGACGTAGGCGCGTATCAGTGCAGGATTACCAGCGACGAAGGCGAAGAGGACGGACCGTTCGAGTACGGCACGGACGGTGAAGGAGGGAAAACGACGTCGAGCGAGTACGGGTCGGGAGAGTCGTCGTCGTCAACGTCGTGTTTCGCTTCTTCTTCTTCTTCCGAGGACGACGAAGCGGAGAGAACGAGGAGAAAACCGCCGCCGCCGCCAGAGTTAGTGGTCGAATTGAAAGTAGATGAAAAGACGGGGAAAATAAAACCGCCACCGGGGTACAAGTTAGTCGCGAAACCAGAATACGACGAATTCGGAATAGCTATTGAACATCCCGGCGTGGAGTACGAGCCGCAGAATTGGTGGCAGTATTTTTGGGGGTACGCGAAAATTCCGAAACCGCTCGAGGTGACGCACAAGCAGAAGAAAGGAGGCGAAGTTTTGCCGTCGTCGTCGTCGTCGTCGCGAAAAAATCGAATGACATCAAATGCAAATGCAGGTGCAAAAGATAGAAAAGGACAGGACAGCATGGAAACAACGATAAAAAAAGAGAAGAAAGAAAAAACGAAATGGATGCGTGACGGTTGGCCCGGGAAATCCGAAGGCAAACCGCGTCCTCGTCCGTTTACGGACGAGGAAGTCGAGCAAGCTCGCTTGGAACTATTGTCAAAAGAAGCAGAAGCGAGACAGACGGCAGCGGAAATGGAAACGAGAGCGAAACTAGAAGCAGCAAAGGCGGCAGAAGCAGCTTTGGAAGCTGCCAAAGCCGCTTTGAAAGTCAAGGAAGCGGCGTTAGCCAACGCTAAAGTGCAAGAGGCGGTCATGCGCGCTGAACAAGCGCGGACGGCGGTGATGATGGCGAAAGAAGCCGAACGATTAGCAAAAGTCGCGCTCATATCCACCTTGCCAACGCACAAGGATTACGACAACGCGCAATACGCCACGCGAAACGTAAACTTAGCGACGAAGGAAGAATTTGAGCGCTTATACGGATTGCAGGTGAACGCGACAAATTATCCCGTGTTGGAAGCGTATCGCAAGGCATACGAACACCAGCGATTGAATATGCCGTCCAATGCAGTCCCTGTAGCGCCCCTTTCTCCCGAAATGATGGCTTCGGAAGCGGCAACGAAAAACAGTAACAATAACAACAACAGTGCGATAATGGATTCGTTGAAATGGCTCGCCAAAGGTGGTCCTTTGCAACAACAACCCGAGCAACGACAGCAACAACAAGAAAGACCAAACGTTGCGTTGCCAAAGGTTGATCCTGCAGTTTTTGCCCCCGTTCCCCACGATTTTCAGAAGTTTATGCCTCAACCGAAGACGGTGGATCCTGTTCCCACTTCTTCGCCTCCGGTGGCGGTGATGGAGCAACAACAACAAACGGTTACTACGGCCGCTATTACCACTACTACTCTTACCGATGAAAAACAGCCCGAAAACGTGGAAGAAAAAGGAGGAGAAGTGGAAGCAGAAAGAGTCGATAATGGCGAGGAACGCGAAGAAGAGAAGCAGGTTGCAAAGGGTGAATCCATCTCTATCAAGAAGCCTTCGTCGACAACCGGGATAAAAGTCTTACCGACCAAGAACAAAAGAGAAAAGAAGTTGAGCCGAAAAGAGAAAGAAAAGGCGCATTTACTGGCCAAAATTGCAGCTTTGGAAGAACAAGCCGCGAAGAAAGGTTTCGTAAAGTCAGGAACGAAATCTGTGCCCATATTTGAACATAAAAAAGAAACCTCCGGCGACGGAGAGAACGAGAACAAGAAACAGCCCAAAGAGGGGACGGAAAAAGACGTCGTCGTTGCAGTTGTAGTTCAAGATCGAGAGAAAGGCACACAAAAAGAAGTGTCGCTGGTAAAGAGTCGCGCGCAGTTCTTCGCGTTTCAAAAGTGTCACAATCAGCATCGCGTCGTCGACGACGACGAAGATGACAACGAACCGAGGAAGAAGCCTTTGTCAACGACTGAAAAAGCGCGCTTGGAAATTCAAGCCGCGTCTGGGGGGATATCAGTCGCAGACCGCGCAAAGCGCGTCGCGAACAACTTCAAACCAAAAGCGCAATACGCGTGAATCGTGTGTTGATGTCGCCAGTTGATAACGCATCACACACTAGATGAACATTTGTAAATATGTATATGTATTTTTACAGAACTATATGGACTTTTTCTCTCTCGTTATTTTGGCGCGAGCGAATGCCTCGCTCCTCCCTTGGCAAACTGTTTACTCACCAACGAGCTCGTCACGCTCGCGGGCTTCAATTTCGCCCCATTTTTCGAAGGAATCAACGACCGCAAATCCCCACCACTCAGTGCTAATCCGAGCAACGCCAAGTTTACGACCCAAAGCATATCGTCTTTTCCAAAGCCAAGTAACTGCGGAACTGCATCGGTAATCTTTTTGTGCACGGAATGGGGTACGGGCAAGGGGTGACCAATCGCGTTAAAAATGCCGTGATACCCACCCCTACCTTTTGTATTACCGATCGCATGGTCGGCCATGTACCCCGCGCTAATTCTGGTGCACAATCCTTCCGAGTTATACGTGAAACTACAAATCTCTGGCGCGGATTCCACCTCGATCCCAGTCGCAGGAATCTTGCGCTTACCCATGCGCAAACCATCCCCGGTGTGCTTTCCTTTAAATTGCGTCGTGCACCACACCTTGTACTGCTGTTGTCTCACTTTCGTATCCCATTCGACTCTCATGCTGTCGTACAACAACTCGTAGTCGCTATTTGGGAACCCACCTTGCAAATTCATGTTGGCGAAGAACTCCAAATACTCTTGCTTGTTTTTCGGTTTTTCGTAACACGCATCGTACACGAAGTCTTCAGCCAATAGCTCCGGACATCTTCTGCCAAATCTGTTCTTCAACAGCTCCTTCGTCAGTGCAATCTGCGTGTTTTTCGATAACCCAGGCGCCGATGGAAGTTCCTCCTTCAAAGCTTCCTCAAGTTTTGCTCTCCTGCCACCATCGAGCGTCATGTATTGCAAACGCGATTGAATCTTCAACGGCTGTTGGTTTTTACTAGAAGACGCGCGGTGCTGCGTCTCCTTGCCACTACCCGATGAAAGCATCGGCGCGGGGGCAGATACGGAGTGTTTAAAAGATAAGGTGGAGGCCATTTTTAGAGCGATATTGTACGGCGATGCGCGCGAAAGCGATGGATAAAAGCTTTTGGGAGAATGGAGAGAATTTGGAAGAATGTACACGTGTTTCAACCTCGAAAAGCCGAAGATGCGAAGATCTAAATTTACCCTAAACAGCCAAAAATTTAATTTCTGATTATAAAACTCTTCCGTTAATTTTTTCCTATCGCGCTGCGCGTGTGTGTGTATTTGTTACACCATCATCGCCTCCCTCGACCTCCTCCTCGTCCTCCTCCGCCTCCTCGTCCTCGACCTCGACCTCGACCACCGGATTGCATGATCGATTCCACGCCTCTTCGTTTTCCGTTTCGATAGTGCGTTTCAGCCGGGAAGGCTTCCTCTTCGTCGGGCGCGGCTTCGCGAATGCCGAAGCCTACGGGGCGTTTCTTGTCTCCTTTTTTCTTCTTTCTCGCGTCTGTCGAGGCGTCGAAGAAGCCCTCGCGGTTTCCAACTGTTTTCTTTGGGTTGCGTCGTTCGGCGTCGGCTAAGGTTGTTGCCGCGCCGCCTTCGAGCTTGGCGCGTTCGATCAGAGGGAGATCGACGTGCGAGTTCAACTTTTTCGTGTACGCGGTTTTGTGGAAAGCGTCCTTGACGGCGTACATTTGCGGCTCTTTCGAGACAGAGGAAGATTTCTTGGCTTTTTTGTTGCCAGTGCTGGCTGCAGTTGATGGTTGTTTTGAGGATGCCTTCGTGTCCAGGTAGTATCCGACTCCGTGCTTGCCGTTGGAGAAGACGTACCCTTTCTTCGCGCCGGCAAATGCAGCTGCCGGGATGAAGTCCTCCCCTCCTCTTTTACCTGGTCGTCTTCCGTCGTCGTCGTCGCTATCATCGTCTACTCCTCTTCGCTTGCTATCTTTCTTATTCGTTTTCTTTTTCTTTTCTTCTTCTTCTTCATCCGAAGACGTGTCGAACGTATCGAAATGTTCTTCGATCAATTCGCGCTTTTTCCTCGCGTCCACCTTAGCCGCGTTCGGATGCAACAACTTATAATGCTCAGACTTCTCGTCGATTTCAAAGTCCGCGTCTTTAAACAGCGCACCAAAACGTTCGTCCCGCATGAGTTCGTTTTTGATTCCTGGTTCTCCCTCCAACTCTTCGTTATCAAAGTCGGCGTCCGCGTCGCCAGTTTTGAAGCTCGCAGTTTTCTCGCCGCTCGCCAATTTCGCGGCAAACGCCGCGTTAACTTTCGGCATCTTGAGTTTCTTCTTAGGCGCGATTCTCGTCTGTCTCTCTTTTTCCATCGTCTCGGCAATCTTTTTGTTTTTATAATCCTCGTACGAGAACGGATTGGAAACCGATTTCGCTTTGCCGTATAATCGATTGTCCATGAAATACCCATGCATGTACGCCCTTAACATCTTCGTTCCAATCAAATGGTCCAAACCTAACTCGCTCAACTCCTTCGCGGTTACGAAACGGTAATCGTCGTACAGCGTTTCTCTCTTTTGTTCTTCCATCTCTTCGGTCAAGTTTTCTAAGAACGAACACCATTTCGGTGCCGGACCGAGACCCGGGATGAAATAGCACCCGATTTTTGGATCTTCCATGATGGTGAAAACTAAACCACTATTTTCCCAACAGACGATATCGTTGATTTCTTTTCCATCTCTCGGCTCGACCGCGACGTAATTATCTCCGCTATTTTGTTCCCAAACTTTCACAATCTTCTTATCCGTGCTCATCACCCGCTTCGTCCCGTCGACGGTTTCGTGAAATTTGATGTCTATAATCGGTTCGCCGTACATGTGATCTTTCGTCACCTTCGCTCGACTCGACCTCAAATCAAATATCCTCACGATACCATCAGAGCTCCCACACGCTAAATTTAAACCCGAGTCGTCGAATCGCACGCACGTCACCCCGGTTTGCTCGTCAGAATCGCTCATCTCCGTTCTATTCTCTAAAGTACTATCTCCGCCGCAAGCGTGCAATCTCCCCACGCTCCTCTTCTGCCTCAAATCAAAACACTCCACGCTTCCATCTCCACCTCCGACGGCGACTAATCCGTGCACCGGACTGATACCAACGACGTTTAAATCCTCGCATTTTGCCTCCAACGGCGCCAAAAACCGTCCCTTCTCCAAATTTAGCCGGTACACGTCTTTGCTCGATCCGCACACGATTAAATCCGCCGTTCGTTTCGAAATCGCCAAATCTCTCCCTTGTCTCGGCGTTCGAACGTCGTAATACGTCCCGAACTTTGCGTGAAAGCGAATCGCTCTGTCCGCGCACAAAAACGCAATCTTTGAATAGTCTTCGCTCAAAAGTTGAAAGTCCACGATTTCGCTGTCCAAATGTCTCGTAAATTTACAGCTCAAATTTGCCAAGTCGAAACACTTGAACATCGGCGGGTGCAACCCGCTCACGATTAAATACTGCCCGTCCTCGGAAACTTTCCCTCGGTGCGTGCACGTCGGGAACGAATCCAAATCTTGTATCAACTCTATCCGTTGCTGATAGTTCACGTCTTTGCGCGTCTTTCGCGAAGGTTTCGTTTTCCCGTCGGACGCCCAGGCGGGATTGTATTTGCTCGAGGCGACTTCGTACACCTTGACGCCGTTGTGCGCGGACGTCGCCCGAAGAGAGGTGGTCGGAGCGTCGGCCACCGAAGTCATGACTCTGCCCTTTTTCTTTGTTGTTGTTGTTGTTGTAGACGAAAAGGGGCGCACCACTGATTGCGTTGTCGTTGTTCGTGCGCGTGCCTCTTCTCTCAAATGTGTGTGTGGCCGCCGTCACAAAAGTGATGTTTTTGGGTAACAAACAGAAGTCGATATAAAATATATATTAACCGGCGACGAGAGTCGACGATACGTGACGATATAAAAATATAATTGAATACAAAAGGAATACCAGTTCGCGCGCGCGCAGAACTCTCACTCGTTTTTCTCTCTCTCTCTTTCACGCGCGCTCCTTT
>Ga0181594_10003075_pt1 | contig 15169 bp, 20 predicted proteins | sample 071ome_18_FD_145603 | JGI IMG/M metagenome (GOLD analysis project Ga0181594, IMG submission 145603) | Coastal salt marsh microbial communities from the Groves Creek Marsh, Skidaway Island, Georgia - 071413BT metaG (spades assembly) | ecosystem: Environmental > Aquatic > Marine > Intertidal zone... | reverse complement strand
CCGGTGCGCCCCATGTGGTCTATGGACACCACCAGCCGCATCATGCACCGGCGGCGATGAGCGCATCGAGGATGACACGCGCGAGGGTGCGCGAGACGGTGCTCGATGGCGAGGTCGAGCTCGCCGGTGTGTAGCTGGCGAGCAGGGTGGCCACCTCACTCGGCGAAATGGCGATGGTGACCAGTGACGCATCCGACACCGACCCATCGGCCCATGTGATGCTCGCATCCTCGACGCTTACAGACTCGGCCATGTGTCACCTCAACTTGATGATTTGGTATTCGGCCTTGAATGCCACCGACTCACCACCGGATATCGTCCCGCTGGTGGTGGTGGACAGCGCGATGAAAAGCGACCAGTTTTGTGAGGCCGTGAGCGCCTGGGTGGACTTTACGGTGTGCTGCGCGCTCGCCGCTGTGGCGCCGCTCAGCTCGCCATAGACTGTATTTCCCGCATGGCGCTGAGCGGTGCGGGTGATGATGCCGGTGATGGTGTCGGCGCCATCGTAGGTGAACCCGGCTGTATTGCCGTTGGTGCTGTCGAGGTAGACCTGGTGGCCCTCGCGCGCGGTGGTGATGTTGTTCAGCCGCCGGCCGATGCCATAGCCGTCGAATGCAGCGGTGGTGGTCGATGTTGGGTCAACACAGCACCCGACCGCCAAGCGCAAATCAGCCGCACCGGGAAAGGTGAACGATGACAGCTTGACCACCATCAGGAATGAGTCATCTGTGGTAAGGCGCGTACCGTTCGCATCATTGAGGTCGGCATAGTGGCGCGGCCATTGTGCATCCGAGCCGGAAAATGCATACTTGAGGTCGCCGGTGCCGAGCGCATTGAATGTGATGGTGTTGACACCACCGGCGATGGTCTCGCCGCTATAGCCCATCCCATCGGGCTCAAGCTTGGTGTGCCCGGTGGTGAGGTCGATGGTGGTGAATGCGAGCGGGGTGATGCTCACACCAGCGCCACCGGCGGCGGGGAATGCGAATAGCGCGCGGCTCACGGTGCGACCCGTTCGGGTGGCAGGGTGTACGCCTCGACATCGACGGTGCCGGTCTGTGCGCTGATGCACACGGTGGCATAGCTCGCGCCGGCGATGGCGCCGCCGAATACGAGCTGTATACCGCTGCTCGCTTGGTCGGCGCTGAATGACTTGCGCGCGGTCGCGGCGGCCACCGTGCCGCCCTCGGCTACGCCGTTGTAGACGTGTACCGCACCTGTAGCGAAGATGGCGAGCCCGGTGTGGGCCGGGCCTCGGATCTGGGTACAGTCTGTGCCCACGCTGGTCTCGGCGCCGAATGCGGGCTGTGGGTCGCTGGTGAGGTCGATGGCCATCTGTGAGCCTCCTTTCGGGCGATGATACCCTCTGAGTTATCAATAGTCCACCGGCCGCATTTATCCATAGGGTATTGATAAACCTGTGAATAATGTTCTCTACAGGCTTATCCATAGCCTGTGAACAACACAGGTACAGATATGCAAAAGTCTATTGATAAGTCCGCCCGTAGATATCCACAGGTTTATTCACAGCTTGTGAATATCTTGATGCTCGCCGCCGGGTGCGCTGAGCCGAGCACCGACAGCGGCGATGCGCCGCCGGTGTGCTCTCGGCCGTGTGTTGACAGCCCCTATCATCGGTGCGGCGGCTACCTGGCGGTGTCTGAGTCGCTGAGCTGCTCGGCGCTCGCTGTGGGTATCGCGATGGACGATTGGAGCGCGTACAGCGTCGAGGCCGATGGTGTGCCGGTCGAGGTGCTCAAGCGCGACGGGGTGCTCACCGGTAGCTGTGACGGCTCGGCGCTGGTGAGGCGGTGGTCGGTGTCCGATGAGCCGGGGTGTGCGATGGTGGAGGCCATCCCCCAAACGTGCGACGCGCTCGCCGCCGGCCTGCTATGGGATGCCGATGTTGCTGGGTGGTCGGTCGAGGCGCTCACCACCGATGGTGATGTGCTGCTCGCCGATGCGTACACCACACAAGCCCGCATTTATGGCGAGTGTCCTGATGGCGCCTCGATGGCGCGGGTGGTCGGTGTGCTGCCCGACCTGGGCATGGTGGGCGGCGAGCTGTGGCCGTAGCTCAGCCGATGCCACCCAGCTCCATCGGCGCCATTGACCATGACAGGACAAACCGCCACGCGCTACCGTTCCATGCTTTGGAGGTGACGGTGGCGCGCTGGCCTGTGAGCGCGAGGTCGGTGGCGGTGAGGCTGATTTGGTCGCCGACCATCAACCATCCATAGCGCGGCGCGGCTTGCACCTGAACGGCGAGGTGCATGAACCCCCTGTCATAGATGAGCCATCTGAGCACCCGCTCGGCGGTGCTGTCTTCTTGGATGTAGCTGACATCGACGGTCGCACCCGGCCGGCGGCCGTACAGCTCGCGTGACCGCTGACCTTCGAGCAGCCTGGCGCGGTCGCTCACGGTGGTGTCGGCTGTCTCGATGAGCGTATCCATGAGTTTATTCTGGAGGTCGTTGCGCTTGTATTTGATGCCGAGCTCGTTTGTGAGGTCGGCGAGGCGCTGTAGCACCTGAACGGGCGATACCTGCACGATGCCGCGCGCCGCATCGAGGGTGAGCTGTGGTAGCTGGCCGATGCTGTTGAGCGGTAGCAGCGAGACCGGGTAGACACCATCGGCGCCGATGCGTAGCTGTACGGGCATGAAGGGGAGCACCTGAGAGCTCAAGAGCTGCCAAGCGGTGACGGTGGCATCATTGACATAGCCGGCAAACTTGTACCTATTGAGCGCGGGCTCGGCGCTTCTGAATGCTGCATCATCGACAGCGGCGCCGCTCAGCTCCAACATATACCGGATGACATCGCCGCCGGCCTCCAGGCCGCCGCGCCCATACGGGTTTCTGAGGCCATAGGTGGGCTCGCCTGCAAAGTGCCACCCGACGTGGTGATTACCGCTTACACCGTTAAATGATGTCCCTGCATTGTGAACATCGGTGAACGCATAAAGGTTGCCATAAGCATCGGTGGCCTGTTCAACGGTCGCGGTAGTGTACCGCTCGCCGTCCTCATCATACATGGTGACGCGCGAGGCCACCACCCGGCCTGCGGCGATGAGCACGAGATGTTCGTTGCCTGTGACCTTGATGAGATAGCCGGGTGAGCCTGGGCTGTCGCCGTCGCCGGGCGAGCCGATGACAAGGGGGTACGGGCTACCCTGGTAGTCTACCGGCGAGCCGAATAGGGTGACCGGGCCGATGTTGCTTTTCGGGTTGAGTACGGGCTGGGTGTCATCGAATGGCCGCGATGTGATGGTAAAGGCGGCATAGCCGGCGGCGCGGTCGGGGAAGCCGATTTGTGGCCGTGAGACCGGGCCGGTGATTTGAATGAGGCGCCGCTCATAGACTGTGAGCGCGGTGTCGCCGCGTACAAACACCATCGCGAGCTCGCACACCGCCACCTCAAGCATCCGGCCGGCGATGTACTCGGCCATCATGGACACATCGGGGAAAACCACCGACATCGAGGCCGTACCACCTTGCGGTGTGCTGTCGCTGCGCCTGAGCGAGTCTTGGAGTGAGCGCACATCGAGCGAGCCATCGTAGCGCAGCGGCTCGCCGGCGTTGTTGTAGATGGTGAGCGGCCGGTCGGCGAATCGGTAGGTGCGGCCGAGCCATGACACGGTGAGGATGAAAGCGGGTCGAGACCCGCGCAGCTCGGCGGCCGATGGGCGGCGGTGCAACATCAAACCAGCTCCGTAAAGGCGACAGCCTCGCCGCGCTTCTTGGCCGAGGTGGTGCCGGGGATGCCGGCGAGGTCTCGAATGGTGACCGTGCCGGTCATGATGGCCGGGATGACCTGGCGGCGCGAGGTGATGACACGCACCTGTGTACCGCTTGCCTGTTTAGGCAAGTGCCGCAGCACCACCACCGGCCGCTCGGCGCCCTCACAGTACCGATACAGCCCCTCGACGGTATAGGGCAGGAGGTCGGGTAGGCCCATCGGTAGCGCGCCGGCCTCGGCGGTGGCGGTCGAGTAGTTGGGATCGGCGGCCGTGCCCTCACCAGCGCCGGTGTATGCCGGTGCGGTCCACCCGAGTTCAAACTCGCGGCGCGGCGGTGCGCGTCTGGTGGTGGTGGTGATGCGGGCATCGCTCTCGGTGACCTCTGTACCGGCCGAGGTGGTGAACCTGGCGCCGAGCTCCGGGCCATCAGGGAATGCGTAGATATCGCCGACCCACATACACCCGAGGGTGGCGGTGTTGTCGGGTGTGGTCTGTGCGTCGATGTCGATTTGTATGCTCTTGGTGTTCTTGCTCTGGAGGTGGATGACCACCACCGCATTTTTCGGCACAAGATAGGCCGTCCCGGTCGATGGGCAGCTCGCCGGGACATCGAGCACCGAGAGATAGGTGGGCATACCCGCGCCGCCGGCGAGTACGCCCTCGGTGTTGCGGTCCACCTCGACCCATTTGGTGGTGCCGGTGCCGCTGTCGAGTAGCAGCCACCAGCCCATCGCCTCATTCCTGTGGAGGGTGACACCGGATGTGCCCGCCGATGTGGGCCGGACGGTGTTTCCGTTTCTGGTGAATGCGAAGCCCGCGCCGGTGTGGGTGAGGTCGAATGAGTAGGTGGTGGGGATGCCGAATGTGTCGAGCAGCTTGACAGCGCCGGTCCTGAAGCCACGAATACCACCGAGATAGACGCCGATGGCGGCGGTCTGCCGGGTGAGCTGGTTTTGTGTGCTGATTTGATACACGAACGACTGCGCCGGCGAGGCGCTCACACCGGCCTCGCTGCGCCATTGTTCGCGCGGTGAGAGCGAGCTGGGCCAGTGTAGCAGGTCCACCGGGTAGCCATAGCGAGGCGAGCCGGTGTAGCTGTCGCCGGCGCGGCCTGGGCCACCGACCGCGTTGATGCGGTAGTTACCATCGAGGGTGATGGCGCGGCCGATGCCGGTGTAATCGTGGGCGAACAAGTCATCCGGGTTGGTCAATGGAAGCGAGCGCGTGCCGTTCATTTCCTCATAGGAGGCCCGCACCGCTTGAAAGTATGCCTCGGGTGCGGTGACCGGCGAGGTCGCGCTGTGCTTGACACCGAATGTGATGTTTCTGGTGGGCGTGAGGCTGCCACCGGTGCTGGTCAGTGTGCCGTTGCCCCATGATGTCCACAGCCGATCATCGAAGACAGAATAGACCCGATACCATCCCTGTATGGTGTTGCCGCGCATTTCAATGCGGTACTCGATGATGTCGTCGGTGCTGAGTGTGAGGTCGGCGAATCCAGAGACCGCCGCGCCGGCGGTTACATCATGCAGCCTGGCGGCGGTGGTCGAGACCCTCACTTGCCAGTTGTAGCCGGCGCTATTGTCCTCGACGAATGCAGAGACACCCGAGAAGAATGTGGAGACCGAGCCGCCGGCGGCCTGTTGCTGTACCCATTCGACGGTGATGCCCTCGGCGGTGGTCGAGGTGTGGGTGTGGGTATAAAACAGTGTTCCCGTACCGCTCGCCGTGCCAAATAGGCCATCTGCGGCGAGCGTCTCGGTGGCTGTGCCGGTGGTGGTCTTTGTCCAGGCGGTGAGGTTGCCGGGCAGCTCGCCGGGGAAATAGGAGACCGCCCACGATGACCGGCCGGTGATGTCTGAAAACTGGACATTTCCGGCGAGGGTGACCGATGACCACCCACCGAGGCCCCACTCGCTCAAGCTGCTCTCATAGTCGGTGGTAGTGGGTGCCTGATGGTTGCCGTAGACGTACACCCGGCCGCCGGCGGCGCACATCGAGACGTATTGGGGGTATAGGTCGCCGCCGGGTGACCATGCATTTTTGTACTGGCTGGGGATGTTGTCACCAGCGCCCATCAGCACCCAGGTATCGCCCTTGTCATCGGTGCGGGTGATGACCATGCTGTCATAGCCGACATCGCGGTGTGTGACATAGATGCTGCCATCACTGTCGCTGGTGATGGCGCACTCGCCGTCCGTAAACTTGGCCGAGGTGATGGTGGCGATGGTTGGGCCACCGGCCACCACGATATCGCCGCCGGTCTCATCGCTGATAGACTCGAATGGCGAGCGTAGCCGCCTGAGCCGGCTACCCTCGGCCTCATCGATAAAGGCGAGGTACAGCTCATCATCGAGGCTGGTGAGGTCTGGATAGCCGACAGGATAGGCGAGGTCCACCTGTGGCACACCCGCATAGCTGTGCGTCACATTCGGGTCGCTCGCAAACTCAACAAGGTCGAACCGTAGCCCCTCGCTGTCGGATGCGAGCTGATAGTACCCATCTGGATAGGTGGTGGCGCTGGTGTTGTTGACCTGTGCCCAGATGAGCAGAATGACCCGGCCGGCGGCCTGGCGCATCTTCATGCGGCGGATGGTGTAGCCATCGCCGCTGGTGTCGTTGTCGATGTTGATGGCCTCGGGTAGCACCCGGCTCGACACCAGCGAGTATGAGGCGCCGTCATCGGTCGAGCGGTACACTTCAACCTGTGCGGTCTCGGTGGTGGTGTCCTCGACGATGCGCGCGATGATGATGGACTCATCGGGCAAGATGCACACGGTCGGGTGTAGGCTGCTCTCAAGGCGGGTGGTGGGGTCGGTGACACCGCCGGTGACATTAACCTCGGTGACCGTGCCATCGGCGGCGAGCCGGTAGGACCGCACATGGGTGTTGAGCGAGCTGGTGTAGCTCGCCACCACCACCACACCGCCGGATGGGCACGCGGCACAATCTGGCGTGAGGATGTCCACTGTGGAGCTCGCGCGGTCGATGAAGGTGTGCGAGGCGAGGCTGTTGGGTGCGTCCCACCCTCGGTAGCTGGTGGCGCTGTCGGTGCTGGTCTTCCAGACAAAACCAGCGCCGCCGGGGACGGCGTTGCCGCCTTGCTGGGTGAGGATGTTGTATACGGTGCTGGTTTGGTCGCCGTATGCCTGCACCTGTAAGCGAGGCGCCGGCGAGGCTGTGCTCACCACCTCGCCGGGCATCGGGTCGGCCTGGCTGTAGCTGCTCGATGCGTCGAGGTCGGTGGCCGTGAGCCGCCACGGAATGAGCGCGGCGGTGTAGTCATCGCGTGAGCGGTCCTGTGCTGCCATTAGTACCCTGCCCGGCCGACATCGCGGCCCTGATAGATGAGGTCGTGTAAAGGTGTGCCGCCGCTCTCGACCACATCAGCGAAGAACACGCCGAAGTGTTGATATTGAGGGATGGGCACCACCTGTGCGCGGCCGGTGTCGCCGCGCTCCATTCGCCGGGTCGCCTCGGGTGACATCACCCGGCCGCTCTCATCGATGGCCTCATCGCGCAGCACCACCGTTCTGACACTCTGCTCATCCGGTGCGAGCTGGCCGCCCTGGTGCAAGCTCTGTGCGCCTACTGCGGCGGCCTGGGTGGCCGCGCCGGCGACCACACTGGCGATGCCGAGCGCGGCGAGCACAGGGTTACCGGCGGCCTGTGATAGCGCCTTCTGAATGCCCACGGCGGTATCGATGGCGATTTGTGCGAATCCAAGCGATTTAGACACGCTGAGCGCGCGCTGTGCGGCCTTCTCATCGGTCTCGGCGCGCTTTCTGGCGACCTGTGTGGCGAGGCGGCCGAATGAATCGAGCGCGCTTGATATGTCGGCCTGAGCGGCGAGGCGGCGCTGTCTTTCTTCCTCGATGATGTCGAGCGCGCGCTGGTGTGCTTCTTCTTCGATGCGGCTCTTCTCGGCCTGATGGTCGAGAAACATCTGGAACTCGGCCTCTTCTCGGGCCGAGGTGACAGCGGCGCGGGCGGCCTCGATGTCGGCGCTCTCGCCGGTGATGCGCTGTATCTCGGCGAGCCTCTCTATCTGTGCATCGTAGCCGGCGAGTATGCGCTCATTCTCGGTGAGCTGCTCGCCGGCGGCCTGTGCTTGAATCGATGAGACCTCATCCATGAGCCGCTGAAGATCCGACAGCGATGCCAGCCGCTCACGGTCGGCCGCCGCCGCTGCTCGCTGTGCCGCCGCGCTGGCTTCCCTTGCTGCGGCCTCCCGCTCTTGGGCGTCTCTGCTCTCACGATGAAACTCTGCGAGGAGGTCAATCACCTCGACCTGGCGCTCGACGCGCGCGATTTCCTGCGCTCGCGCCTCGGTGAGCCTTGACAGGTTCGCTTCCTCGGCCGCCAGCGCCGCCGCCGCCGCCTGTGCTCGCTGCTCGTTTCCTCGCTTGAGCCTCAAGAGGTTTTGATGTCTGCTGTCCTCGGTGGCGAGCTGGTTAACGAGTGCTTGACTGGCCTCGATCTGCGCATCATAGGCGCTCACCACAGCATCGGAGGCGGCGCGCGCTTGGTCGGCTTGTGTCTCGGCGGCGAGGCCGAAACTGTCTATCTCGCCATTGACCATGCGGATCTGGTCTTCGATGTCTCGGGCGCTGTCTGCGACCCGCTGCATGGCATCGCTGAGGTTATCCGCCCTCGCCTGAGCCGCCGCCATCGCATCGGCGGCCCTTTGCTGCTCTTTCTGGTACAGCGCGAGGCCAGCGGTGAGCGCACCGACCGCCAGCGCCGCCGGGCCGAGGCCGAGCCGTAGCACGCTCAAACCTCTCGCCAGTGTGCCTACTGACCGGATGACCTGGCCGAGCCTGGGATCGACAAGGGACACCACAGCGGCGAGCCCCTGTATGCCTCGGCTCGCCGTGCCGGACTGCTTACCAAGATCCTTGAGGCCATCCGATGCGCCGCTGAGCCGGTCTTCAAGGCCCACCGCCACACCATCGGCGGTGCTCCCGAGCGAGGCGAGACCCGCCTCGGCGCTGCTGGTGTCTACACCGACACCGAATGTGAGTAGCTCTTGGGTGATGCTCACAGCTCACCACCGGCGGCGAGGGTGGCCCGCGCATCGGCGAGCAGCGCCGCCGGCGCATCGGGCATGGCCGCCACCTGTCGCGCGAATGCGAGCGCCTTCTGTGACGGTGGCGCGGTGCGGTGCTGGTGTATGGCGCTGAATACGGCCATCATATCGCTCGCTCCTTTGTTGCGGCGCGGTCGCGCTGGTGTGGTGGGGCCATCGGCCTCGATGTCGCCAGTATACCGGCCACCGAGGTCGTTTCGCACATGGGCGAGGTGGAGCGCCTGTAGGTGGGCCGGTAGCCGGTACAGGTCCACCGGGTCGAGTATGTTGAGGCGGTGCATGGTCTCGACCATGAGGCCCTCCAGGGTGTAGCCCGACAGCCGCCCATCCTCGCCTCGCCCTATGAGCCGTTTCCCACCGTCTCAAGCACCTCGCCGGATACTTTCTCAAGCTCATCGACGGCAAAACAAAGACGGTTCAACATCGCCACCGTGAGGCCGGCGGCCTGGAATAGCTGCGCGAGCTCATCGACGTACAGCCGCCATGCATCGAGCGCGGCGGCCGGGTCGGGGTGTGGCGGGATGCCATCCTCGGTGGGCCTGAGTGACTCGGCCACCATCGCGATTGCGCGTTGCTCGTAGACCATGCTTCGGTCGGCGCCGGTGAGGTCGCCCTCGGGAATGGCCGCGCGCAGCATCGGCATAAACAGCACCGGCAGCGGGTAGAGGGTGTAGGTGATGGACTCGCCGCCGGCCGTGAGTGTGACCTGGCGGGTGGGTGATGTGGTGAAACCACGCATTGATGTGTACCTGTGGTAAATGGGTCGGCCTGATGGCTGAGCGCCACAGGTACGCTACCGCTCACCCACCAGCCGACCCGTGTGAGGCCGCTTTTATGCGGCGGTCGGGTAGTTCTCGTAATTTGTGAAGCTCGCGGTAAACCGTACCGCGTCTTCGGTGCCGGCCTCGATCTGTACGCTGTCCGGGTGGGCGAATGCGAATGTGAGCGTCTGTGTGGCGGCGCCGCTTGCCTTGCTCTCAAGGTAGGTGACGGTGAGCTCGACGGTGTAGCCATCGCCGTCGCTGGTGGTCACCCAGCTCGCCGCCGTGCCGGTGCGGGTGAGCGCCTCATAGATGTGGGTATTGGATGAGCCCTTGAAGCTGGTGATGTAGCCGTCAAACTCGACGGTGGTGACCTGATCTTGGGTCTCGACCACCACCGGTGTCGTCTTGTGCCGGCCCTGTGACATCGCCTCGATGACCGAACGGCCCGACACTGTGAAGCTGATAGAGCCCTCAAAGATGACGCTGATGGTGTTGGCGGTCGGGGTGGTGCCATCGGCCACAGCGAGTGCGGTGGTGCCGATTCTCTTGAGCGGTGTGGAGCTGTCAAGTGATGCCATGTGTGGCCTCCTTTATGCGAATGGGTCAGTGAAGCGCGCCACCCAGTCTACAACGCCGCGCACCTGTCGGCGGCGGTAGCCATCTGTATCGGGGATGCGCCGTATCTCGGCGGCCTGTATCGCGAGCATCGCATCGGCCACCGTCGAGGGTGCGCCGGGTGTGGTGTAGTCCTCGACCGACAGCCGCAGAAAGGTCATCAGCTCGCGCAGTTCGGCCGCCGCCTGGAGGTGCTCCCGGAATGACACCGGGCTCGCCTCGGCTGTCGATGCCGGCCAAAACAGCTCCACCGACATCACCAGCGCCATTCTCATCGCGCTGTGGGTGGCATCCCACCGGCCGATGGGGGTGGGCGGGAGCTCATCGAATGTGACGCGCGCCCACGGTCCGGCGAGGTGGGCGAGTGCGGGCTCATCCACCTCGGCGATGGCCGGCGAGCCGGTGAGCGTCTGGGTGCGTAGCCAGCCCATGAGACGCGCCTGTATCCAGTCGATGCGCGCGGTGGCATGAATGGGCATCAGGTCACCTCATCCCACACATCGCTCACCGGGCCGGCGATGGTCTCGATGCCGAGCGAGGCCCGCGCCGATGCGATGGCCGTCTGTAGCTGTAGCCCTGGTGGGCGGGTCGATGTGCCGTACTCGATGTATGGGCCATAGCTGACCGGGTTGGTGACCACAATGCGGGTCTCATCGCCGGTGGTCTCCACATCGACGGTGTCACTTGAGCCATCGCCGGCGAGCACATCGAGCGAGACCCGCCACCCGGCACGATACCGGCCGGTGTCTACCGGCACACGCTCAGCGACATCGGCGACCACATCAAATGCGAGCTTTCTGATGATTTGGTCGGCCACCTCGGGTAGCCGGTCGATGAGCTCGCGCAGCGCCGGCGTGAGCGCATCGCGGTCAATGAATACCCTCATCGCGCTCATGGTGTGCGCCTGGCGGTGAGGGTGTAGACGATACCGAGCGGGTCAGATGACACACCGACCACGCGCCGCCGGTCGCCGCCATCGACCACCACCGATGACAGGGTGGGCACACTCGACAGGCTGCTCGCTGTGACGTGGTATCGAATGTCGCCGAGCTGTAGACCGCCGGCGGCCTGTGCCACCTCATCGAGCGTCACCTCGGCGCGTAGTACGCTCACGGTGTCATCATCTGAGGTGATGGTCACAGTACCGGCGGCATCGCTCACGGTGCGGCCGGTGGGCGTCGATACCGTGATGGTGGTGGGCGCAACGTCGGCATCACCCACCATACCCGCGATGTCAGCCTCAATGGCTGCTCGCATGGTCGGGCTGATGATGTCGGCGCCGCGCAGGTTCATCAGGTGATACCACCCATGAAGCCGAACCATGCGACGCCATCACACACACACAGGCCAGATTGATTCTGGTCGAGGGTGATGATGGTGGCGCCACCATCATCTTTGACCGTGATGGCCTCGGCCGCATCGGCGGTGTTGCAGATGATGAGCTGACCGATAAAGTCGGCCTCGGCGGGCAAGGTGAGGTTTTGAGCGCCGCCGGCCGGGTCAACCAGGACGATGTTTCCGGTGAGCTGGGTCTGTGCTGCGCCGGCCGTGCCGGTCACCAGCGCGTGCGCGGCATTCGCCATGCTCACGCTCTGCACGGTCTCAAAGTACACACCCTGCCCGTTGATGCGGTGGGCGTTGTTTGGGCCGGTGGTAAAGGTGTCGCCGATGGCCATGTGGTCACCTCACAAAATGATGGGTTCATCGAAGCCATGATCCATCGGCAGTAGGCCGGGCATGACTACAGCGAATGAAGGCAGGTCGCCGCCGTACACCGTGAGCGCCTCTTTGATGGCCTCTATCTGTGCGGTGTCATCGAGGCTGAGCCCCTGCATCGAGAAAGACTTGGCGCGTCTTGCTTTATCCACCAGCAAGACGCGCAGACACGCGACCGTCGCACCATCGACACTACCCTCGGTGCTGAGCATCTGGTCGATCTCAGCATCTTCAAAGATGTACGCGGTCGCCGATGTGTCGGCGAGGTTGAAGCGCACACGCCCACGGTCTGTGGTGATGTCATAGGTGAAAGCCACGACGGTCGCCCCGGTGTCAGGTATCAGGAGTCGGCTTTGTTCGCCGCATAGTGGTAACGCCAGTTGGTAACGGTCGCTCCAAACTGGTATTCCGCGATGATGCTGATGTCGCCGTTCATGTGCTGATACTGGCGCAGCGAGGGTGCGCCGCTGTCGTAGACACGGAGGCCCTTCTGAGCCTGGATGACCCAGTAGGCGCTCGCCGATGCGGCATCAGTGAGCGCGCGCCATGAGACCGGGATGAGCTGGCCCTGGAGCGGGTTGATGTCGTTGTTCGCGCTGCCTGGCAGCTGCACCGAGTTGAGGATCTTGTTGGCAGTGAAGATGAGCGCCGGCGGCACGATGAGGTGCGTGGGCCGAATGACAACCCGGTCGCCACGGTCATCGACCGCGTTCGTGTGGCGCATCGCCGTGAGCACCGTCTCAAGGTTCGCCTCGGTGAGTGCGAGCGACGTATTGATGTTGCTGTACGTCGAGCTGCCACCGCCGATGGTGTGCGCGCCATCGAACCACGGCAAGCCATCATAGATGAAACCGGCGTTCGGGTCGGCGTTGTTGAGGTACGAGTTATCAAAATACTCGGTGCTTCCAGCGGTCAGCGTGCCTTTCTGGAACAGGCCGGCGAGGTGATCATCTTTCTGGATGATGGCGAGCTCGCCCCACTCACGCGCGGCCGTGACGATAGACTCGCGGGCCTCGGCGAGCCGGTTGGCGGCGAGCACGGTGGCGGGGATGCGGATGCGGCGAGAGTACCGCTTGATGGCCGCCTGCCAAGTCCAGCCCTTATCGAGCGTCGAGTCTTCCGGGTCGGCGCCATCCTCGATGGGCATGAAGCGGTCAACATTCTGGAATACTGCGCCCTTGTCGCCGTACAGCGGTGCGCCGGCATCGCCGACGCTCACGACCTCGGCCACCTGGGGATAGAGCGGCGTCTCACGCTCATACATTTCAAACATGGCCGGATAGCCGTCATTTTCGATGAGCTCTTGGATCTGTGTTGCGCTGATCATCAGACCACGCCTCCATAGGTAGCCATGATGAGCGAGACGATGCACGAGTTATCGTCCACATCGACATCATGAATGAGAACATTGTCGGTGGTGCTCGCTGAGACGCTGATGGCATCGCCGGTGGCGGCGATGTCGCATGACTTCAGCTTCATGGTCTCGGCGAGTGTGCCGGCGCCCACATTGACGCGGTAGTACGCCTGCTCGCTGACGTTGACCAGCACCGTCGCGCCGCCATCGCTGGTGGGGCTGGTGACCTTCTCGACAGCGATGCCGACGGTGGCATCGCTGAGCGTGTCAACGTCCTGATAGTAGTTGGTGGCCGCCTTCAGGCGGATAGCATCGCCGACCTCGATGTCAGCCGATGAGCTTGCGAGCGGTAGGCGAACGAGCACCCGGTCGCCATACGCAAAATCGAACCCTTTAGCCATTATGGCCTCCCTGCTCGTATTGTCTCGCAGGGTCGAGGCCGACTATCGGCGCCGCTCCATGCGAGGCTTCCAAATTTTTTCGTAGTACACCCGTGCATCGCTGTACCCATACCGCTCGGCCTCCTTGAGACACTGGGTGGGGATCTTGTCTTGAGCGATGGCGCCGGTACGGGGCGGAATGCCGCCGGTGGGCGTGTTCTGTGTGATGACCGATTCGAGCTTGGTGAGCTGCTCGGCTACCAGATCCGGTGTCATGCCATCTGGCACAAGCGCCCGGAATGACTCGGGGAGCGCGGCGAGGCGGGCGGTGTTCGCCTCGGTGAGCTTCTTGAGCCGGCCAGCCTCGCGGGCCTGGAAGTCGGCGAGCTGCGCGCGGGTGGCTTCCAGCTCGCTCGATGCAGTCTGGTAGAGCTGCTCGAACTCGCCGCGCCGCTTGGCATCCGCCTCGCGGGCCTCGCGCTGTGTCTTCTCGATGTCGGCGAGGCGCTGCTCCAAGTCCTGGCGGCGCTTCCTCTCGGCCGTGAGTGCCTGCTGTAGTCCGCGCGACTGCGAGCCCTCGGCGGCCTCGCTGGTGGTCTCTGATGGCGCGGTGGTATCTGATGGCTCGCTCACGGTCGGCCCTCCTCTTTTCGCCCGATGTGAGGCCGGCGGCGCCTGAGGGTATCCTGTGGATAAGTCCACAGGGGTTATTGATAACTCGGTATAGCATAAAAGATAACAACGCAACAATAGAGGGTGATGATGCTGGATATCGTACCTGTGGCGGCGGCCTGGGCCGTTGTGGATAAGTCCCACCCAGGGTGGCGGATGCTTGAGCAGCACGGCGAGCGGTGGCGAGCTGTCGAGGCCCTTGAGCGGCTACGCGGTGGCGGCGGTGAGGTCATCGCGTGCGATGGCGCCGATGAGCTTGAGGCGATGCTCGCCGGCAACGTCGCCACGGTGGGTGGGCGCATCGCCGCTGTTGAGGATGTCGATCTGCTCTGCGACCTTCAGCGGGTCGAGGCGGATGGGCTCAGCCGGCGCACCGTGCTCACAGCCATCGCTCGCCGCCGCCGCGCGCTCGGCGGTTAGCCGGTCTCGCGCTCATAGCGGGCGAGCTCTCGCCGCGCCCATGCTCGGCCGGGTGTGCCGCCCCATAGCCCCCATGCCTGAGCCGCTTTTGATGTGCGGTCCTGCCTGGCGGCGGCGCTACCTGGGCTCGCACCGTGCCGAGCGAAGAATGAGACCATCCGCTTTATCACGTCGATGCTCAAGGGTTGCCGGTCGGCGAGCTGGCGAGCGCGGGCGAGGCCGACCGCCGTGCCGCCGCGCCTGGAGGGTGGCAACGTCTCGCGGATGTCGAGCGCGGCCTGTGCGGCGCGCGCCACCGCGCTCGGTGGTGTGCGTGACTTCCAAGTCATCCGGCCGCCCTCCGTGTGAGTATTTCGCCGATGCTGAATGTGACGGGTGCATAGAAGCACCTGCAATTTGGGTGCTGGGGAATGACCGGGC
>Ga0181594_10003074_pt1 | contig 15170 bp, 10 predicted proteins | sample 071ome_18_FD_145603 | JGI IMG/M metagenome (GOLD analysis project Ga0181594, IMG submission 145603) | Coastal salt marsh microbial communities from the Groves Creek Marsh, Skidaway Island, Georgia - 071413BT metaG (spades assembly) | ecosystem: Environmental > Aquatic > Marine > Intertidal zone... | reverse complement strand
GACGCCAACGATTGGTGTGGGCGAGGGAACATGGCCTTCGATGCGTTCTACCCTGCTCAAGATCGGCATCCCCGAGAAAGATTTTATTACCACCTGCTCCGCCACGATGAAACAGGGCACCTTGTTCACTGGTTGGCTTCGGGGGGGCGAAGAAACTTACTATCACCCCTTCACCCTCCCCCATGGCTTCACCGAACTCAACCTTGCCGAGCATTGGAGCAGTGGGGCCTTTGGGCAACTACCCTTTGCCAGCGCCGTTACACCACAATTTGCGGTATGCGAAGCGGGCCTGGCACCAAAGCAATTACAAGTTCCCGATTACGCCTTCACCCTGAACTACGGTTATCACCTCGACGCGGCAAAGTTCGCCGAGTTGTTGCGCAATCACGCGGTGAACCGGCTCGGCGTGCAGCATGTTCTCACCGATGTCACGGGCATTAATGCCGACGCCGAGGGGGCCATACAGTCGCTCTCCACCACCAGCGGCTCCATAGCGGGGGATTTTTTTGTTGACTGTAGCGGTTTCAGGAGTCTGTTAATCGGGGAGCACTATCAGGTTCCTCTCCGATCACAGCGGGATGTCCTGTTTAACGACAGCGCGCTGGCTGTTCAGGTTCCTTATGACGAGGCCCAATCCTCCATCGCAACCACCACTCGCGCCACCGCGCATCAAGCCGGATGGTTCTGGGACATTGGACTGCAGCACCGCCGTGGCGTTGGCGCCGTGTTCTCGTCAGCACATGGCGAGAGAGACTCGGTAGAGCGAGCACTGGATGCCTACCTGCGGAGAACGGGCTACACCGGTGGTCTCGATGAAGCCTCACCACGTCTGATCGAGTTCTCTCCCGGGTATCGCGAATCATTTTGGCAACAGAATTGTGTGGCAATTGGCCTCTCTGCAGGTTTCATAGAGCCACTGGAGGCCTCTGCGCTCGTGCTCGTTGAATTGAGCGCCCGCAGGCTCGCTGAACAACTACCCCGCCATCAGGCGCAACTCAGCCACATCGCCGAACGATTTAACGCCGAATTCACGGGGCGCTGGGCGCAAATCATAGAGTTTCTGAAGCTGCATTATGTGCTGTCGCAACGAGACGACTGCGACTACTGGAAGCAGCACCGTGATCGCAGCTCGATTCCAGAAGGTTTGCTCTCCAAGCTGCAGGAGTGGCAGTATCGCTGCCCTTGGCATCAAGACGAGCACCGCGTTGACGAAATGTTTCCCGCAGCAAGTTATCAATATGTGCTTTACGGGATGGGCTTTCGCACGGAGGTCGACTTATCGGTGCGACGCAATGCGGCAGCGCAGCATCAAAAAGCTATTAGCCTCTCTCACGAGGTACAACAGCAGGCGCAAAAGCTCGCCGCTCACTTACCCGCACACCGGCAACTCTTGGAAGAGGCCTCAGTGCGAGGCTTTGCCGCCCGGTGATCAATGACAAAAGGCCTCGTCAAACTCAATAATGTCGACCACGCCAGCCAACGCGTAGTGACAGAATTTGGGGCGCAGTGGGGCGACAACCAAATGACCTGCCTGGCGCATACCGCTGAGATGCGCACTTTACAGGGCACCTACCCCATCTTGTTTCAATCGACAGCAGACGCGGAGTACCCGCTTCCTGTGGCGCTGATGGGGTTCGAAACAGGTGAAAATCTGTTTCTCTCCGGCGCTGGCTGGCGCGAACCCGTGATCCCCATGATGATGCGCAAAGGACCCTTTTATATCGCCTCTGAGGGCGGTCAAGCGGGTACCTTCCAGTCCGTTATCGCCATGGACCAGTCTCACCCAAAAGTGAAAACCAATACCGGGGAACCCCTCTTCTTGGAGCATGGCGGGCACAGCCCCTATCTCGAGAAGATCGTCCAATTACTAGAGCGTATTGAGGCCAGTCACGCCCATACGCTGACGTTCGCCAAAACCTTGAACGAGATGTCGTTGATCACACCGATCGACCTGAAGGTCACTGATAAAGACGGCGCGCCGCACACGCTCTCCGGTTTTTTTGGTATTGACGAAGAGAGAGTGCTGGCACTGTCTGGTGAAGCGCTATCCCAGTTAAGCGAAGCAGGATATCTTGCACCGCTCTTCATGGTGATAGCGTCTCAATCACAGCTGTCTCGCCTCGTTCAGTTAAAAAACGGATAAACCGTCACAACAATGAACGCCCTCCCCGAACCTACCGCGATCAACGAGATCGACGCTGCTGCGCTGCGAGCCGACCCTGCGCGGTGGATACAGGCAGCTCAACCATGGGTTGCACGATCATTGGTAGATGACTGGCCTCTGGTCAGTGCGGCAAACGAGAGCGATTCTGCCTTCCTCGATTATCTGCTCGGCTTTTATTCAGGCAATCAGGTGTCAGCGTTTTTGGGTGAAGCAGACATCGGCGGCCGTTTTTTCTACAACGAGGCGCTGGATGGCTTCAACTTTCTACAGGTACACACAACCCTGAACCACCTGAGCGAGCAGCTTCGCACGCTCGCTACGGATGGATCGCCACCCAGTCTCTACATGGGCTCCACAAACCTCGATCATTGGCTACCGGGTCTCAGTGCCACAAACCCGCTACCGATTGATCTTACGCAACCGCTCGCCAGCCTCTGGCTGGGTAACCACAGCCTGATTGCGCCCCACTTCGACTTTCCCTCTAACATCGCCTGCTGCGTCGCAGGCAGGCGGCGCTTCCTGTTATTCCCGCCCGATCAAGTCGCCAACCTGTATGTGGGGCCCTGGGACCTCACCCCGGCCGGTCAAGCCATCAGCTTGGTGGACACCCGCAACCCTGATCTGCAGCGACACCCGAATTTCGAGAAAGCGATGACCCATGCACTCACGGCGGAGCTCAGACCAGGGGACGTGATTTACCTACCCAGCCTGTGGTGGCATCAGGTCGAATCGCTTTCAGCCGTCAATGGCCTGGTGAATTATTGGTGGACCGAGACGTCGGCCGTCTACGGCGCGCCGATGGATGCCTTGACCCATGCGCTGATGGCAATCAAATCGCTTCCCGGCGCGCAGAAATCTGCCTGGAAGGCATTATTTGACTACTATGTATTTTCTGAAACCGCGGACGATCGGGACTACTGGCAAACGCCTCGTCAGGACCGATCAGGACCCATCGATGACAGCCTGGCGAGACGTTTGCGCGCCGAGCTCACTAATCATTTGAAGCGCTGATGACAGACTCCAGTTCACAACGAATTGACCACGTTGTTATCGCCGGGGGCGGCACCGCCGGCTGGATGGCCGCGGCGGCGCTGTCGCGGCTGGTCGGCCGTAAATTATCGATCACCTTGGTGGAGTCTGAGGAGATCGGCACCGTTGGCGTGGGCGAGGCCACCATACCTACCCTGCTGACGATCAATCGGTTGTTACAGATCCCCGAGCCCGACTTTATTAAGTTCACTCACGGCACTTTCAAGCTCGGCATTCGGTTCGAGAATTGGCTTCATGAGGGCCACGACTACATTCACTCCTTCGGCGATACCGGTAGAGGGTGCTGGGCTGGTGGCTTTCAGCATTTCTGGATGCGCGGCAAAGAGGAAGGGCTGGCCAGCGAATACGGCGAATATTGCGCAGAGCTGAAAGCCGCTGAGGCGAATCGATTCGGCATTGTGTCTGAGCACAAGCTGAATTACGCCTATCATCTCGACGCCACGGCGTATGGTCATTACCTGCGCACCATGGCAGAGGCCAGCGGCGTGACGCGCATTGAAGGCAAAATCGCTGAGGTGAATCTGACACCGTCGACAGGCTTTATCGACCATCTGCTGCTGGATGACGGACGTGTGATCGAAGGCGATTTGTTTATCGACTGCACCGGATTCAGAGCCTTGCTGATTGAGGAGGCATTGAAGACAGGCTTTGACGACTGGACCCACTGGTTACCCTGCAACAGGGCCTGGGCGGTGCAGACCGAACTCACGGGAGAACCTGTCCCGTATACCCGAGCCATCGCGCACGATGCAGGGTGGCGCTGGCGCATCCCTCTGCAGCATCGTGCGGGCAATGGTTTGGTGTATTGCAACGAGTTTTTAGCTGAGGGCGCCGCTCGCGAGAGATTACTGTCACTCATCGATGGTAAACCCCTTATAGACCCTCGACCCATCCGGTTTACTACCGGACAGCGCAAGCGCTACTGGCACAAGAACTGTGTTGCGCTGGGTCTATCGAGCGGCTTTATCGAGCCGCTTGAATCCACAAGCATTCACTTTATTCAGAACGGCATCATGTGGTTGTTGCTGATGTTCCCGGACCCTGTGATATCTCAGGCCTCCGTGGATGAGTACAACCAAAAATTACGCGCGGAATCTGAGCGCATCCGCGACTTCATTGTACTGCACTACATCGCGAACGAACGTTTCGGGGACCCCTTCTGGGATCACTGCCGCGGGATCACCCTACCCGAGACTCTCGCACAGCGTATCGAACTATTTAAGGACGCCGGCAGGGTCTTTAAACCTCAGGAAGACGTGTTCTCTGAGAATTCCTGGGTGCAGGTCATGATGGGTCAGGGCATTACGCCGCAGCGATATCACAATATCGCCGACGCCATGTCACCAGAACAATTAGACGACTTTCTCAAACAGATTCAAGGATCGGTCAGTGCCACGGTTGCCGCCTTGCCCAACCACGGCGACTTCGTAAAGCAACTGGTAGCGATATCCAAACTGTGATGAGCCATTAAATAAGCCGGGCGAAGCCCGGCTTATTTATCAGTGTTCGACGATAGCTATTCCCTGACCAATTTGAACGTCCACCAGCCGGGATCCGCAATCGGGATCGTGACGGTCAGTGATCCGTCTTCCTCTGGGTAAACGTTATAGGTAATCGATGCAGGTGCTTCATAGGGCGCGGCAAGTTCGCCACCGTTGTATGCCTTGGCTAGCCCCAAGAAGGCCCCTACTCCCTCCAGCGTGACTTGGCCCGCGTCGGCTTCGTAGCTCCAGGTAGCGGGCACTGACCCGTCATGTGGTTCAATCGGTGTCCCGCACCCCTCGGCAACGTCCTGCCAACCCTCAAGCCACGTCTCAGCACCGGGACGATTTTCGAAAGATCCGTCTGCATTCAACACATAGAGATCATCCAACAGACAGGCTCGGGTCGTGACGTCTGCAGTGCCCAACTGCCACCAGCTCCCGTCAAATTCTCCCGGGCCTACCTTTAACGCGCCCGCCTCTGAAGCGATTTTCCAGGTACCCGCTACCGGGCTGTCTGCCGCACCAGTAGTGGCCTTCCATTCGATGTTATCCAGACGATAGACCACACCATCTGTCTGACCGGCTACCGGGAAGATCACCAGACCAGTATTCACACTCTGCAGATTCAGACCACCCAGTACGAGGTCGATAACTGGAAACTCGACTGTTTCCCAACCATCAAGACCAACGGTACCGATGGCTTTATCACCGGAACTACAGGGGTAGATACAGTCGGCTTTCATTACGAAACCCGCAGTATTGATGCCGGCGCTGACGACTTTGATATCGAAGGTCAGCACACCATTGAGATAGTCGGAGAGATCTCTGGTCTCTGTGCTGCCAAAGAACAGGCCCGCAAAGCCGGCACCATGTTCCACCTGCAATACGCTGCCCCGCTCGTTGTCTTCGACGAAGGACCAGCTCAAGTTCGGGCATTCCGCACCGCCTTGTCCGACACAGCTGTTATAACCAATACCCTCGTCAAAGCCCGAGATTCCGTCTTCCCAAGCTGCCGCAACTTCGCCGTTCTTCAGTACCGGATACGGCGCTGCATCTGGATTACCACCACCTGAGCCATCGCCGCCACCATCAGCTGAGTCTGCCTCATATCTGACGTTGGCGACTTCAAAGGAGTAGCCCTGCTGGTCTCCCCAGGTGGGGAACAGCACCAAGCCCGCATTGACATTGGAGACATTCAAACCCATACCAATAAGCGACGCGACGTCGTACTCGAAGGTTTGCCACGTGCCAGGTTCGTAACCACTCAGATCAATCTGCTGATCGCCGGTACCGCAGGGATAAAAGCAATCCACCTTGAATACCATGCCAGCTGCCGCAGTCTCGGGTGGCAGGCGCAGATCAAACTTCAGCTTGCCGCTGCCAACGAAGCTACTCAAATCAACTCCGGCAGAGGCCGCGAAAAAGAACACCCCGTCAGCGCCGTTATTGCCGAACTGAACGTTCATCGCCATACCGATATCGGGATCGCCTGAGTCTGAAACATCCCAGGTAATCAGATTCAAAGAGTCGTTTTCGCAGTAGTCCCCGCCCACGGTCGTGTCATAGGCGCAGGCGCCTCGGTCCCAGACCGATGCGACCTCACCGTCTGAGGTAAAAACAGGCACCAACACACTGTCTACCTCGCCACCCGGGGGCCGAATACCGCAGCCATTCTGAGCGGGATGCCCGCAGGCCAACTGAATATTGTCGACCATGACATGCGCGGAGCTAGTGGGTTCCAACACAAAAAGACTCATCACTGCGCTGGTGTTAAGCGGCTGACTACCGGCATTCCTGATAAGCTCCGCCACAGGAACACTCACCGAGAACCACTGGTCAAGCGGCATATCCGCCACCGGCAGCGGCATACTACCCAGCGCTGGATAACCACTATCCATTTTGATCACGATGTCACTTTCAAGATCGGTGCCAGAGCTATCGATATATAGATCGAACTTCAATTCTCCGGCGTGCTTTTCCCACCAATTAGGGCTATTCCCGAAGCCAAACAGCTCGACTTCTTCACCATCCACCGCACTGATAGAAATATTGCCCATATTGGAGGTCACGACCTCGACAACCGACCCGCGGCCATCGATCTCGGTCTCCATCCAGGACAAAGAGCCCTCGTTGTCCCAGAAAGAATTGACCGCCAACTCTCGCACCACGGGCTCGCCCGCGATCAACCAAGACAGGGAATCAGCGGAGTCTGTGTACAAGGCAAAACTGTCGGTGAAGGGCTCCTGTGCGCCCGGGCGCTCGAGCAAGCGGTTCACATTCGAGTTACAACCCCGGCCACCTTCGTTGTCATAGGTGCAACGATAGACACGCACGTAGTCAACAACCATTTCACTGGGGATATTGGCGTTATTGACCGTGCCCGGAAGGTTGCCGCCCACAGCCAGATTGATGAGCAAATGGAACGGGACGTCGAAGGGGGCCGACTCACCGCCATTCTTGAACCCTTCATTCATTCCCGCATAGTAGTAGGAGTAATAGTGCTCAGCGCCGACGGTCATGTGATGCTCACCATCGATGAACCAATGGATCAGGTTATCGCTCCACTCGATCGCGTAGGTATGGAATTCTTCCCCGGGGCCCTCAACCTCGACATCCATACCCGCCTGCTGGTTTAGCGGCCACTCAAATCCGTGGTGTGCGGTCAGAAAAACCCGCTCTCGCGCCGTGCCGGCATTGACGACTTCCATAATGTCGAACTCGCCGCTGCCAGCCCAAGTGCCATAAGGCGTGTCGGTGGGTAGCATCCAAACGGCTGACCAAAGCCCGCCGCCCGAGGCGGCTTTAGCACGCACTTCAACTCTGCCGTACTGAAAATCGAATTTGTTGGCCGAGCGAATCCTGGCCGAGGTGTAGGGGAAGCCCGAGACCACCTCCTCGGAGCGAGCAGTAATCGTCAGCAGTCCATCTGCGACAGTCGCGTTCTCAGCGAGATACCACTGTTGCTCGCCATTACCCCATCGATCCAGTCCGTAATCTGAGCCATCCCCAATCTGTGGCTCCCAATTCTCACCATTCAGAGCATCGCCGTCGAATTCATCCTCCCACACCAGCTCCCACTCATTTTCGGGTTCCGGATAGAAGGCGTCGTCCACAACCGGCGAGTCGGCGGAACCGCCGCCGCCACAGGATGCCAGCAGGAGAGCAACAGCAGACAGCGCGAGACCGCGCGCTGCGCGGCGATACAGGTGATTCATCGAATACCCCAGATAGAATTATTGATGCTTAGATTGAGGCGTTATCCCACAACCCCTCCCCGCATTTAAGCCAAAAACGACAGTCAGGACTATGGGTAAGACAAACTGGACCCAGCGCTTATCGCCGCAGAATCAGGTCAAAAGATGCTGTATGGCCGCACGATAATTGCGGCTCACCCTCACAGTCACCTCGTTATCAAGGTGCAATAAGCACTCCCCTTTGGGGAGCGTGTCGACCGCTCTGATTTTGCGCACGTTGACGATGGTTGAGCGATGAATGCGCACAAAATCGGATGATAGCTTTGCCTCTAAGTCTTTCATGGTGGACCTGAGGATGTGCACATTGCCCTCGGCATGCACACACATGTAGTCCCCTGCTGCGTCGATCCATTCAATCGCCTCGTGTGACAGCAAATAGGTGTGCCCACCGTCCTTGATGGGTAACCGGCCATAATCCGCTGAGGTAGGGGTCCCTGCATTGGCGCCGGTGGCGTTGCGCAGGTCCGCTATCGCACCCAGTGGAGCGGCTTTACCCGATACCCAATCGGCCACCGCCACCCGCTCGGCGGCGCGCTGAAGGGCCACACGCACGCGCTCGGGATCAAAAGGTTTGACCACGTAGTCGACAGCATGTAGGTCAAAGGCCCTGCACGCGAATTCGTCAAAGGCCGTAGCAAAAATCACCGCTGGCAGGCGATCAGCCTGAGTTCTCTCGACAACCTCAAGCCCCGTCAGACCGGGCATCTGAATATCCATCAGCAGCACATCGAAAGCCTGCTTTTGCAGCACCTCGACGGCCTCTCGTCCGTTTTTACAGACACCTGCGACAACGAAGCCCTTGGTGTCGTCAACAATCGAGCTGAGCAAACTGGTGCTGAGCTGCTCGTCGTCGACAATCAGCACGCGAAGATCTGGCTGATCGCTCATGACGCCATCTCAAATTGCCCCGTGGCAGGCAGCGATATGCTGACGCTTCTGCCTCCGAGGGCAGATGGCTCATGCGTCACCGAAAATTGCTCTCCATATAGGGTCATCAAACGCTCATTCATATTCTGCAGCCCAATCCCGACTCCCGACAGGTCATCTCCCTGTGCTTGCTCAGCACCGCGGATCGCAGATTGATCCGGACCCGAATCGTCGATGCTAAGCAGCAACTGATCAGCCTGAACTCTGGCGGCCACACTAATCGTGCCACCCTGCTCCGATTGTGCGATCGCGTATTTGATTGCATTCTCGACGATAGGCTGCAGTAGCAAGCTCGGCACGCAGCAGCGGTAAGCGTCTGGCGCGATCGAAAACTCGACCGACAGCCGGTCTGAAAATCTTACCTTCTCGATATCGAGGTACAGCTCAATCGCCATTAACTCCTCACGCAATGTGGTTAATGCCATATCGTCACGCTCCAGGGCAAACCGCAAAAACGTCGATAACTTCAAAAGCATGTCATTGGCGGCATCACTGCGCTGAGCCGTGATCAGCGCGCTGAGTGAGTTGAGCGTGTTGAACAGAAAATGAGGGTTGAGCTGATAGCGAAGCAACTGCAATTGTGCCGCCTTTGTCTGCGCTTCGGCTTTCATCCGCTTGAGCGCCTCCTGGCGCTGAGCCGATTCCGCCTGTACGGCCACCTCCTGCTCTCTTTGCAGGAATTCAAAGTATTTGATTCCATGGTAGAGCGCGGCCCAGGTGAAAAACACAAAAAGCGAGGGAAAGAGCCAACCACCGAAGTCTTTCCAAAGCCCTTCCTCTCCCGTCATCACCATAAAGAGCTCCAGGCGGAGTGCCGACCACAGCACTGCCAAGGTGATAGCGCTACCCAACACAACCGCAGCTCGCGTGTAGCCTCCCCAGTTCCATACCGCTCTGTAGAGGTAGCGCAGCGGCGTCGACAGCAGAAATCCCAAGGCCGACTGTCCTACGTTGTGAGCAAAATACGAGAGCTCATACTGTTCATAGGGTACCGTCAGGCTCAAGTAGGTCAGCAGGGAAATGCCGATCCAGCCAACAGACTGCAACAACCAGAACAACATGTCGTCGTCCCTGACCAGCCGGTAATAGGTTTGCTTGGAAGCGTCCAACCCTCAGTTGCCTCCCCTGTGGATCCGGAGGGCGAGTGTAACTCATTGGTTTATCGAGGCAATTCGCCGCCCCCTAAAAACCGGGAAAACGGTGTTAAACTGCCGTCCGGTTCGGTTCTAACCCGCGCCAATCTGGGGGACATCACATGACAGAACTGCAAGTCAAAGTGCAGAGCACGTTATTGGCGGAAGATAATCAAGCCTCTGTGAGCGCCATGCTCAATACCATTCTCGAGAAACCCATGACCCCAATGGAAGCAAAGCAGGCGAAGAGCTATATGGAGCACGTCGCAGCCCAGGCCGCGAACGATGAAGGTGCCGAGGTGCAGCTGTTTCAGCTCATGGAGATGAAAAACCAGCACACCACCTATGTGATGAGGGTTGCGCTGTTCTCCAACAATAAAGCGATTGGCCTCGACGTGATGGATGCCGAAAACGGTCAGTTTTTTGTGCCGGAAAGCTGCCCGGTAGTTGAGCTGCAAGCGACCACTCTGAATTGAAACCCGCGCCCCGTGGTGGGGAGCTGCTGACCTATTGCACGCTGGTGGGCCTCGTGGCCTACGCCGCGATTGCCACGGACCTTTACCTTCCTGCGATTCCCTACATGATCAACGACCTCGGTGCCTCCGAGGCAGAGGGTCAATTGACCCTCAGTATTTTTATGGTCGGCCTGGCGCTGGGGCAACTGATCTTCGGCCCTTTATCAGACCAATTTGGGCGACTCCCCGTCGTCCGAGCGGGCACCGTTTGTTTTATCGTCACCTCTGCACTGTGTGCCATCGCAAGTGACATGGGGCTCATGTGGGTCATGCGCGGTCTTCAGGGAATAGCAGCGGCGAGCGGCCCCGTTATTGCGCGAGCCATTGTGCGGGATCGTTATGAAGGGAACCGCGCTGCACAGGTCATGTCGGCACTGTCCGGCGCCATGGCCGTCATACCGATGCTGGCGCCCAGCGCTGGGGTTCTCATCATGAAATTCTTCGCCTGGCCCGCCATCTTTGTGGCGCTGGCCGGGTTTGGCGCGCTCATTTTGCTTGCCCTCGCGCGTCTGCCCGAATCAGCGCCCGCCCCCATCAGCGAACGCCTGACATTCGGGAGCGTGCTAGGCGCGTTTGGTGAAATGCTTGGCCGCCGAGCGTTTTTGGGGTATCAGATGGCGGGCTCCTTCTCCTTCGCCGCACTGTTTTGCTACCTGTCGACGGTCGCCTTTTTTTTGCCTGATGTCTTCGGTATCCCTACTGCCCTGTTTGGCTACGCATTTGCCATGACGGTACTGGGCTTCATGACAGGGAGCTTGATTAATGCGCGAGTCGTGGTGCGTTACGGGCTCGATAATACGTTGAGGGCTGGTCTACTCATCAGTCTGACTTCAGCGTTGGCTATCGCGTTACTCTCACCCAATGCCGCTCAGTTCATGCCCGTCATGGCGCTGCTATCGTGCTTGTTCTTTCTGGGCGTGGGTTTGACCGCGGCGAACGCGTCTATGGGCGCAATATCGCTGTTTCGGGAGCGCGCGGGGGCTGCCTCTGCGGTGTATGGCTTCACTCATGCTCTGCTGGCCTCTGCCATCGGCGCGCTCGCCGGTGAACTTTACAGAGGCCGCCTGATCGAGCCCGCCCTCATCATCTTAGCCTGCGCGGTGCTGGCCATTAGCGGGCTGGCCCTCACTCGCTCATCTCAAACAGCGAAAGAAACCTGACCCACAGCGACCCCCGTATATCGGCAGGGCGAGAATCGCAGTATCGTTGCACACTAGAGAAACACAGGCCGTTGCGAGCAAAGCATTAAGCTCAGCTCCGGAAATCCTTATGAAAGACACCCGTTGGGAACAGCTTCTTCGCTATCGATTCATAGAGATCGTGGCGCTCTGGGAGGGCCGGTTGACGACTCGCCACCTTTGCGATGTGTTTGGCATCGGCCGTCAGCAAGCCAGCAAGGACATCAACAACTACAAGCGAACAGTCGCCCCAGGCAACCTCGAGTACGACTCGACCATCAAGGGCTATCGGCCCAGCGCAGAATTCTCTCCCAAGATCAGTCAAGGCGAGACCGATGAATATTTGGATATCGTCGCCGGGGTCAGTGACATGCAGCAGGTATTGGGCCGATTGCCCGATGCGCTAATGGGCACCGAGGTGCTCACCGTGCCCAGGAGGCACATACCACCCATTATTTTAAGACCGCTGATTCAGGCAGCACGGGAACACCGACGCGTTGAGGTCGACTACGTCTCGCTCAACCAACCAGACCGGGAGGGGCGCATTATCGTGCCGCACACGCTGGTATGGACTGGCATGCGCTGGCACGTTCGGGCCTGGTGCGAGAAGAACCAGGACTATCGCGATTTCGTACTGAGTCGCTTCCGAGGCGAGCCCGATATCATGAACGTCTCAGAGCACACCGCCATGCTTGATGCGGATTGGCAGAGACATGTAAGCGTTGTCATTACGCCAGATCCGCGGCTGAGCTTGGCACAGCAGGACGTGATAGCACACGACTATGACATGGCTGACCGACGCCTGACAGTAGACGTCAGGGCCAAACTACTGCCCTACCTCATCCAGTTCATGCAGATTGACCTTGACCTGAAGGACCGAGACCCGCGCGCGCAGCAGCTGGTCATAGCCAACCAGAGTGAACTGGAGCCCTGGCTGTTCAAGGCCGGATCATGAAGTGGCGCTGTCGGTCCCCTGTCGCACGGTGGCGCTAGCCCTCCTCAGCTGGCCTCCTTCGTCGCCGCGACGGTTGACGCATCAGAGACCGTGAGACTCGAGGCTTTTTACCGGTGTACAGATAGCGATGAATGCTTTCCTGCGCCTGCAGGGATGTTGCTTTGGCAACTCTCTCCACCATCTGGTTATCCTGCTTGGCATTGAGTAGACGTGCCTTCGCATTATCGTGCCATTGCAGATCGAGTATGTCTTGTAATTGCTGTTGCACCGCCTGGTCTTTCACTGGGCACAGCACCTCAACCCGGTAGTCGATATTCCGGGTCATCAAGTCCGCCGAGCCCAGCAAATACTCGGGCTCACCCCGATTGTGGAAGACATAAACGCGGGGGTGCTCGAGATACCGGTCAATAATGCTGATCGCTTCAATGTTGTCCGATATTCCCTTGACGCCAGGTAACAAGGAGCACATTCCCCTGACGATGAGGCGGATCTGAACGCCCGCCTGACTCGCCTCGTACAGCTTCAGCGTGAACTGCCTGTCCACCAGGTTATTGCACTTCAGGGTCATCATGGCGCGATAACCCTGTTTGGCATGTTCGATTTCTCTATCGATGCGCGCCATGAGGCCCGAACGCGAACTATGGGGCGACACCAAAAGCTCTCGGTACTGCGGCAATCGATAATTAAACTTGAGAAATTCAAAGACAGAAGCGACGTCCTGGCCAATCACCTGATCCGAGGTCAGAAGCGAAAAGTCGGTGTAGAGGCGGGCCGTCTTTTCGTTGAAATTCCCTGTGCCAATATGGCTGTAATAGCGAACCTGGCCCTCTTCCCGGCGCTCGATGGAGAACAGCTTGCAGTGCACCTTGAGGCCCGGGATACCAAAAATCACCTCTACACCTGCCTCGGTGAGGCGATGTGCCATTTCAATATTCGCCTGCTCATCAAATCGCGCTGCCAGCTCGACCACGGCGACCACCCGCTTGCCATTGTGTAAAGCGTTGATCAGGGCCTCGCCGATTCGGGAATTAGTCGCCGTGCGATAAAGGCAAATTTTGATGGCCGTGACGTCGGGGTCAAGCGCCGCAGTCTTCAACACATCCACGATGTAGTCGAAGGGGTGATAAGGAAAATAAAGCAGGACATCTCGCTCTCTGATGACCTCAAATATGCTGGCCGGGTCGTCAATCTCGGGGATGTTTATGCTGGGAAAGGGCTTGAATTCAAGGTTTTTGCCGCCCGGGTTGGGAAACGACAGAAAATCCTTTGAATTGTGGTAGCGACCACCGGCGATCATGCTGTCGTAACGCCCAAACCCGAAACTTTTACGCAACGCATTGAGTAACGCGTCGGGCATGGTTTTATCGTAGACAAACCTTACGGCATCGGCTCGCCGTCGCTGCTTGAGGCTCGAGGCCATTTTTTCGATCAGGCTCTCGTTGATTGACGGATCGAGTTCCAGTTCCGCATCTCGAGAGAACTTAAAACAGTAGGCGCTCACTGACGCATTGCCAAAAACGCCCCGGAAGACCTGTAGCAGACAGGCACGGATCACGTTATCAAGAGTGATGTATACCGTGCCTCGCCTTCGTCCTCGCTGCCGGGGGATTTCAATAAACCGCCCTAATTGCTCTGACGGCACCTCCAACACGGCGAATCGCTCCCCGTCTGAGGCTTTGATCGTCACCGCCAGATACAATGATTCGTCCGCAAGGTTGGGAATCGCGAGCGCCTCGTCAAGCAGGATCGGTTCCAGCTCCGGGAGCACAGTCTCTCTGAAATATTGCTGAACGAACGCCGCCTGCCCTTCATCCAGTTGTTTTTCACTGATGAGGTAGATCCTTTCCTTCTGTAACTCACCCATCAATGCGGCATAGATCGCATCAAACTGCTTTTGAAGTGCAACAACCTCTTTCTGAATGGACTGCAGCAAATCCTTGGCTGCCTGACGCTTGGGACCTTGAGAAACACTGATCAGCCTGCGCACCTCAGCCACGCGCACACGAAAAAACTCGTCGAGATTACTGGAGAAAATCCCCAAGTAGCGGACCCGCTGAATCAGGGGTACCGACGGGTTCTCGGCCTCTTGCAAGACCCGTGCGTTAAAGGACAGCCAACTCAATTCGCGCGGGAAGAAAAGCCGGGTATCGAGGTCAGCCCAACGGGATGTCTCCGGATTATTCTTCATCGGGCCAGCCCGCCCCCACCATATCTGTTTTTCAACGTCCCAACACCTAACCACAACTCCGTTTCACCCGCTACCGCAGCGATAGCCGGGGGAAAGACCCGCTCGGGATTCGGAATGCTCAGCCCTCGGGGGCTGCCGCTTCTCATTGCTCCTAGTCGTGCGCCGCAATAAAAGCGAGTGCGTGCTCTGCGCACTGCTCCGGAGACTCCAGAGGCAAAAGGTGTCCGCCCGGCAGCACTACCGAGCTGATACGCGGATTGAGCTGATGCACCCCCTCAAGTATCGCGGGGGGTAATACCGTGGAGGTATCCCCCGCCACGAT
>Ga0181594_10003073_pt1 | contig 15170 bp, 13 predicted proteins | sample 071ome_18_FD_145603 | JGI IMG/M metagenome (GOLD analysis project Ga0181594, IMG submission 145603) | Coastal salt marsh microbial communities from the Groves Creek Marsh, Skidaway Island, Georgia - 071413BT metaG (spades assembly) | ecosystem: Environmental > Aquatic > Marine > Intertidal zone... | reverse complement strand
CTGCGCCGCTGCCCAGTTGGCGATCATGCGGTTACCGCTCGGCGGCGCCGCCGCTTCGCCCAGACCGATCAAAGCCCTCACGATGGCAAAGCTGGCCACCACACCGAATGGCAGCATGGCGGCCAGGTCGCCGGCCAGCGCCGTAATCGCTGTGAAGGTTGACCACCACACGATGGCCCAGGTCATCACCCGGCGGGGACCGAAGCGATCGCCGAGCCAGCCTCCTGGGATCTGGGCCAGCGCGTAGCCCAGCACGAAGGCGCTGAAGATGCTGCCGAACTCCAGGTCGGTCAGGCCGTACTCGGGAATGATGTGCTTGGCCGCAATCGAGATATTGATCCGGTCTACGAACATCAGCACGTAGACCAGAAAGATCAGACCCACAATGCGCCAGCGGACCTTACCTTCCGGCGCCATACGGGGAACAGAATGCGCTGTGCTCATGCGCCCAATGATAGACCGCTCAGGCGGTAGATAGGGCCGCCCTCAACGGGGTCACGGCGGATTTTCGGAAGGCAGGGTTTCTACGCTACAGTCGGGCTGAGGGAATACCGGGCAAGGGGAGGAACCAGCCATGAACAAAGGTACCCGTGCCGCACTTGCGGCCATACTGCTCGGCAGCTGCGTAGCTGCGCTCGCCGAGATCGCGCCGGCAGAGTTCGACGACGAGGGCAACGGACGCAACTGGCTGACCTACGGCCGGACCCACAGCGAGCAGCGCTTTTCTCCACTGTCGCAGATCAGCGCCGACAACATCGGCGAGCTCGGCCTGGCCTGGTCAGTCGAGCTGCCTAATGCGCGACAGCTGGTCGCCACCACGCTTGCGGTCGACGGCGTCCTGTATGTGACCAGCAGCTTCAGCGTGGTCACCGCGATCGATGCCCGCACGCACCAGGTGCTCTGGCGCTTCGATCCAAAGGTCCCCGAACACGCCGGTGACACACTGCGCGTCCTGTGGGGCAGCAGTCGCGGTGTCGCCTACTGGAATGGGAAGATCTTTGTGGCAGCGGGTGACGGACGCCTGATCGCCGTCGATGCCGCTACCGGCAAAGAGCAATGGAGCGCAATGACTGTCGAGCCGGGAAGCTACTACTACGTCACCGGCGCGCCCCGCGCCTTCAACGGCAAAGTGGTGATCGGCAACGGCGGCACCGAGATGGGACCGACCAGGGGTTATGTGACGGCTTACGACACGGAGACCGGCCAGCAGCTGTGGCGCTTCTGGGTTGTGCCGGGCAACCCGGCCGACGGCTTCGAAGATAACGCCATGAAGATGGCCGCCGCGACCTGGAACGGAGAATGGTGGAAGCACGGCGGCGGCGGCAACGTCTGGAACGCCATCACCTACGACCCTGACTACAACCATATTTACCTCGGGACAGGTAACGGCTCGCCCTGGAACCAGAAAATCCGCTCTCCGGGCGGCGGGGACAACCTGTTCCTGTGTTCAATCGTGGCGCTCGATGCCGATACAGGACGCTATAAGTGGCACTACCAGACGGTGCCCGGCGAAACCTGGGATTTCAACTCGGCGATGGATATCGTGTCGGTTGATTTCAAGGTGCACGAGCGCGAGGTCAAGGCGCTGATGCATGCGCCCAAGAACGGTTTTTTCTACATCATCAACCGCGCCAACGGCAAGCTGCTGTCGGCGCGCCCCTTTGCCAAAGTGACCTGGGCAACCGAGGTCGACATGAAAAGCGGCAAGCCCATCGAGGTCCAGGGGTCGCGCTATGAGGACGGTCACGTGCGTATTTGGCCTGGCCCCCTCGGAGCGCATAACTGGCAGCCGATGTCGTGGAATCCAGGAACGGGGCTCATGTACTTTCCGTACCACGATCTGCCCGGTGACTATGACGATACGGGGATCAGGCACGCCGAGTTCACGCATCACGACTTCCAGTTCGAGGCGGGGGTCGCTTACGGCGGCGAAGACGCAGATCCGTCGCTCGCCACCAGCGGTCTGATGGCATGGGATCCCCTGACACAGAGCGCTGTGTGGAAGATCCCCAACCCGGGACTGTGGCATGGCGGCACCATGACCACCGCCGGCAACCTGGTCTTTCAGGGGCTGGGCGACGGCCGCTTTGTCGCCTACCGCGCTGACAACGGCGAGGAGGTCTGGTCCTTCAACGCCCGGCATGGCGTCTCCGCGCCGCCGATTACCTACGAGCTCGATGGTCAGCAGTTCATTGCGCTGCCGGTCGGCTGGGGCGGCGGCATGGCCATGCTTGGTGGCTCACTCGGCGCTCAGCACGGCTGGCCCTACGGCATGCATCCGCGGCGACTGCTGGTTTTTGCGCTTGGCGGTAAAGCTGCGCTACCGGATACGCTGCCGGCCATACAGGTGACGCCGATCGACGATCCGGCGTTCGTCGTCGACGCTGACCGCGCCGCTGCCGGAAAGGACATGTGGTCGAAAACCTGCAGCTGGTGCCACGGCCCCGGCGCAGTCGCGGGCGGCGGCGCGCCGGATCTGCGCGCATCGGCCGCCATGCTGGATCTGGACAGCCTCAGCAGCATCGCGCTCGACGGCGCGCGCGTCGCACGCGGCATGCCCCGATTCAGCGATATGACAAAGAACGACATGCTGAACCTGCAGCATTTTGTGCGCCAGCAGGCCCGTGCCGGGCTCACGCGCTGAGCCCGGGCCAACGAAACTGTCGCGCCACCCCGGAATGGCGCAACAGGAACCCGAGGCCGGCTACTCAGGGGCGAAAGGGAATTCGCGCAGGAGATCCTGGTAGGCCGGCTCCACGTCGATCTCCAGCGCCCCGAGCACCCTGACCACCCCGCAGTAGAACGAAATCGTCAGTACCAGCTCGACGAGGCATTCCCGCCCAAGGAGCGTTTCGAGTTCGCTGTAGCAATCGGCGCTCATCTCAGGACCGGCGACGAGCTCGCGCGCGGCCTGCAGCACCATCCGGTCCAGCACGGGCAGGGCACTGACCGCGCCCGAGCCTTCAAGCGCAATAGCCCGCAGGTCCTCGTCCGACACCCCGACCCTGCGTCCAATTTCGATGTGATGCGTGTACTCGTACGGCGCACGCGACAGGTAGCCCACCTGCAGGATGGCCAGCTCACGTAAGCGCGGATCGAGCTTCATGTGATACCGGATCTGCATCCCGAGCTCGCGGAACTGCCGCGCGCTGTCCGGCGCGTGCCCCAGCGCGCGGTACAGATTAAGCCCCGTCTCCAGCAGATCACGGTGCTCGGGGGCGACATCGTCAGTATCCAGATAGGGCACGCGGGCCATGTTTTTCTCCTGGGATTCAGTGCAGATCGAGGCGACCTCGTTGCGACCTTAGGCCGGCCGATCGCGGAAGTAAACAAACGCTCCAAGGCCGCCGTGACGGCCGCTGTGGCCCGGTCGTCAGGTCAGGGCGGTATGGCTATAGTGCGCGCTGGAAAACGCGACCGTTAAGGACAGCTTGATGATAGATGCCGATCCGAATCTGCGCCTGTGGGGGTGGTTTTTTCTGGCTGCGTACATTGGCGCGATGCTTATTTTCGGCTTCATGGGTATGCGCCGGGTGCGCAACAGCGATGACTTCGCTACCGCGCGCAGCGCTTACGGCCCCTGGTTTCTGGCGTTTGCGCTCACCGCGACTGCCGCCAGCGGCGGTACTTTCATCGGTATCCCTGCTCTCGCCTACAAGACCGGCCTGTCTTCGCTGTGGTACGCGCTGGTTTATCCCCTCGGCTGCTATACCGGCCTGGTGATCTGCCTCAAAGGGATCCGACGGGCAGGCGCCAGCTTCGGCACACGCTCCATGCCGGAGTATCTGGGCGACCGGTTCGATTCCGAAGCGATGCGTATCTGCACCGCGCTCTTTTCCATGCTGCTGCTTTTCTATCTGGCCGGCCAGCTGCTCTCGGGCGCGGTCATGTTCAACCGCATGATGGGCCTGGACATTCTACCGGCGCTGATCGTGACGGCGGTCATCATCATGATTTACATCGTCGTCGGCGGCGCGCACGCCGATATCCTGACCGACGGGGTGCAGGGCGCAATGATGCTGCTCCTGGCGCTCGGGGTCAGCGCCATGTTCCTCACCGGCTTCGGCGTCGAGGGTGGCTTTGCCGGGATCTTCCGCAACCTCGAAGCGCAGGACCCGGCCCTGGTCCAGGTACTCCACCCCACGCATCCCGTGCTCAATTCCTGGTGGGACGTGTTCGCGCTGTTCGCGCTGCATCTTCCTCTGGGACTGTTGCCGCATATAGGGAACAAGCTGTGGGCGCTCAAAGACGACCGCGACCAGGTGCGCTTCATCACCATTTCCTTCATCTTCGGCATGCTGCTGCCGACCATCACCCTCGGCGGGATCCTGGCGCGGGTTGTGCTGGGTGATGCCCTGCTGGCCGACGGTGCGAGCGCCAACGACGCGATACCGGCGCTGTTCATCGCACTGCTGCCGACCTGGCTCGCTGCCCTCATTGGCGCCGGTGTGCTGGCTGCGATCATGTCGACCGCTGATGGGCTCGTGGTATCGAGCTCACAGATATTCGCCAACGACATCTATCGACGCACCATTGCGCCGCGCCTCAGCAAGCGCCCGGACGAGGCCACGATTGACCGGGTCTCGCTGCTGATCAGCCGCGTAGCGTCGATCGGTATCGTCGGCGTATCGATCTGGCTGGCCTGGGAATCGCAGACCATGAATGTCGCGCTGCTGATCGCCGCCGGGATCGGCGGCATGGTGGCCGCGATCTGTGGTCCTATCTTTACCGGGATATTGTGGCGCGGCACCAGCACGGCAGGGGCGCTGAGCGGCTTCGCCGCCGGGGCGATCAGCTTCATCGTGGTCAAAGGCGCCCTGCTCGACCCGGCCTGGTTCGCCGGCGGCGCGTTTCAGGTCCAGGCTGACTGGCTGATAGCACAGGCGCCGAACCCGTTTGCCTGCGGCACTATCGGCGCGATTGCCTCGGTGGTCGTGACTATCGCGGTCTCCCTGTTCACCAATCCGCCGAGCGAAGCGCATCTCGAGCGGGTGTTCGGGCCGCGCTGAGCGCGGGTCGAACCGCGTTTATCGCTGCCCCATCAGCCCGCGGATGGCCGCGGGAATATCGGCCGGGAAAACGATGGTCTTCGCATTGTCACCCTGGCCGAGCGCCTGCATCGCTGCCACGTACTTTTCACCCAGCAGGTAGGTCACCGGCAGCTCTTTCTCTCCGACCGCTGAGGTAACCAGCTCGATTGCCTCCTTGCTCGATTTGGCCAGCACCACCTGGGCTTCGGCATCACGTCGCGAAGCCTCAAGCCGACCATCGGCTTTGAGGATCGCTGCCTGCTTATCGCCATCTGCCCGCGTGACGACGGCGCGGCGCTGCCGCTCGGCGGCCGCCTGCTCCTCCATCGCCTGCTGCATGGTGGGTGACGGATTGACGTCCTGGATCTCGACCGTCTTGAGCGTGATCCCCCAGTCAGAAATATCGTCGGAAATTGCCGCCTTGAGACGGGCCTTGATGTGCTCGCGGGACGACAGCGCGTCGTCGAGGGACATTTCGCCGATGATCGCACGCAACGAGGTCTGCACCAGAGTCTGGATGGCAATCACGTAGTCCTCTACGCCGTAGACCGCTTTTTCCGGCGACAGAATATTGATGTAGGCCACCGCGTTCGTAATCAGAACCGCGTTGTCCTTGGAGATAACTTCCTGCGACGGGATATCCAGCACGATGTCCTTGGTTGTGATCTTGTAGGCCACCTCGTCGACATAGGGAATGATGAAGTTCAGACCGGGATTCAGCGAACGCTCGTACTTGCCCAGCCGCTGGATCACCCACTTGTATCCCTGCGGCACCTGTCGCACACCCTTGAAGATGGTCACGAGCACGAATACCGCGATCGCTATGGCAATAAACAGCCCAGGACTCATGCGGCTACTCCTCTGTTGAACCCGAACACCCGATCGACCACCAGGAAACGGCCTACGCCTCCTGGTTGACGACCTTCCGCACCATCAGTGCGTTACCCAGCACATCCACCACCGTGACCCGATCACCGACTTCCAGCGTGTCGTTGGACAGGATGGCCCACTCATCGTCACCCAGCACCGGCGCGGGGAAACGCAGCTTGCCGCGTCGCTCGCCGTTCGGTACGACCAGCACCTGGCCGACCTCTCCGGTGATCGCCTCACGCGACAGACCCGCCTTGGTTTTATCAACCGACAGGGGTTTCAGATAGCGGAACCAGGCCCAGGCCAGGACGGCTGAGAGCAGTACCCAGCAGACGATCTGGGTCGTCAGCGACAGCCCGGGAACGACATACAGCACAAGTCCGATCACCACCGCAGCGGCGCCGAACCAGAGCACAAAAAAGGTGGTCAGAAAGACCTCGCTGACCATCAGGGCGATCCCGCCCACGATCCAGTGCCAGGGGAGAATATCGGGAACCATGCCTGCGCTCCGGGTGGGTGACTCAGTTCGAGTATAGCGAGGAACGCCGGCCGTCCGCGGTCAGCACTGAAGATCGAGCACGCTGTCCGCGATCCAGCCGAGATCCGCTTGCCAGTCGCTGGCAGCATCCAGCGCGTTAAGCGGTCGCAGAACAAACTTGCTGATGCCGGCGTCGAGATGCGCCTGGACCAGCGCGCGCAGGCCTTGCCTACCCACCGCGATGATCTGGGACACGTCGCCATCCTTGCGCCGAGCGCGCAACGCGTCGACCGCACCACCGGGCAGATCGGACAGAGTGGCCGGAATGCTGATCCCGAAATGTTCGTCGTCAACCCGGCGACCGCACTGCAGCGCATGAGCCTCGATGGCACGACGTCCCGCAGCGGCCTCTTCGGGCGTCACGGCCGAGGTCAGCCAGCCGTCGCCGAGGCGTGCAACCCGCTCGAGCGCCAGACGCCCCTTCCCCCCGAGCCAGATCTCGAGCGGTTGCTGCACAGGCCTGAGTGGGAGATCGATAGCGTCGTAGGACATCCCCTCATACGTTGCTGTGACCGTCTCTCCCGCCCACCAGCGGCGCAGGAGATCGATGATTATCTCGATTGCCTGCCCGCGGTCAGCATCACCATAACCGAGCGCCCTGCGCTCCGCAGGCGCGCCGAGACCTGGCACAAACGACAGCAGCAGACGCCCCTCGCAGAGCCGGTCGAGCTGGGCAAGCTGCTTGGCCAGCCACAGCGGATTACGCCCGAGAGGCACCACGTTCGCCCCCAGCTTGAGCTTGCGCGTGCGCGCGGCGGCATAGGTCAGATTCAGCAGCGGATCACCCAGCGGCCCGAGCGGAATATCGGACAACCACAGCGTGTCAAAGCCGAGACGCTCCACAGTTTCGAGATACTCCCCGAACACCGCATCGCCAACTGCGGACGCCGGGGGCGTGATAGCAAAGCGGATCTTCAAAACCAGTGTCCTCCCCGCCTCCGGCTCAGGCCGCCGCGCGTACCTCGAGCGGCGCCGGGTTCAGAGCCTGCAGCGCCGGCATCACCTCCCGGGCGAACAGGCGCATGCTGCGCTCGGCCAGCTCGATGGGCATACCGCCATACTTGAACACAAACATGATCTCGTTCGTGCCAAAGGCATGGGCAAGCTCACTCGCCCGCGCAACGGTCTGCTCTGGGGTACCCCAGGGATGAGAGTCGCAGAAGCCGCGCAGGAACGGCGTGGGATCGGCTTTCAGCATTTTCTGCAGCTCGCCATAGGCCTCATAGCCTTTTATCCCGCCGAGATGGTCGCCCAGCAGCTCGTAGTGGCGCAGTGCGGATTCCGCGTATTCGACCATGTACTGTTCGGCGCCCGCACGCGCGTCGGCTTCACTCTCGGCCACGTAGGTCCACAGTGCCAGCTTGCTCGGCGCCGGCGGTAGTCCTGCCTCCGCACGGAGCGCGGCGTAGCGCTCGGCGGTTTTCAGCGCCACATCCAGATTCGTCGTCGGAATAATCAGCGGCCGCACGTCGTGTCGCGCAATGATCTCAACCGTCTGGTCGGTCCCGCCCGCGCACCACAGGTTCTTGCTCAGATCGCGGTCCAGCTGCGGTCTCAGCTTCAGACCCTCAATCTGGTAGTGCTCGCCGGCGAAATCACAACGTCCCGTGGCCAGCAGGGCTTTCAGGATCTGCAGGGATTCGTCGAAGCGATCACGTGCCTCGCCCTGATCAATCGACAGCCCTGCGTATTCGCGCCGCCCGAGGCCGCGGCCGACGCCGCAGATAATTTCCCGTCCAGGCCCGAGGAAGGTATCGAGCATGTTGACGTCCTCGGCCACGCGCACCGGGTTATGCCACGGCAGCACCGTGACCATCGTGCCCAGGTCGACCCGCTGCGTGATCCCGGCGACATAGGTCAGGTACTGCAGTGGATTTGTCACCATGGTGTAGGGCGTGAAGTGATGCTCAATCGTCCACACGGAATCGAACCCGGTCTCGTCGGCGATGCGGGCCAGGTTGAGCTCTTCACTGAACACCTCACGGTCGGACTTGGCCGGTTGAGACGCCACTGCCTCGCCCCGCTCCTCCGCTTCGTAGCGGTCCCAGTCACCGTAGTTCTGATTAAAGATGGTTGCTCCGACGCGCATCGCGGTCTCCTGATTGGGTTCGTGCGCGGGAAAATGTCAGATCGCGGCCCGCACGTCCACGGGCGCCGGCTGCCAGTCAGCGGTACAGCGGCAGCGCCGCAATGCGATCTTCAATGAGCACAACAACCTCGCGATAACGCGCGTCGTCAACGCTTCCATAACGTTCAGCAAACTGCTTTACCTGCATGTTTTCCTCGAGGTCCGACACTGTCGGCATGAAGTCTCTTTCATCCAGGACGCGCGCGAGGCGCTGCTGCACCCGCTCAGCCGACTCGGGCTGCACGAGCGCCAACCCGAGCGCAGTACCCGCCTTGTCCGCGCCGAGATCGCGAAAACTGAAGCCGCTGCCACCGCTGGCATCATCCAGCTCCTTCAGTTCGCCCAGCGCGTAAGCGAGCACGTCACCGCCATGAGCAGCCAGCGCTGCCGAGACCAGAAAATGCTGTGCCAGATCACGGCGCCCCGCCAGCGTGATCGTGCGGCGCGCAGGCCGTGACCAGCCACGCGCTTCAGGCACCAGCGCGGTGACGCTGCCCCGCGCGACGTAGAGCGACAGTACGGCGGTTACCGCCTGGTTTTCCAGCACCCAATCACCGCCCACCGAGCGCTCCCGGGCGAGGTCGAACAGGCCGTGCAGCAACTCGCTCAAAGGCATCCTCGCGGGCGCAGCCCGGGTTAACGCCGCAAGCTCCGCGTTATAGATCTCGAATCGCTCACGCTGCGCTGCAGGCAACCAGACGTCCCGCACCGCAGTCGCAACCTCGTCATTCCAGCGATAGCTGAGCGTCATCCGATCCGGACTGAAACTCACGGCCTGAATCACCTCGCTGTTCCGCACAGAACCCGTGCTGCGGTACCAGGCATCAAGCGCCGCCGTTAACAGAAATCGGGTTACGGTCGGCGGTACGGGTACGCGCCCGATACGGAAGGGATCCAGTCGCGGCAGTCCGTTACCTTCGTGCAGCGTTGCCTCGACATTCACATAGCGCCCTATCGGATTGGGCGGCAGGGTCAGCGTCGCGCGCACCTGCGCCACACCCGCGCCGAGCTGGATCTCAGCGCCTCCGCGACCGAATACACCTGCCAGGTAGTTCATCACCATGAGCAGATCCGCCTGCCTCATCACCACGCGCCCCAGCTGCCCGTTCTTCAATTTTCTCGGGTCGTGCAGGGCCGCGAGGTCGCGCACCTGCCTGACCTGCCCCGGCGACAGGCGCACCTCGCGCGCAACCAGCGGCTCGGGCTCGACACTGAGCGCCAGGACCACCGCCACTGCAAAAAACAGCAGCAGGGACAGCACGGTTGCGGAATACAAGAGAAAACGCATGCTCAGCCTCCAGATCCAGACCACCTCGGCAGCAGCCCGATGTGTCGCTCGCCCTAGAATACGCGCCTGTTAGTCAGGCAGAAGAGGAGTGCCCCATGACACGCGGCAGTTGTTTGTGCGGTGAAGTCCGCTGGAGCTATGACGGCGAATTTTCGCAGGCGACGCACTGCCACTGCAGTATGTGCCGCAAAGGTCATGCCGCGCCCTTTGCCACTTACGCCGTTGGGCCCCGTGCCCCGTTTGCTTTTACGGCCGGTGAAGCAGCCATCCGACGCTACGAATCCTCACCTGGCTTTATCCGCTCGTTCTGCGGCCGCTGCGGCTCGGTGCTGCCGAATCCGCATTTCGCGGACATCGTCGCCATCCCCATGGGGAGCTTCGACGAGGATCCCGGGTTGCGCCCCTCAGCCCATATTTTCGTGCGCTGGAAAGCACCCTGGTATCCACTGACAGACGCGCTGACGCGACACGATAACTATCCCGGCGCCGATGCGCCGGCGGTCGACCGCCCCACCCCGGGACCTGCTGCGGATGGCGTCCTTGGCGGCAGCTGCCTGTGCGGAGACGTCGCTTTCACCGTTAGTGGCGAATTCTCGCGGGTGTTCAGCTGTCACTGCAGTCGCTGTCGCAAGGCGCGTGCTGCGGCTCACACCGTGAACGGCTTTACGGCCGCGGAGAATCTGCAGTTCATTCGGGGCACCGAGCAGCTGGTGACCTACCGCGTTCCCGAGGCCCGCTTTTTCGCCCACGTCTTCTGCGCCCGCTGCGGTTCGGGCATGCCGCGCGCGGATCGGGAGCGCGGGTTTGCGGTGGTGCCTTTCGGCGCACTGGATGACGACCCCGGCCGCTATGCCGACTGCCACATCTTCGTCGGGTCCAAAGCGCCCTGGTTTGAGATCACCGACGGCCTGCCGCAGTTTGAGAGCCTTCCTACCGGCTGAGCCGGAAGGTCTGCGCCAGCTCACTCGAGACCGCGCAGGAACTCGAGCATCAGGTCAGTTGTCGCGGCTGGCTGCTCCAGCTGCAGCCAGTGACCGGCCCCCGGCACCAGCGCGATCAGCCGGGCGTCGGCCAGACCAGCCGCCAAACGCTCCCGCCAGCGGCGGTCAAACTCCAGACCGAGATCCGCAGCGCCGGCCACGAACGCAGCCGGCTGCGCGATCTGACGCCCGTTGAGCTCCGGCGTCAGCGCGTCATTGGTCGGGAAATTGCGATACCAGTTGAGCGGACCTCTGAATCCGCTGCGGCGGAACTGCGCGGCGCTGTAGCGCAGCGCCTCGGCGCTGAGCCACGCGGGCAGTGCGGCCGGCGGCTCGGGCAGCACATCGAGCAGACCGCTGTCACGGGAGCTAGTCAGCTGGCGTAGAAAGGTGCCCGCAGGCGCGTCTCCCGACGCCGCCCAGTAAATGGCCTTCAGCGCCCGTTCGGGATCCGCGTCAAGTTCAGCTTCGGCTACCCCTGGCGGCTGGAAATAGCGGATATACCAGAAGCGATCGTCCATCCCCGGCGGATCCAGCACCGCCGGTCCGAAGCGCCAGTGAGGCACCGACATACCCATTACCGCCAGGCACTGTGCGGGATGCAGAAGGGCTGTGTGCCAGGCCACGATACAGCCCCAGTCATGACCGATAAGCCGGAACTCAGGCTGCCCGAGCGCCTGCGCCAGACCGATAACGTCGGCTGCCAGCGTGCGGATGTCGTAAGCCGACACCGCAGCAGGCGTGCTGCTGCCACCGTAGCCGCGCTGATCCGGCACCGCGACCCGGAAACCCGCTGCGACGAGAGGATCAATCTGGTGACGCCACAGCGACCAGCCCTGCGGAAACCCATGCAGCAGGATCACCAGCGGACCGTCGCCGGCGACAACCGCCCGCAGGTTGACCCCGTTGGTTGTAATCGTCTCGAACGACCGTGCCAGCGTCGCCTCGCTCATCTGTCAGACCTCAGCGATGGGACAGATGGTTGTTGGAGCTGCGGTCGCCGGCAAGCCAGCGCTGCAGCTCACTGCGTGCGCTCGCGCGCTTTTCCTCAACCAGGTCTGCACCCAGATCGGCATCACAACAGAACTCAATCAGCATGCCGTTCGGATCGCGCGCGTAGATTGAGCGGCAGTAGCCATGCTCCAGCGCAAAGACATCGGGCTCTCGATAGCCGTTCTGCTCCAACCGTGCCCAGATGGCATCCTGGTTGTCGCGGTCGACCTTCAGCGCGATATGCACAAAGGGCGTCTGTGGCATCTCAGGCACGAATTCCTCTTCGTCCTCAGCATCCGCGAACTGGAAAAACGCCAGCGCACCGCCGTCGGCGATACCAAAGAAGGTGTGGCAGTAAGAACGCTCCTTGCCGAACAGGAGATCCTTTTCGCACCAGGTAGCGATCAGCGGCAAACCGATGATGTCCTCGTAAAAATGCCGCGTGGCCTCAAGGTCACGGCTGACGTAAGCCGTATGGTGCAGGCGCTCCGGCAGGCGGCTGGATCTGTCCATCAGGGTTCTCCTTGGCGTCGCTTAGAGGGCAGGGTCAATTGGTATAGTCGACACGAACTCCGTGCGCTGCAAGCGCCTCCTTCCCACCTGCACAGGAACCCTTGATGAACCCGCCTCAGACCTTCGGCTTCAGTGACGACGAATTGCAACAACTGCCCACGGTCTATCGCGCCGATCTGTTTCAGGACCAGGTTGTTCTCGTGTCCGGTGCAGGGAGCGGCCTCGGCAAGGCCATCGCCTGCCTCTTCGCCCGGCTGGGCGCCCGCCTGATGGTCATCGGCCGCGATGCTGAGAAGATCGAACGCGCCGCGGCCTTCCTCACCGGACTGGGGGCCGAAGTCGCGTGGCGTGCTATGACCATCCGCGACGCCGACGCCGTTGAAGCACTGATGGACGAGGCCTGGGAACGCTTCGGCCGCCTCGACGTGCTGGTCAACAACGCGGGCGGTCAGTACCCCCAGGCGGCCATCGATTTTTCGGTCAAGGGCTGGAACGCGGTTATCGATACCAACCTCAACGGCTCGTGGTACATGATGCAGGCAGCCGCCCGGCGCTGGCGCGACGCTGGCCGGCCGGGGAACGTGGTCAACATCGTTGCAGACATCTGGCGCGGACTGCCGGGCATTGCTCATACCGCCGCGGCCCGCGCCGGGGTGATCTACCTGTCAAAGACAATTGCAGTCGAATGGGCACCACTCGGGATCCGGGTCAACTGCGTCGCGCCCGGCTGCTGCGAAACCGAGGGCTTCGGCGTCTACCCGGCAGAAGGGGTAGAGAGCTACCACGAATCGAATCCCATGCTTCACGTCGGCGACGCGCACGACGTAGCCGAAGCCTGTGTTTACCTCGCGGCGCCCTCTGCGAAGTTCGTTACCGGCGAGGTGCTGACCGTCGATGGCGGCCAGCAGATGTGGGGTGATCCCTGGCCGACGGGGCGACCGGAGTATTTCAAGCTGAATGACTGAGATCCCGGGCGCGGCCGTCGACGGGTCGCTACACTGAAGCACGACATCGACGACAGGGGTAGAAGCTCATGACCCGATTGGCCGGCACCCGCGATGGGATTTTCAGACTGAACACTGCGGCGACGGATCAGGTGCTCTCCTGCGCACCGGTGCGCGATCTGTTCCGGCATGGCCAGTATCTCTACGCCGGTACCGAAGCTGGCGCTTATCGCTCGGAAGACGACGGCCTCAACTGGCAGGCGATCGGACTGAAAAACCATCAGGTGTGGCAGATCCGCGCTGGCGACGCACAGACCCTGTATGCCGGCACGCAGCCGGCGGGGCTTTTCCGAAGCACCGATGACGGCGCGCACTGGGCCCCGGTTGACGCTTTCGGCGCGGTGCCCTGGTCCCGCGACTGGAGCATCCCGGTAGAGCCGCCGCTGCCCGGCAGGGCTCGCACCGTGGTCTGTGACGCCACCTGCACTCCCGCGCGACTGCGGGTCGGGGTCGAAGTCGGCGGCATCATGCTGAGCGACGATGGCGGCGAAACCTGGACCCAGGTGCGGCCCGGGGATGTGCCTGATATCCACGTCATCGTGCCGCACCCGGCCGATCCGCAGCGGCTGTTCGTCTCCACCGGCTACGGCCGCCCGGACGGCATTGCTGACATGGTCGAGGGAAACGCAGGGATGTTCCGCTCGACCGACGGCGGGCGCAGCTGGACCTACGTGTGGGCCGGCGTGATGCCACGCTATACGCGGCCGCTGTGTATCGACCCGCGTGCGCCCTATCCGTTGACGGTCGCCTGCGCACCGACCGCGTTCTCGAGTTTCCGCGATCCGGGCGGCGCTGGTGCAGCTCTCATGCGCAGCGATGACGACGGCGACCACTGGCTTGACCTCGGTGACCCGGCGCATTCCCCCGCGGCGGCAAATTTCCACGGGCTTGCGCCGAGTCACGATGCGGTCGGCAGCGTCATTGTCGGCACCGACAGCGGCGAAGTGTGGCAGGTCAATCAGTCAGCGGAATGGCTGCCCGTGGCCCGGGGACTGCCCCCGGTGCTGAGCCTGCTCGACCTCGCGCTGTGAATGCCGCACACCTTCCTTCGATAGCCGCGGAATAACCGCGGCTGCCTCCAGACCTTCAAGCGCGCGTCGGCTTCAAGCGCCACCGCCTGCGCACCACGGCGACCAGAACGTAAACAAGCGCCGCCGTCGCAATGCTGTTCAGGGCTGAAATGCCCGGCACAGTCATGGCTACCGCTGCACCGCAGCCCCAGGCAAAGACCGCGGGCCAGCGCACCGGCAGGCGTTCCCGTTCAGAAAAATCCGGGTATTGCGCGTGCTGAACCAGGTAAAAATCAGCGATCAGGACCCCACCGATAGACGGCAGCATGACGTTCAGCACGGACAGAAAACCGACAAAATTCGCATAGAGCGTTAACGCGAGCAGCGTCCCGATCACGCCATTGAAGACCACCGTGACTTTTTTCGGCAGACCAGTGATGTTCGAGAAGCCGAGCCCTGATGCGTACAGCGCGTTGTCATTGGTGGTCCATATGTTCAGCCCGAGGATGATGACGGCACTGACCAGCATGCCCTGCAGCTGCAGGACCTCGCTGATATCCGCCTGCTGATAAAACGCCGCCCCGACGGCACCGAAAAAGAACATCAGCGAATTGCCCGCCAGAAAAGCGATGACGGTGGTCACGACCGAGATACTCGCCGTGCGGCTGAAGCGCGCGAAGTCCGGCGTCAAAGTGCCCCCGCTGATGAACGACGCCACGCAGATCCCGACGGCCGCATAGAAACCGAGCGGCTCCTGCGGGGTCAGCGCAAACCAGGCCTCGATTCCGCCGAAAGAGGTGAAAGCGGTACCGACTG
>Ga0181594_10003070_pt1 | contig 15179 bp, 15 predicted proteins | sample 071ome_18_FD_145603 | JGI IMG/M metagenome (GOLD analysis project Ga0181594, IMG submission 145603) | Coastal salt marsh microbial communities from the Groves Creek Marsh, Skidaway Island, Georgia - 071413BT metaG (spades assembly) | ecosystem: Environmental > Aquatic > Marine > Intertidal zone... | reverse complement strand
TGCCGTAAAGGCAGAGCCCAGCTTCAAGGCGCAGCGAGTCTCGCGCGCCAAGCCCAATGGGGTGAACCCCCGGCTGATCCAACAAGAGCTTTGCGATCTTCTCGGCGGATGCGGCGGGAATGGAGATTTCGTAACCGTCTTCGCCGGTGTAGCCGGACCTGAACAGCCGGACGTCCACGTCGCCCAACGTGGCGATGCGGCTCGTCATAAACGGCATGGTGGAAGCTTCCGGCACAAGTGCCGATAAAACAGTTGCTGCCTTGGGCCCCTGAAGGGCGAGCAAGGCGAGGTCGTCGTACCGCTTTAGGGACGCACGGCCGGACAATTTGGATGCGATATGATCGAAATCGCCATCCTTGCAGGCGGCATTCACGACCAAATATAGAGTGTTTTCTTTTCCCGCCTCGGCCGGACGCGTGACCATAAGGTCGTCAATGATGCCGCCGTCTTCGTTCAACAGTGTGGTGTAGCGAATGTGTCCCGGCGCCAGGCCTTTGATGTCACCGGGCACCAACATTTCCAAAGCCGCGTCCACATCCTCGCCTGAAAGTTCGGCCTGCCCCATGTGAGACACATCGAACAAGCCCGCTTGCTCGCGCGTATGCAGATGCTCTTTGAGCACGCCCAGCGGGTAGTTCACCGGCATGCTGTAACCGGCAAACGGCACCATCTTCGCACCAAGCGAGCGATGCAGCGCATCAAGCGGTGTTGTCTTAAGAGGGTCCGCAGCGTTGTCCGGCACTCAACGTCTCCACAGAGGTTTGATCCGCCCGCGAGGCCGGACTCAGAGTCCGGATATCGGGGCGCCCTCCTCTGTCGGAAAAACCTGAAAGATTCACCGGAATTTGAGGTTATTGCTCAGCCAACCTCTCCGGCTTACATCTTCGGTGAGACGGCTAATCGTGCGCCATCTGCTTTCCAGAGTACCAATCCCACGCGGTCCGTTTGCCTGAGAGTTTCCGAGGGCGGTTGCTCCTTCGGCGCCGATATCCATATTTAGTGGGTATCGATCTCTTCCACGCGGGTATGCGGTATGACCGGAGTCTGGCCTGAGTCGGCGTTCGGGGTCAACGACGTAGATTCCGCAGGAATCCACGCATGTGCGTTTAACGCTGCATGCGCTGTCGATTGAACTCCAATTGTGAGTCGCTCAGTTGAAGTCCGATATAGATATCGAATGAAGCAGCGGGCTGCTTTTCCTTCAGCGGAATCTCGATTCGAACATTTTCTTCTTTGTGCAAAATCGGTGCGGTTGCTCCGCCTTGTAACCTGCGGCTGACCTCAAAAATTTTCTTGCCCGAATCCTGTGGATAAAACTGCGGTATAGCGGCGAAATAGTAGAACGTTGCCGGGCCAGCCTGCGCTGCCGGGCCGCTTGTGATTTCAAAATCCACGTCCAAGATCACGGCGACCTCTTCATTCGGCTCAATGACGCACTCACCTCTGAAACCGACGATCTCGACCTCGTACTCCACACCTGACAAATCCTGACCTGCACCGTCGCGAAATTTGGTCATAATTCCCGTAGTGCTGTCCACGCGCACGGGCGGGCACGGCGGCGGCAACGAGGTATTGCACCCCGCTATCGTCAGGGCGACAAACGATATCGCAAGGAATTTGCCAAATTGCGGTCGCACGATTGAAAATGAGGAAGTGGTCATGGGCCTGCGCGTCGACTTGTAACTGCGTTTCCAAAGGAAGTAGGGAAGTTTACCCCCCGGACCTGCCAGGGACCGATTTGCTAGCAGAATGGCGCCACCGATGCCAGTTTATTGACTTGTTCGCTTTACGGCCCAAAAGAGCCATACTCGTCGCCCCATCCAACACCAGAAATCACCATAGCAAACAGCCGCACATTTCCTGACCTAAAATGAGCGAAGCCAATTCCCTTGTCGAAATCTTTACCGACGGCGCGTGCCTGGGAAACCCCGGACCAGGAGGCTGGGCGGCCCTTTTGCGATTCAACAGCACCGAAAAGGAAATCAGCGGCGGGGAAGCCAATACAACCAACAACCGCATGGAGCTAAAGGCCGTGATCGAAGGCCTGCTGTCTTTATCGCGTCCGTGCCGTGTCGCCGTCACGACAGACAGCCAGTATGTGCAAAAAGGCATCACGGAGTGGATTGAACGCTGGAAGGCGCGCGGCTGGCGAACCGCCGACAAAAAGCCGGTTAAAAATGTGGATCTATGGCAAGCCTTGGACAACGCCCGCGCAAACCACGACGTGTCATGGCACTGGGTACGCGGCCACGCCGGTCATGAAGAAAATGAGCGCGTGGATACATTAGCGCGCAATGAAGCTGAACGCATTCGCGGTGCATAGCTCGCCATAATTCCGACACGGGAAACGGCGATACTGTATCTATAAATTGTCAAGACTTGCGTTTATTGGGCCTTGTACCCATCCTACTTTCAGGAAGAAAGCAAATGGGACAGTCGCAGAAGACATCTTCGTCTGGTTATTTGGCCGGTCAGTTCTTAATCGCCATGCCGACCATGGCGGATCCTCGCTTTGAACGTGCCGTCATCTATATGTGCGCGCACTCTTCGGACGAGGCCATGGGCCTTATCATCAACAAACCCGTCGAAGACTTGAGTTTTGCCGACCTTCTAACCCAGCTCGACATTACGCCGCAGGCACCCGTCTGCTCGGAAATTTTTGTCCACCAAGGCGGGCCGGTTGGTGTTCGGCGCGGCTTCGTACTGCACTCCACGGACTATTATCAAGACGATGGAACGATGAAAGTCAGCGATAGTATCGCGCTTAGCGCGACAACCGAAATTCTACGCGCAATCGCCGAAGGCAACGGCCCTGACAGCTACCTGATGGCGCTTGGATACGCGGGGTGGGGACCCGGGCAGTTGGACGAAGAGATCAAGAACAATGCATGGCTATGCGTGCCGGCGGATGTGGGCATTTTGTTTTCGCCGGACTGCAACAAGAAGTGGGATTTGGCGTTGGGCAAGCTCGGCATTGCCCCACATATGCTTTCAACACAAGCGGGCAGCGCTTAATCAGCCTCTTTACTGAAGTCGTTTGCGGATTGCGTCGAAGCTCTCGAGCTTTTCGAGTTGTCCCAGAGCAGCCAGCGTGGGCGCGCCTGAGAATATCCTTCCTGCTGCTGCAGCGATGCCCGCACCGGTCACAGCTTCCACCCGCTCGATAACCTCAGCCGCCTCAAGCGGGCGTCCATACACAAGGACCTGCCGGGCGCGTTGTGCGCATCGGCTGGATGGACTTTCGAGCGACATGAGAATGCCGGCTTTGAGTTGGGCCCGTGCCCGCGCGACCTCCGCGTCGGATACGGATTGCGTGACTTTCGTGATCTCATCGCAAAGGACAGGGATCAGTTCCGGAACGTCGTCGCGCCCCGTTCCGGCATAAATGGAGAACAACCCGGTATCCGAAAACGACTGCGTGGTCGAAAACACCGTGTAGGCCAGGCCTCGCTTCTCGCGAATTTCCTGAAACAAACGCGAGGACATGCCTTCCCCCAACAACGTCGACAACGCCGCGAGATTGTAAAAATCGTCGTCGTCGAACGGCACACCGGCAAAGCCCAACACCAGGTGCGCTTGTTCCAACGGGCGCGACTCACGGTAATCGCCGCCGCCGTAACGTCCGGGCAGTTCCTCGACCGACGTCTTTGCGGGCAGCCCGGCTAGGGATTTTTCCACCAGATCAACAAAAGCATCGTGATCGACCGCGCCTGACGCCGAAACCACCATGGAATCGGCGGCGTAGTGGCGCGTCATATATGACTTCAGCGCGCTTGGGGTCATGGACTTGACGATCTCTTCCGTGCCCAGCACCGGCCAGCCCATCGGCTGATCGGGAAAGGCGGTTTCCTGGAAATGATCGAAGATGATATCGTCGGGCGTGTCGGACGCTTGATATATTTCCTGCACAACGACGTATTGTTCGCGCGCCAATTCTTCCTCGTCGATGGACGGATGCAGGAGAATGTCGGACAGGACATCGACGGCAAGCCCGGTATCTTCCTTCAGAACCTTTGCGAAATACGCGGTGTGATCGCGGCTTGTGTACGCGTTCAACTGCCCGCCGACATTGTCCATTTCCTCGGCAATGTCCTGGGCGCTGCGCCGCTCCGTGCCCTTAAACGCCATATGCTCCAAAAGGTGCGAGATGCCGTTCAAGTCTTTTGTTTCATGGCGGGTTCCGGCCGCAACCCAGATGCCGGTCGCCACGGTTTCAACAGAGGGCATCGGATCGGTAATGATCCGCAGGCCGTTGGGAAGGGTTGTAAGTTGAACTGCCATATAAGATCAGGCGCCGACGTTTTCTCGAATGAAGGACTGCACCTCAGATAGGTCCGCGTTGAGCTTTTTAAAGCGCTCGGTCCGTTCAAACAAATCGGCAAGTTCGGGCGGCAGCGGCGGGCGGATACCCGTGGCCGCTTCGACGGCGTCCGGAAATTTCGCGGGGTGTGCGGTCGCCATGGTGAGCCTGGGCACTTCCGGCGCGAGTTTAGCCGCGCGCGAAGCGTATACACCCACGGCTGTGTGCGGATCGATCAGGCGCCCCGTGGCATGGTAAACGTCTTTAATGACCTTTGTCGTACCGGCGTCATCCAGACGGCAGCCGGAGAACTGCTTCAGAATTGCGCTATGCGCACTCGCAGAAGGCTCATAAGCACCACTCTGCTTGAGCTGCTCCAACAGGCGAGTCACGACCGCACCATCCCGCCCCGATGCATCAAACAGCAATCGCTCGAAATTCGAGGAAATTTGAATGTCCATCGACGGGCTGAGAGTGGGAACAACGCCTTCCATCTTCATCTCGCCCGTTTCGAAGTACCTAGTCAGGATATCGTTGCTATTGGAACCGACGATGAACTGCGCGACAGGAAGGCCCATGCGCGCGGCGACATAACCGGCAAAGACGTTCCCAAAGTTTCCGGTGGGCACGGAAAATGCGACGGGCCGATGCGGCGCGCCGACATGCAAGCCCGCCCAAAAATAATAAACGACCTGCGCCATGATCCGCGCCCAGTTGATGGAGTTCACGGCGGACAGGTTCATCTGTTTGCGAAAACCCTCGTCGGCAAACATGGCTTTCACAAGGTTTTGGCAATCATCGAAAGTGCCGTTGATCGCAACGTTGTGGACGTTCGCGGCATCAACCGTGGTCATTTGCCGGCGCTGGACTTCCGAAGTGCGCCCTGCTGGGTGCAAAATGAAAATGTCGATGGCCTCACGGTTCTTGCACGCTTCGATCGCAGCCGAACCTGTGTCCCCGGACGTTGCGCCGACAATGGTGACGTGCTCGCCGCGCGCCTTGAGCACCCGATCGAACATCAGACCGACCGCTTGCAGCGCATAGTCCTTGAATGCGAGTGTCGGCCCGTGAAAGAGCTCAACGATCCAATCGTTGGCGGCTAGTTGCGTGAGCGGCGCGACTGCCGAATGTGTAAACGGGGCATAAGCCTGTTCGGTAAGCTTTTCGAGCTCTGACTCCAGCACCGAGCCAGCCACGAAGGGCGCCATGATGCGGGCGGCCAATGCGGGATAATCGAGCCCGGCAAGACCGGCGATGTCCGAAGCGCTTAGGCTCGGCCATTGCGAGGGCACGTAAAGACCCCCGTCCGTTGCCAGCCCGGCAAGCAGGACGTCGTCAAATCCGAGTTCAGGCGCCCGGCCGCGGGTGCTGATGTACTGCAAAAAGCGCTCCGATTGGTCCTAGAAGGCGGCGGATACTACGCGCACACTTGAAGGCTCGCAACCTAAGGATTCCGCCGGTTTAGGCATCAATGAGAGCCAGCCGAACCCCTAGGCGGACTGGTCGCGCACGGCGGCAATGTCATTGAGCATTGCGGTGAAAATCGCGCTCACGGCCTGGGAAAATCCTGCCACGGCACCCGCCGCGCCCCCGCCGGAGGTCGGGGCATCCGCTTCGTAGGTTTTGAGGATCAGCGCTTCGTTGCCACGCACGCGGCGTAGGCTCACGTCTATTTCAACAATAACCGATGACGACGAGGGAACGTGCTCCAGGCGGCGAATATTTCCGAGGAGTTCATAATCCCGATCCAGGCGCAGCTCGGGTGAAGTGACCGCCTCAAACGCTTCGGATGCGCGCAATGCGTCGATCGCTGCGCGCTGCAGCAACGCGCCGGGCGGCTCGAACCAATAATGGTAGCTGTACTGGGAAAGCTCATTCGTGCCCGAGCGAAACAGGATCGAGCGTTCGTTAATGATTCCCGCTGCGCGAAAAGGGGGAACATCGATGACGCCGGGAATTGGTCCGCCCGGAAGCACCGGGGGCGAACTTTCCGCAAGGCGGTAGAAGGAATCGCGCGGCGCCCCGCCGACAGAACATCCGCCCAGTGCCAAAAGGCCAGCAAGAAATAGCCTGCGGTTGACCGTGGGCTTGGACACCGTTAGACCGCTCATTTCGAGGCCCCCTCACTGCGGTCTTCAGGTGCCGAACCCGCTATAAATAGGCTTGGGTTCTCACGAATGGCGCGGCTGAATTCCGCCATGTTGCGCAACGTCGCATCGGTGCGGAAGTCATCGCTCAATACTGTCCTTTTCCCCGATTGTGCCCGCCGTTGGGCCATACACTAGCCCGCACAGGCTATTAACTCTAGCCGGTTATGCGCTCAAAAAGCTCGCGATATTGGTGGACGACGACCTCTTCGGAAAATTCGGACGACACGCGTGCCTTTCCATTTTCGACCAATGACGCGGCAAGAACCGGATCGCTCACAATTCTTTTCACCGCCGCAGACAAGGCATGAAACTCTTCCACCGGAAACAGGAGCCCATCCTCACCATTTCTCACAAGTTGACTTGGACCTTTGCTGGCCGAAGCAATCAGAGGCACGCCGTGCGTCCACGCATTGATTACGACATTTCCGAAAGGCTCATATCGCGACGGCACTAGGCAAACGTTTGCCGCTTTAAGGAGCGCTGATCTGTCAGATCGCCAACCTATGAATCTGACGCGCTCTGATACACCCAGCGATATGGATAAACTTCTCAAGCTGGCCCTCTCGGGCCCATCTCCGGCAATCCACAAGATAGCGTCGTCAATGTCCCGCAGCGCACGTAACGCGACATCTATTCCCTTGACTGAATGCAGCCTAGCCAGCACGAGAAGAACGATTGCGTTTTTCGGCGTATCAAATTGTGAGCGCTCTATCGCGGGGGAATCGTCTACAGGGCAGAAATTTGGGATAAAATGAGCGCGGCCCACGGGCCAATCATGTCCGATAACGTAGTTTTTTATGTCCGCCGTATTGCACACCAAGTGATCGCAATTTCGATAGTACTTGAGATCATAATACCCACCCAACCGGCCGACGTTGACCCAAGGACCCCTTGGCAGGGCACGACACGCCCTGTTCATCCACCCCAATATGACATCAGGCTGCCACTCCTGTGCCAGTTTTCGGAGCCGTAGCGGCGTCCAAAAATCCACAGCACCTTTGAAGGGCAAATTGACGACGGGGCAGCCGATTTGGCTCAACACGCGTTGACGGTCTAGGTATCGTCGAACCGCGATGGACTGATCAAGACCAGCGCGGTTCAACGCTGCGGCGAGGTCTTCGAAAAAAACTTCCGCTCCCCCGTGCTCGCCGCCCGCCATGACTTGCAGAATACGCATCCACTCCCCTTCGCCAGCTGCCGCCCGCCCTTTCTAAACGGCACGGATGTGATTCACGTCAAGACAGGCTATAACACGGCGAACTGTACCCTAGTGCCTTCACCACTCAAATACGCCATACGCCAAAACGCCTTTATGTCCGATCATAAGCAACCTCTTAAGCGGCCTGTTAGGCATCGCTTTGAAGCCCTGCTGGCGCATTCCGTATTCGCCGTACTGAAGCTTTTGCCGGCCGCGTGGGCGTCAGCGCTAGGCGGCTGGCTGGGCCGGGTGGCGGGACCAGTATCAAGCGCCCACCACACCGCCGCCAAAAATTTATCCGATGCCCTACCGGAGGTGCCAGCCGGTGAGCGGGCCCAAATATTAAGCGCGTCTTGGGATAATTTGGGCCGGACCATGACCGAATACACAACGCTGCAACGCATGCATGAAAACAATGACAATATCGAATTGACCGGCGCTGAAAAAGTTGCCGCGCTGGCACGCAAGGGCAAACCGGTCATATTTGTAAGCGCGCACCTTGGCAACTGGGAAGCCGTTCCCATAGCTCTCGCGATCAATGCAAAGCCACCGGTCATAGTGTACCGGGCGGCCAACAATCCGCTGGTCGACAAAATCATTGCGAATGTACGTAGGCCCTATACTGCAGGCATGGCACCCAAGGGCGCCGCCGGTGGACGCCAAGTCATGAAGGCGTTGGCGCGGGGAGAGCATGTTTTAATGCTCGTAGATCAAAAATCTAACACCGGTATGGAAATTCCCTTTTTCGGGAGGGGCGCGTTTACGGGGACGGCAGTCGCACGCATGGCGGCACGTTATAGATGCCCCGTATTTCCCGTGCGTTGCGAGCGCGTACAGGGCACCAAGTTTAAAATCGTTATCGAGGAGCCGTTCGAATTTTCCGATGAAAGCGAGGAAGGCGTAAGGGCCGCACTCACCAAAATTAATGAACGTCTCGAAGAATGGATCAAGCGGACGCCTGGCCAATGGCTTTGGATGCACAAACGATGGCCGACATAAGCCAGGAAACGCAGCCCTGCCCCTTGTGCGGAAATCGGTCTTACGAGGTGGTGGGCACACGTGATCGACGAGGCGCTTCATTGCAAACCGTGCTTTGTGCGGAATGCGGCCATGTGTTTACCAATCCGGCACCCCCACTTGAACACCTGAGATCTTACTACAAAGAACACTACCGGCAGGACTACAAGGGCCTGCTGATTCCCAAGCGCAAACATATCTACCGCGCGGGCCGAAGCGCATTGGAAAGATTGGCACGAATTGAGGGTCGGTTAGCTCCCGGTGCGCATGTCATTGACGTTGGCGCCGGAGGCGGTGAGTTCGTTTACCTCATGAAATGCCGCGGCTTCCACGCGATGGGCGTCGAACCCAATGCGGGATACGCCACCTACGCCCGCAAGGAGTACGAAGTTGACATTCGCGCCGGCTCTCTTGAGGAGGCCGAGTTTCCGGAAGAACGTGCGGACCTTGTTACCATGCACCATGTTCTTGAACACGCGCGCGATCCCATGGGAACGCTGACCCGCCTAAGATCGTGGCTAAAACCCGGCGGCCTTATCGCTATCGAAGTCCCCAACCTGGCATCCTGGGCTCACGCGCCCAAGCACCGCTTTCACAAGGCGCATCTGCACACATTTCACCGTGAAGGATTAGAGGATGCGCTTGCCAACAGTGGGTTTGAAGTGATTGAGCCTCCGCGGCCAAAAGACCGCGGCCATCTCTATGCTGTTGGGCGAAAAGCCGAGATCGCCGAATCTAGACGCTGGAGAGCGGGAGCTGCCGAGAGCAGAGCCATATTGAGGTCCCATACATCTCTGGCGCATTTCTTATCCGGCCAGCCTTTGCGCCGTATTCACGCCAGCGCCACGCGCCCGATTGCGGAAGCGCTGGCCATCCGCAAGTTGGGAAATCCGCCAAGCGGGAGAGCTCTCTTGAACAAGCTGTATGTAATGGGAATTTAGCGCCGGCATTATTCTTCCAGCGAAATATTTTCGTAAGCGGGCACCCGGCCAACGATTTCAAATCCCGAAACATCCCGCCTCACCGCAAACAAATCGAATTGCTCCACCAAAAACAATGCGGGAGTCAGATCCTGAATTGTCTGTGCAACTTGATCTAGGAGAGCCAGCCGCGACGCGTACGTCAGTTCTTGATTGGCTTCTACCAAGCTCCGGTCAAGTGCTTCGTCGCAAAACAATGGCGCTGGTCGACCGCACGCATACTCCGAGAATGCGCTGAAAATATCGTTTGTCGGCAGTGCATCGAGCACCATCGAGAATCCGTCCGTCGCGACCGGCCATGTATTGGACGTGAAATTCTCCAGCCATTGACCCTGAGAGATCGTCCGCACCTCAACCTCTACGCCTATTTCCTTAAGCTGTTCCGCGATTTCGCCGTAAAGTTCGGCGTCACCCGGAAACCGGCCCGCCACCACATCGAGGCGGAGACTGAACGGCGTTACAATGCCCGCTTCAAACAACAATTCTTTCGCTCGTTCTGGGTTGTGTGGAAAAGGTGCGACCGCCGGATTATATCCGTGCGACCACCGCCCAACAGGCTGGCCCGCGGGCGCGGTTAATCCGTTGAAGACTTCTGAAGCCAGCTTATTTTTATCCAAGCCGTAATTCAGGGCTTGGCGTGCACGTACGTCCTTTAAGGGCGAAGCGCGCCCCTCGTCCTGACGTAATGCGATTGCCGAAACGGCATACGCCGGACTTGTGGTCACCAGCGCACCACCGGACTGAATCGTATCGATCTGAGCCAAGTCCAGCCCCGTTGCAACGTGCGACTCTCCGACAAGCAACGCCTGTGCGCGGGCCGCCGCATTCGGCATACTGACAAGAGTTAAAGAATCGACTTTGGGCGCACGCCAAGAGTCGGGGTTTGCAGCAAGGACAATTTGACCAGCGCCCACTACCGTTGTTGCTAATGTAAATGGACCGGTACCTGCCGGATTTGCCACGAATGCGGCGGGGCCAAGCTGCGCCCACGCGGCGGACGGAACCACCACTACGCCCGCCATTTTGCTTGGCAAAGTCGCGTCCGGGATCGCAGTGTGAATTATGACGGAGTATCGGTCCAAGGTTTCTACGCGATCAATGTTTGCGACAAGGTTAGTCGCGCTGACACCAGCTGCGCTCGAAGATTTCAACCACGAAATTACTGCTTGCACCGCCTCGGCGTTAAAAGGCTCGCCGTTTGAGAACTCGACGTCTCGGCGCAGTTCAAAGTGCCAGGCTGTAGGGCCTTCGGTCCTCCACGAGATGGCAAGCGCGGGCACGATATTGCCGCCAGCATCAAGCTGCGTGAGGCCATCGAACAGAGCGCGATGTACGATGCGGTTATCCTGTTCGAGCCGAGGGAATGGATTTCCAGCATTCAGGGGAAATCCCGGAACGCCGACCTTGAGATCCCCAGCGTGGACCGGAACAGAGCAGTGCAAGGTAAGGACGATGACCGCCAATACATAGCGGCCATAAAGGCGCACGAAATCCAAAATCACAGCACTCATACCGTTCTCCGATAGAGCGCCCGGTGTGAGAAGTTTAGGCCACCTTATTTGGCAGCGTATAGGAATTTAGGGCAAAAACGATTCGGCGCTTATTCCGCCGGCGCCACCGTGACGACGAGGCCGTCCAACTCGTCGGAAAATTTGATTTGGCAGGACAGGCGGGAATTGTTCGGTTCGTACGCGTCCGTCTGCTCGACCAGTTCCTGCTCATCTTCCGAGCGCGTGCCCACTTTTCCGAACCAGGCGTCGTCCACGAAAACGTGGCACGTCGCGCAAGAGCAGCACCCGCCGCAAATAGCTTCGACATCCATATCGGCATCGCGCAGGATTTCCATGACGGTCGATCCCGGCTTTCCCTCTACGACGCGCTGCTCACCGGCTCGGTTTGTGACATTGATAACAGGCATGGGAAACTTCGTCGCTCCATCTGAAAAATTTCTGAAGTGGTGGGTATAGCAGAGCTCCAAATGGAGCAAGTTTTTTTAGGACCGGCAGCGGCTCGCCAGCCCCACTGCCTGCTTCACATAGCTGATCTGACTTTCGGACATTCCCGCAGGTAGGTCCGAAGGATCGGCGAAAACGGCTTCAAATATTTCGTGATTGACCACGGGCGTGCAGGGCCCCGCAATTTCCCCCCAGAGCGCGATTTCCAGGCGCCGCGAGCCCAAAGACATTGAGCCGATGGTTCCCTCAACGCTTGCCTCCAGACCCGTTTCCTCCTTCAGCTCACGCGCGATTCCGGTCTCGGGCGTTTCTGACGATGAAAGAAATCCAGCCGGCAGCCCCCACGGATGATGGTGGCGAAAGACATGGTGCAGAACCAGCACTCTCCCCTGCCCGTCGAAGAAAACGCCGACAGTTGAGACAACAAGCTTCGGATTAAGAAGGTAAAGGCCAAATCTAATGAATGAGACCGGCAGCAATCGGTAGGCACGCGCAAGAAAGCGCTTCACGGCGCGCTATGGCCCGTCCCAAGTCTTCGTGCTTTCGGCAGCGATGCGATCGTACAGCGATAACATCCGCTCGAACCACGGCACTATGGGGTCGTCTGATTCAAGGATACGAGCCGACGTGACATTGCGGGGCCAATGCAGCTGTCCTGCCAAGATATAGTCCGCGTGCATGGGTGCTTCACCGCACAAATATGGCTGCTCCCGGAGCACAGCCCGCGCCGGCTCCAAAGCCTGACGTACGGCCGCAATGCGCTCTTCGAGCGGACTAGCAGCGATTTGCTCCAATGTCACACCCAGCCGTTTTTCCCTGACGGAGCGGAAATTTTCCTGCTCATCCGGCAAAACGCGGTCGGAAATATCGAGGATGATCGCCTTCATCAGAGGTTTGTGGAGCATCGCAAGGCTCCAGTTCTGAATAAAGAAAGCGTAAGAGCGCCCTTGTGCGTCGCCGAAAAGAGAAGGTGTGTCGGGAAAATTTTTTTCTAGGTCGAGCGAGATATCCCAACTGTCACCAACGACCCGCGATTGTCCGTTGCTCTTGTGTTCAACCACTGGAACGGTCTTTTGCTTGCCATCGGCGAGTTTGGGAATCCCGGCGAATGAGGTGGTGCTGACGTCGTAATCTAACCCTTTGTGCGCTAGCGCATACCGCACGCGCCAACAATATGGCGAGGGCCGAACATCTCCCGACAACGCCAGTTCGTGAAGTACGATGGTCATTTAAAGAGTGCCTTTGCCGCTAGTGGTGATGTTCGCGCTCCGGCCGCGAGGGCGCAGCTTTGTTTTCAACATGCACGGAAACTTCCACCGCACCGGCATGTTCAAATTCGAGGGTGATGGGGAATTTATCGCCCTCCTTCAAGGGAACCGCCAGCCCCATCAACATGACATGGAGGCCGCCGGGGCCGATTTCTACTTTCTCGCCCGGCGCGATCTCAACGCCCCCGGATACGGGCCGCATTCGCATGACATCACCATCCATCTTCGTTGCATGTAATTCGACGCGATTTGCAATTCCACCGGAAACATTCAGCAAGCGGTCGGCCCGCACACCGTTGTTCACAATCGTCATGTAGGCAACACCATTTGCGTTTGCGCTAAACGAGGGCCGCGCCCAGGGGTGCTCTATGACAATGTCGCCTGCGCTGTACTCATGCGCGACCGCGGGCGCAAATGCTGTAAGCCAAAGGACGACGAGCAAAAGTCTTTTCATAAACTTCCCTTTAGAATCAACTCGGTAAATTAGGCTGCGCCGGTTTTTTCCAGGTACTCTTTACGTAATTCCCGCTTCAGAATCTTGCCGGCCGCCGATAACGGCAAGGGTTCGGAACGCACCTCAACGCTGCGTGGACATTTATATCGGGCAATGCGCTCACGGCAATGCTCGATGATCTCGTCCTGAGACACCGTCTTCCCCTCATATGGCACGATTATGGCGTGGACAGTCTCCACCCACTCCTCATGCGGTATACCGATGACGGCGCACGACTGCACGGCGGGGTGTTGAGAAATGGCGTTTTCCACCTCGACCGAATAGATATTCTCGCCCCCCGAAATGATCATGTCTTTGACGCGGTCGACGACATAGAAATAACCCTCGTCGTCGAAATACCCGCCGTCGCCGGTGTGCATCCAACCGCCCCGCAATGCTTTCGCGGTTTCCTCGGGCCGGTTCCAGTACCCCTGCATGACATGCGGACCGCGCACGGAGATTTCGCCCACCGTGCCTTGCGGAACCGGATTACCCTCTTCGTCCACGACACGCATCTGACAGGCGTATGTGGGCCGTCCGGCGGCGCGGTTCCGGCCTTTTTCGCGGTTTTTGTCACGGAGCTGATCGTCGTGGAGGATGGTGACGAAACACACCTCCGTCATGCCGTAGACCTGCACAAATTTTGTTTGCGGAAGCGCGCCCATAGCCTTGTCCATCAAGGCTTCGGTGATTGGCGAAGCGCCGTAAATGATGCGCCTTAAAGTGCTGGTATCTGTTTTCGCGAACGACGGGTCTTCGATGAACCGCTGAATCATCGTCGGAACAAGCAGAATTTCAGTAACTTTCTCTTTCTCCACCGCTTTTAAAACTGGGCCCGGATCGAAAGCGGGAATCATGATCGTCGTTGCGCCGCTGGCCACCGTTCCGAAATATGGCCACGCACTGCCGATATGAAACAGCGGCATGCAATTCAGATAGACAGCATCTTCATGGTGCAGCCCTTCGGCCAACCCTGAAACGCACCATACAGTTGCGCTCGAGTGACCATGCATGACCCCTTTTGAGCGGCCCGTGGTTCCTCCCGTATACAAGATGATCGCGAGGTCATCGTCGGTACGGCCCGCATCTTCAGCAGGCTCGGCCTTTTTCAAGAGGTCTTCATAAAATATGGCCTCGGACGGGCACTCGCCTTCGCCGGCGAAAATGAGTTTCAGCTTTCCTTTGCGTTCCGCAGCCAACTTCAAGCCCATTTCGACGCACAGGTCATCGACCATCAAGAACTTCGCCTCGCTGTCATCGAGGGAATCGGCGACTTCCGCGATATTCAAGCGAACGTTCAAAGGCACCGTCGCACCGCCGGCCCAGGGCGCACCCATCAGTATTTCGCCGTAACGGTCGGAATTCAGCATTAGAATCGCGACACGGTCGTCGCTCTTGAACCCCTCTGCTTTAAGCCCGCCGGCAAGCCGCGCCACGCGGTCCTGATACTGGGTCCAGGTATAGCGCCGGTCCTTATAGACCATGGCGAGATGATTTGGCCGGTGCTGAACGATGCGTTTGAGGTAACGCGTAAGTCCCATTGTACTCCCCCTATATGATTCGCGAGAAAACCTATCAGACTCCTGGTTTGAACCGCCACATCCAGAGTGTAACGATCCTGCGACAACGGGAGCCGGCCCCATATTGAGCGCGCTTTTTTCAAAGTGGCGGGCGTGCAGCCCGAACCTCATTGAGGTGCCCCCATTGAGTGGTCCGGTTTGAATGTTAGTTGAGCGGTCGCGTTTCGACCAGCGGCGGAATGGCCAACCGAGTGACCGGTAACGAGTCAGACGAGGTTGGCCAGGAGATGGCCTCCGG
>Ga0181594_10003061_pt1 | contig 15197 bp, 7 predicted proteins | sample 071ome_18_FD_145603 | JGI IMG/M metagenome (GOLD analysis project Ga0181594, IMG submission 145603) | Coastal salt marsh microbial communities from the Groves Creek Marsh, Skidaway Island, Georgia - 071413BT metaG (spades assembly) | ecosystem: Environmental > Aquatic > Marine > Intertidal zone... | reverse complement strand
CGGCCGCTTCCTGCTCCCTGTTCTTCGCCGCCACGGCCTCCTCGCGTTGAGCGTCGACCACCGGGCGACTCGCCAGGCTCTTCTCCAGCCCCAGGGCCCATGCCCATCGAACCACGGCCACCTGGTCCCCGGCCACCGGGCGCACGCCCACCGAAACTCATGCCACCGGGGCTCATGCCGGCCATCCCAGAGTCGGAACCCATCATCATTCCGCCAGGCCCGCCAAAGCCGCCACGACCGCCACCGGCACCGAGAAAATCGCGTTCAAATGTGCGTTCGTCCGCCAATGCCACATCCGACGCAAGCGATTCAATCGCCAATGACTCGATGATGGCGACCGCCTCCGGGACATCAATATTCCCTGCTGCATCAGCAGTTGTCCCCAGGGCATAGGCTGCCCGCACTCTCACATCGAGCCCGCGGTTGGTGTCAGCCAGCGTCTCGAAGATGGTGCCTGCCACCGTCGCCGTCGCCTTCGGCATCACGCTCGGCAGCAATCGCAGAACCTGAGATGTCAGCCATTCCGCAGCAACCTGCTCTGAAGGCGTCGTCGCCTCCGGCGCCGAGAGACAGGCGAGCAAGGCAGGCTCTGCCGTCTGTAGCATTCCCGAGAGAATCGCTGGGTCAGACCGCTCGGCAGCACGCGAGAGATGCTGATTCAGCCCGATCATCGCGGCAATCCGCAGTGACAGAGCCACCGAATCATCTGCGGCAACCTGCGTCAATGGCTGTACGGCTCCAGGCCAGAGACCGCCAGACTTCGCCTGCAGCTCGCCAATCAGAAGCAGCGCGTTAAGTCGCACGCCCATCGCCTGGGTGTCATCCTCGAGAAGCCGCTGCATGCCCTGGGCAACGAGGGCATTCGCCGAGTTTTGGATGTCATCCGTCGCGAAGCTCGCCAGAATACGGGTCAGCACTCGGTTGCGGACCTCATCAAGGTCGCCTCGGTTTTCTGGCAGGCTGAACTGCGGAAAAACGATCTCCTCAAGGTAGGTGCTAGCGGAGGCATCGATCCCTCCGCCACCCTTCATCGCAGTCAGAAAATCACGGGTTTCGGGAGCTGCCTCGACCTGTTTCCACGAAGAGTATTTCGGCTCTTGAGCCACAACTCGTTCGCTGAAACAAAATGTCGACGCCGTCGCGACGATGGCTGCGCACAAATAGCCGCTGTAGGAACGCATCGTATGCCTCATGTCCTGTGACACTTCAAGGAGTCTCGCCGCCACCATAACCGCCACCGGGGCCACTTCCCCCGCCTCCAAACGGACTGCTTCCGCCACCACCGAATGGGCTGCTTCCACCTCCGCCACCAAAGGGACCACCCGAGCCAAATGGTGAAGAGCCTCCGCCGGATCCCGGCCCGAAGCCAGGTGGGCCACGTCGGCCGGGCCCCTGAGTACGGTCGTCCTGTTGCGAATCCGCACCGAGCGTCGGCGTGTACTGCGACGCGCGTCGCTCGCTGTCTGCCGCCGAGACAATCTGAAGAGTGCCATCTGGTTGCATAAACAGCAGATCAAGTGGCTCAGGTACACGGCTGTCGTCGTCACGGCGACGGTCATCTGGCTTTTCTTGTGTGCCAGCAACGTCGACAAGCATCGAGTCTGTGGTGATCGGCGGCCCCTCAGTACCCCGTTCACCCTTCTCTGCAACGATGGCCATCCCACCACGGTCGAGGCTGATCGATCGCAGTGCGAAGTTGCCGGTCTCTGGATCAGCTCCCAAGACCAGCGTCTCCACCAACCCGCGAACCTTACGGGCCTCTGTGCGGTCGAGCGTTCGAGCCAAAAGAAGCGATTGCGGCGGCACCTGAATCGCGTTCGAGGCCTCACTCGGCTCCGACGCGAGCTTCGTTGGCGTCGCAACGTCTTCGCTCTTGAGATACTGCGGATGGAGTTTGATGTTTGGATTCCAGAGCGAGACCCGAACCCGGTAACGATAGGTCTTCCCGGGTCGGACATCGGTGTCGATGAAACGGAAGAGGCGGTACTCCACCGGAGCAGGCTGGGCGAACATCTGCCCACCCTCGCCCATCATTTCTCCGCCCATCATCTCGCCACCTGGATCAGCTCCATCTCCTTCTTCCGTGAAGATGGAACCCCCACCAAGCCCCGAGCCCTCTCCCTCCATACCCATTCCCATACTCATACCCGAGCCCATTGAAGAGCCCATGCGACCTGGTCGCATACCCGAGCCCATTGAAGAGCCCATGCGACCTGGTCGCATACCCGAGCCCATTGAAGAGCCCATCATGCTCGAGCCCATGCTCGAGCCCATGCCAGAGCCCATCATGCCGGAGCCCATGCTCGAGCCCATGCCGGAGCCCATCATGCCGCCCATCCCAGACGACATCCGGCCACCCTGGGGCCCTTGGCCCATCGCCCGCTGCATCGCCTGCTGCTCATCACGTCGCTTTTCCAAGAAGCCTTGAAACCATGGATGAACAGCCTCCGCACCCCACTGCTGATCCAGACGTCGCGGGAGAGGCATGTTGTAGGCGTACGGTGAGACAGGCTGTCCACTTCGAGCAAGTTCGGGAACGTCGAATGACAGCAGACAGTCCATCGGCAGCAGTTCCGGCTGCAGGCCCGCCCATTCTCGGGACGCTTTCTCAGCCACCGCGTTGGTGTTGATCCGCTCCCAGTTCAGATTTCCACTGCCATCATCTTCAGCTCGCTCCACAAGAAACTGACTCCACTTCGGTGAGTCACGTTCCGGATCGCGGAAACTCGACTGGCCGTAGCGAACCTCGTATTCCGTCATCTGTTTGCCGTACGGCACCAGGCCCGTCACCACCACATAGGGCACGACCGTTCCAGGCGTTCGGTCAGGACCACGTCTGCCCATCATGCCCGGAGGTCCGAACCCACCTGGCCGCATTCCGCCCCGGCCGGGGAAACCTCCAAAGCCTCCGAACTCTCCCTCGCCGAAGCCTTCGCCCTCGCCAGACTCAAGCCCTGAATCTTCGAAGCCCATCTCTTCTCCAGCGATCCCTTCTTCACCGGCGCCCGGATCGCCACCGAAGCCGCCGGGGCCCATACCCATGGGGCCACCCATGCCAGAGCCGAAGCCGCCCATACCACCAAAGCCACTCATGCCCCCGAATCCAGGTCCACCAGCACCCGGCTTGGGAAGCACCGCAAGGCCAGACTCAACATGCAGGTCTTCAATCGGAAACACATCCGGCTTGGTTCGCTTCTCAAACGCGTTAAAGAGCGGCTTGTTCAGAACAACAAACTCTCCCGGAGGAGCCACGTTTGGCTTCGTCCAGGCCGCCAACTGGCCGGCCACCTGACCTGCCGCAGATGAAGTCCGCTTCTCCTCGGGCAGCGGAGTTGATTGCCGGACATGCGCTTCGGCTTCCTGCGCCTTTGACGAGATCGCCGAGGGCAACATCTCGGACGTTGGCCGCTTCGTGAGCAGCGAGGACACCCCGCCCCACATCAGCCAGCCCCCCAACAACACAAACACGAGAAAGCCAAGTTTCTCGCCATGCTGCAGAAACATATCGCCAATGCCACCGCCGCCTGAGCGGCCCAGAGCTGAAGGCATCTTCATGACACGTCTCCTTCTGAAAGCGTCTCATCTTCTGTATTTGCAGGCCCGACGCCGTCATCAAACGGCAGCTCATCACTCGGCAGCGGAATCTCATCTTCAGCAAGGCCAACGACCGTGACATCCGGAGCCGCGACAAGTGCAATCGTGCCGGAAATGATCACTTCCAGGTCGTTTGGCCGGCCACCGCCATCGTCGCCGCCCATGCCTTCCATGCCCATGCCTTCCATACCGCCCATGCTCGACGACATACGACCACCCATCGAGCCTCCACCGCCGCCCATGCGACCGGCACGCGAAGGGCCCATGCCACTCCCCATGCCACCGGAACTCATTCCTCCAGAGCCCATCCCCTCGCCACCGGAGCTACCGCCACCAGCACTCGGGTTGATGCGAACCTGTCGCACATCGATCGGCACAGGTGCCTGGGTCGCCAGTTCGACGAGGAAGTCGTCAAGCCGCTGTTCACCGATCTGAATCTGGAGCCGGAACGGCATCAGCCGCATCATGCGAGTCGCGGACGACGAGTCGATTTCTGATTTTGTCAGCGGCTTGCCGCTGAAGTCGACATAGATCCAGTTGTAGAGCGCGTCATCTTGAGAGCCTGTCGTTGCGGTGGATGCTCCACCTCCCGCTCCGCCCATCATGCCCATGGAGCTCATCCCGCCCATGCCCATGGAACTACTGTTTTCGCCACCGCCGCTCGAACCGAAACGAGGATGTGGAGGTCGGACAAGGCCGGCACCAGCCCCGCCACCGGCTCCACCGCCACCTCCTTCAAGCCCCATGGACATCATCTCCATGCTGCTGCCCATGCTGCTGCCCATGCCACCGCTCATCATCGGACTGTCGCCAGCCCCAGGCACCATCACACGACCACTCCCCTCGCCACCGGGCTGATCCTCAGCCGCCTGGTAGCCGATGGCCAGTTCGTTCACGGTCGGAATCGAGGCGTTGTAGTGTCCGGTGGAGCGACTGTTCGCGAGGGCGATCGCGTCACAGAGAACGCCGTAGACCCACAGTTCTTCTTGAGCGAGCAGGATCTGCGTGGTGGAAGGGGTCGTGTCCCACACAAAGGACTCATAGATCCGAGACTGATCCGCTGCTGACCAGTCGACCATCGGTCGAGGCCCCATGTCCCCCATGAAGCCACCATCTTCCTCTCCACCAGAGCTGAAGCGGCCGCCACCTGAGCGGCCACGCATCGACATGCCGGACATGCCCCCCATCCCGGAGCCCATGCCTTCCATGCCGCTCATGCCACCCATCCCCATACCAGCTTCCATGAGGTCGTCAGCTCCCATGCGTGCTGGCAGTGACTTCACAATCGAAGGCACCGAGTTTTGATAGAGCTCGCGCAGCGTGAGCGGGAGTTCGGTCCCTTCTCCCAAACGATCGACATACCGGAGAAACTGAGGCCCGAGCGAATCGGGCCAGACCCGAATCTGTAGCTGGTCTTGATACGCCTGATCCCACGACCGCCAGGTGTCTTGTCGGATGCTCAGCGTTTGCTCACCAATCTGGTCTGCCCATTCCTGATTCGGATGAGGGGAGGTCGATCTCACCGACTGGACCGCACTTATCTTGGACTGGATGTTGCTCTGAGCGTCATCGATCTTCTGCGAAATGTCGCTGCTCGCGAGCACGAACATCGGCACCACTAACAGCGGTACCAACACAGCCAGAATCCAAAAGTGGTACTTGCCGAGCGCGGCGACAACCGGCTGCACGTTTTCAGGTAGTTGCATGATGTCCTCGTGTCTCCACCATCAATCGTCGTCGTCATCATCGTCACGACGGCCACGACGGCCACCGAACGAACGTGAACCGCCACTTCGACCACTCCGACCAGCACCTGCTGCGGCAGCCCCGTCGCCATCGAGCATTGGCTGCCCTGGAATCTGTGGCACCCAGACGAACTGCACGACAAAGTCGTATCGCTTCAGTTCCACAACCGGGTCTTCGCCTTCTTCGTCACCATCACCTTCCCCGGAGCCCGACGGCGGCCGACGCCCTATTCCCATTCCTGGGCCGCTTCCAAAACCACCAGACCCCATGCCGCGGCCCATGCTCATCATGCCGCTTTCACCCATCATGCCGACACCTGTCGACAGGCCGCCGTCAGCAGCAAGAAGCGGATTGACAACCTGCTCTGGCTGAATCGTTGAAGACGTGACGAGCACCGGATACTTGATGCCAAACTCGCTTACCGAAACGATCTCTCCGGCCAACGGACCGACGTCAACCGTTACCTCAGGTCCGTCACCGAGGAGATTCTTAATCAGCGTGTCACGAACAAACTGAGCACTCTGGTTTGGCCTATGCCGCGGTTCGTTGTGGTAGTGGTGGCCGACTAACTCAATCACCCAGCCAGGCCCCGAGGGACCAGGATCATCAGCGAGGGCAACCTCTTCCCCCTCTTGCTCGGTGCCCGCAGGCGACTCGTCGACCTCCACCGTCTGCTCAGCCTCAGCCGTGTCATCGTCAGCAGCGGTCTCCCCTTCCGTTGTCGTTTCACCATCCGCAGCAGGTTCGGCTGCTTCAGCAGTGTCTTCAAGTTCTGGCTCGTCGAGCACAACGCCATCTCGAGGGTGCGTCTTCTGCCACTGATCCTTCACATCCTCAAACCAGGTCGAGAGATCGCTGAAGTACTGCATGTCGACACGGTCGATGTGGACTTCGTTACGATCAGCAGGGTCTTCAGGAATCGCATCTGGCGGATCGTGCGGCAGCACCGACCGCAACGCTCGCAGCATCTCCAAACTCTGGAAACGCCGGTGCGCAACCCGCAGAAAGATCTGCTGCCCTTCGACCGCAGCATCACGGTCTGTTTCCGCTTTCTGGACTGCCGACTTGGCCGTTTGCGAACTACTTGCCGCCTGATCGGCGCTGCTCAAAGCACTCGCATAGATCGATTCGGCGTAGCTGTTCCAGGTGAACACGTTACCGGCGTAGCCGATGAATGCGGTCACCAGCAGCACGAGCAGGGCCGCCACAGTCACCGGTCGCTTGGACGCAATCAGCCGATCACGCAGGATCTGCTTCGGCATCAGCGTCGTCTTCATCTCCGCCATGCCGAGGCCTTGAGCCGCGAGGCCGTAGGCCGTGCCGAACGCCAGCCGGTTCTCGCGGAAGGTGGCCGAACCGATCACCGTCTTGCCATCCAGCTTCTCGAACTTCTCCAAGCGGCTCACATCGAGCCCGATCTGCTTGGCAACGAAATCACTCAGACCGCGGAGCTTCACCGCATTGCCGAGCAGATAGACCTTGCCGATCGAGGCGGTCTTGTGGGTGCCGGTGAAGTAGTTGAGCGATCGCTGAAGTTCTGCAGAGAAGTCGTTAAACACCGGCCGCATTGCCAGGAAAACCGCCTTCGCGTTCTCCGCACGGACCGCATTTCGCTTGAGATGCTCCGCCTTGGCAAACGTCAGCTTCATGGAAGCGACGATCGCTTTTGTGAAGTTGCTACCGCCGATGGGGATGCTCCGCTGCCAGATCTGCAGGCCGTTGGTGACCACGAGATCCGTGCTATCGACTCCGGTGGAGACAAGCACCGTAAACGGAGGAGGATCGTCTGGATCGAGCTCATCGACCGGCGGCAGCTGGTCAAACATCACCATGTTGGCCAGGGCAACCGGTGCCAGCTGCAGGACCTCAACATCGATACCGACATCAGTCAGCGGCTGGAGAGCCTTAAACACCTGCTCACGCTTCATCGCGAAGATCGCCACTTCGGCGTCGATCACGAAGCCGGCTTCTTCCATCCCGCCGGGCAGCCTCTGCCAATCCCAAACAACCTGTTCCAGCGGGAACGGAATCTGCTGCCTCGCCTCGTACTGGACGATGTCGGGGATCTTCTTCGCCTCGATCGGAGGCAGCTTGCTGTATTTCGTGAGCCCCGACTGACCAGGCACCGACAAGATCACCTTGTCCTGATGCAGATCATGACGGGAGAGCAGTTCCTGCAGGGCGTTCCGCACCAACTCGACCCGGTCGGCTTCCGGATCGGAGAGCAGCATGGGGTACTCGATGTACTCCAAGGCAACGGCTTCCACGGCCGTTCCCTCGCTGCCAACGGTGCACCGCAGGGCCTTCAGCCCGCAGGTGCCAATATCGATGCCCCAAACGTGTCCGCTGCGAGCCATGAGATCCATTCCGCAGATGAGTCACTGGTGGGAAAACAACACCCCACCATTCCCTTGGACGATACCGCGCCGAGAACCGTTCACGGGACCGCAGTTTACCTGTTTCCAGGCAGTTCGCCGCGGCCACATTCCCCAAATGCAAGTCGAGACGCCACGGACTCCCGCTGCGTCTTTTCATGTCATATGTGCCGCAAAGCCTTCCCAACTCACAATTTATGGACGAAAAAGAAGCAAAGTCAAACGCTCACGGAGCGTGGCAGCCGCCCCCGGATGCCTTAAACCAGCCTACGGGGTAGCGTAGAGGGGCTCCGTCGACGAGCAGGTTCCTTCCCACCCGAACAGTCACACGACTGGCAGCAGCATGAGTCACGAGCGGATCACGGTCCTTCTTCCCTGTCATTCGCTCGAGGATTTTCCGGTCTGGAGCCGCGGCGAAGAGGCGGAAGATCTCCTAGCCGCCTGGACTGCCAGCTGGCATCCACTCCTCGTCGCGAGCATGGGGCGGATGCCCTCCTGGCGGGGCATCGACCGGCCTGCTGAAGGACTTCTTTCCAGCGTGGCCATCGTTCCCGCAGCCTTTGATCACCGCTTTGACGTCACCAGTCATGAGGTTGATCCGCAGGATCAGGCCACAGTCACCACCACCGCGGTGCGACATCTCTCAGACGTCTCGGCGATTGTGGCGGAAGCGGCCAAACTGCTTGACGTCTCTCCCCAGCTGGACACGGTCGATCCAGAGCTGATCGAAGAGTTTTACGCCCTCGGCCTCGCCTGGCTGCTGGCAGAACTGCTTTCGCGGCGAATGCGATCGCAGTCGATGCCAGAAAAAGATGTCTTCGCCAGCGACCTCGTCGCCGCTGCCAAGGCCGCCGTCGCCAACGAGCAGACCAAGGCCAACGAGCTCCTCGACGCCTGCCACCGCCATCTCGAGACCGCGCGGTCTCACTACTATCCGGTAGATGTCTGGCTGCTCGATCTGCTGTTGATTGCTCCTTCCACCATGGACGAGCGGCTGGATCACGAACTTGCCTCGCAGTCGCCATCAGGCCTGATCGCCTCTGGCGAGCTCATCGATCAGCTCACAGTCACCCGTCCGGATCGAGCAAACGCTCTCAAAGAGGCGGTCGCCGCCGGGCGGCTGGAAGCGGTCGGCGGACTCTGGGACGACACGCCAGTTGCGAGCCAATCGCCTGAAACCATTCTGGAGTCCTTCCGCCGCGGCAGAGACGCCTGGCGGCGTGCCATTGGCCACAGTCCGACGATCTTCGGTCGACGCGGCGGTGGTGGTTCCGCTCTGCTCCCCCAGCTCCTCTCCTCATTGGGCTACGACGGCGCGATCTGGAACCTCTTCGACGGCAGTCCACTTCCCGACCCCGGTGCCAGCCGTATTCGCTGGACCGGCACCGGATCTGGCGCCATCGAGGCGATTGCCAAAGCACCTCTTGATGCCCGCGATGCCGCCACCATCCTCGGCCTGCCCGAGAAACTCGGCAACGCGATGGATCATGAACATGCCGTTGTGCTCAGCTTCGCTCGCTATCCTGGCACCACCAGCCCGTGGTACGAGCGACTGCGGCGGATCACGCTGCGGGGCCGGGTGCTGGGAAGCTTTGCACTCCCCTCAAAACTGCTTAGCGAAACCTCGTCCGCCAGCATCACCGTCGACTACGGCCCAGACTCCTTCCGCCCTCCTCTCCCAGAAGCCACTGCCTCGGGTGACGAGGCGTTGACCACCCCTCGCACGGCCGCCCGTCGCGAAGCCGTCTCACTGGCTACAGCACGCGAACGCTTTGACGAAGCGATCAGTGGTACGACCAGCCGACAACAGGCGACTCTCACAGCAACTTCGCCGCATGCCGCAGATGCTCAGCCCGCATCCCGCCTTCCCGCGAGCAGGAAGGGGTTGCTTGGCCGACTCGGAAGCCTGATGCCATGGGGGCGCAAAGCAAACGCTACGGCAGATGAGATTCTCGACAATGGACTCATTCGGCTACGGCTGCATCCTGAAACAGGCGGCATCCTCTCACTGCGGGCCAGTGACGACACCGCCAACCGCCTCTCCCAGCGGCTGACTCGTCGAGTCACAAAACCACCGGCGGGGAGTCGCTGGCAGGACCCGCTTGAACGGAGTGAGTACGCCACTATGGCGGCCGACACGGTGGGCCGCTGGGAAGGCTCGCCAGACGACACCCTCGAAAGCCGTGGCCGTCTGGTCGATCACACCGGCACGCCCGTAGGACGCTTCTGCCAGCGGATGACGCTTCCAGCGGGCTCATCTCTGATCGTGCTCGACATTGACCTGCAGCTTGATGAGACCCTCTCCGGCAATCCGCTTGAAAACTATGCCGCCTGCCGATTCGCCTGGAACGAGAACGACGGCGCCGATCTGTTCCGCAGCATCCACACCCAGTCAGTTGCCAGCGAACGCAACGTGATGATGGGTGAACACTTTGTCGAACTGGCGATCGACGACTTGCGTCGCGGCTCGTCGCCACAGCGGCTCTCGATCTTCCCGCTCGGCCTCCCTTGGCACGTCCGCAGCCACTCACACATGCTCGACACGCTTCTGTTGCCCGCGGGGAGCAGTTCGGGCCGGTTTCAGCTGGCGATTGGCGTTGGCCGTGAGCGGCCGTGGGATGACGCGATCCGGCTGATGGCCGCGCCGGACAACGCTGACTCCGCGGCGGCACTCGCAGCGTTGGCTGCACGCGACGATGGCACCGCCGTGCGTGCGGAAGGCTCCGTTCGGCTGACCACTGGAATGGTGATCAGCGAAGCAGAGGAGGTGGTTGGGCTGCAGTGCGGACTGCTGGAGTCAGCCGGCAGCCGTCACACCGCACGGCTCCAACTCCCACGCACGCCAGTCGCCGCCTGGCGATGTTCCGCAGATGGAAAGCGTGGCAACGAACTGATGATCGAAGACTCCACTGTGCTCGTTCCGCTGGCAGCATATGAGTGGGCGTTCGTCGAAGCCCGGTTCCTGTTGAATGACGAAGCTGCTGCGGGAGGTGAGGCATGATTGTCACCCTCGACGGCCCGGCGGGAGCAGGCAAGAGCACCGCTGCCAAAGCCCTTGCCCGCCAACTGGGCTGGCGGTATCTCGACACCGGAGCGATGTATCGCGGGGTTGCCTGGGCCGCCCTCACCCGCAACGTGTGCCTTGAAGAGGACTCCGAACTCGCCAACCTTGCAAGCCGGCTCGAGCTCCGATTCGATGCCGATCGTGTGCTTGTTGACGGCACCGACGTGACCGCTGAGATCCGCACCCAGGAGGTCACCGCGGCAACCCGTCGTGTTGCCGACGCCGCTGCTGTCCGCGAGGTGATGGTGCACCAGCAGCGGCGGATTGCTGACGGCTGTGACATTGTGACCGAGGGTCGCGACCAGGGAACCGTTGTCTTTCCACAGGCCGAACTGAAGGTGTTTCTCACGGCCTCGCCTCGAGAGCGAGCCCGGCGACGACACCTGGAGCGGACCGCCTGCGGCGACGTTGTCAGTCTGGAGGCGATCCTGGCCACGCAGCAGGCCCGGGATGATGCCGATGCTACTAGGCCAGTCGGTGCGATGCGTGCGGCCGACGACGCCGTGCTGGTCGAGACCGATGGCATGGATCACCAGCAGGTCGTCGATGCCTTGGTCCAGCTGGTGGTCAGTCGCGGAGGAAAGGCATGTCCCTAGCACCCCACGACAAGCCGACTGCACCGCAGCCGCGAGCGACCCCGGCAAGCATGCGGCAGACGGGGCACACGCGGGCGGGAAAAGCGTTTTACGACACGCTCTGGATCCTCTGCCGCACGCTCTCCATCGTGTTCTTCGGCTTCCGCTCGCGGTTTGCCGAACCGATGCCGGGGGAGGGCGGCCTGCTTGTGCTCGCCAGTCATCAGAGCCATCTCGATCCGATCTTGCTTGGACTTGCCAGCCCACGCCGTCTTTCCAGCCTGGCGCGGAGTTCACTCTTTCACAACCAGCTGCTCAGCTCCGTGATCTCGCTGCTTGACGCGGTGCCGATCGACCGTGAGTCCTCGTCGATTGCCGGCATGAAGGCCATCATCAGCCGCCTCAAAGCAGGCAGGGCGGTGATCATCTTTCCCGAGGGCACTCGAACCTCGACCGGACAGCTCGGTGATCTGAAAGGTGGGTTTACACTGATCGCCCGTCGGGCAGGGGTGCCGATCATGCCTGTCGCGATTGTCGGTGCCTACGAATGCTGGCCGCGGTCACGCGTGCTCCCCCGAACCGGCCGAATCCGGCTCGAGTTCGGCAGGCTCATCACGCCGGAGGAGATCGCGGAGATGGATGATGCCCAGCTGCTGGCGAGGTACCGCACAGCGCTCGAGGAACTCGATGCCAAGGGCCGCTTCAGCCTCAGGCATGCTCGTCCACCGCTGACAAGCTGGGGTCTGATCAGTCGCCCTGCCGCGCCCGCTTGAACGGATCAACGCGTCCCCCGCCTTCCCCGACAGGCGGCCCACTGGAGCCAAAGGGCAGCAGGTTTGGCCACTGCAGCCCCATACCAGGCCAGGCGGCTGTCGAAGCAGGCGTCTGAGGGGGTGGGCTGGCAAGCATCGCGGTTGGCGGAGCCGCTGCGACGCCACCCACTCCAGGTGGTGGCAGCGTCGTGGCAATCGGAGTCGGTGGTGCGATGCCCGCCTCCCCGACGCGGGCCCGCTGCCGCACACGGACGTTATCGAGGAACACCTCGCCGAGCCCTGTTGTTGCGAACGTGACTACCAGTGGTGGCGGCGACGCACCTGCCGGAGGAATCCTGTAGAGCACGAGGCGTTTCCAGCCACCCGTGCCCACCACACGCTCAGCCAAGGCGGGGCCACCCCAGTTGTCGAACACAAGCAGGCCATCACTCGTCCCGACAAGTGGCTCGGGCACCCGCACCTGGGCCTCGATCTCGATCAGCCTGCCGGGAACGGCCTCCAGTGGTGGCGTCGTCACCCAGACCGGCGGGGTCTCGATGACGATGGGCGGAGCGTCTGGGTCGCTCGGCTGTGCCACCATCCGCAGGCAGCCAGTTCCCTCAGCAGGCAGGTCGTAACTGACCTCCACCGAGGTGCGAATCGTCTCCTGCGGCAGCACGAAATGCCGCCAGCCGCTGCCGGCAAGGTCTTCGATCCTGTTCATGCCTCCCCCCGGAAGCATGTTCTCACCGGGATTGGTCATGGCGAGAGTTTCCACAAACTGCCAGTGCTCCGCGAGCGTGCTGCCGGTGGTACACAGCGGGGCGGCCACGATCGAGCCGGTGGCCAGCACGCCTCGTTCCCAGAGCAGCCGGGTGAACTGTTGGCCGATGGCAGCAGCCCGATCGAACTGATCTCGAGCCGATGCCGGATCCGTTGCCATCAGCATCTCTGCAGACTGGGCATCGCGGGTGGCCTCGGCGAGCATCTCGCTGACAGGAATCTTGCCGACGGAGGCCGGTGGCAGACGTTGTATGAGCTCGGAAGCCTGCATCAGCGATGCCGTTGCCAGGCTGCGGCGGGCCGTGAGGTCTGCCTGTGCAATCGCGGCGAGTTGCCGCTGCACACTCCCTGTAACCGCGGGATCACCAGAGAACAGCACAAACGCATCCGATCGAAAGCCCTCGAGCGTGACTGACATTCCACCCGTCACCCGCCGATGCTTCAGGGGCCGCAGACCGCGACTGGTGACCAGATACGCCTGGTGCGGCTCAGGCACACCAGGCACCACGATCGTCAACTGAGCCGTATCGTCTGGCAGACCTTCCGCGTAGGACCGTGCGACCACCTGCGAGCCTTGGGCAGACCGCCAGGCAAGCACCATCCTCGCTCGCACCGCCTCCAGCACTACGGCTTCAACGGCCGGGTCACTGGTCGTGGCTGTTGATGCAAAGCGGCCCGCAGCTCCCCACGGCTCAAGGAGTGAGAGATCGATGTTCAGCCGACGCAAGGCCGCGGACCGCACGAGGGTATCTCTATCGGTCGCATCGAGACGGTGCGTGGAGCGAACCAGCAGTCCGCGAGCTCCGGCTGCAACGGCGGCGTAGGAGGCAAGGTGCAGACTGCCAGGATCGACGGAGAGCCCTTCGGAAGCCTGCCCCGAGAGGGCCTGCATCTGTGCTGCCACGAGCGGGTCGACCTCGCTGTCGATCGTCACCAGGAAGGGCGTCCCTGGGCGAGCCAGTCGCGGCTGCTGCCGAAGCCATTCCAGGTAGGCATCGAGTTCGAGACTTGTCCCGAGCACACGACGACGGGCCACAAACATGTCCATGTGGCGAGACAGTGTCCGTAACCCAGAATCGGCAGAGCCGATCAGCGGCCGCCCAGGCCGGAGGTCGCAGGTCTTCACACGCCGCGCCCGCTCAGCCACAGCTTCCACATCGTTTGCCGTCAGCCCTTCACCGAGATCCCACATCAGCACTCGGTTCCACGACGGTGAGAAGGCAGGCAGCGACTCGGGGTCGCGGACGTCAACGTCGGGGAGGTCTGGGGGTGGGCAGATGATCCACACACCCGCCTGCCGAGCCTCCTGCAGCACACCGCCGTCGGCGGGCTGTCGGAGCCGCACGGTGTTAAAGCCGAGCGACGCCAGCATCGCCAACGGCTCCCCGTTGTGGTCAATCACGCGTGGAAAAAACGGCATCCCGCCCACCTCGAGCACACCCCGCAGAATGCCCGCGGGAGGATCATCGGTCGCAGCGGTCGTGGTCGTAGTCTCTGCGTACGCCGCAGGCATGACGGCAGGATCGTCGATCGCGGCAGGTGGCTGTGTGGCGAGGGGAGGCTGGGTCTTCGTTGGAGAGGTGTTCGTCGTCGCCGTCCGGGTACTGGAGGCTGCTACGGCAAAGCCTCCGCTGACTTCGAGATCGTCAATCGCCACCTCATAACGGCCAGGTGACGAGTAGAGTTCCAGCACGACCGCCGTCACACACGCCTCAGCGAGATCGACATCCGGGCCATACTCAGCACGCAGGGCAGGGAGCTGGCGAGCCAGGACCGCCGCCGGCGTGGTGACCGCCAGCCGCTCCCAGCTCTCGACCCGTTGTGACACGCTGCCCGGAATCGTTGTCTCGACGACTTCGGCTGTTTTCGGATCGACCGACCGCGGCAACCGCACCCGCAGCAGCAAGCCGATATCCGGCCGGTTGGCTCGCACCCAGAGAGACGCAGCGAGTTCATCGATCACCCGCACCGGCTCAATCGGTAGCTCGTACCGCAGCCGGGTGCCGGTTGCTGCCTCGAGGACAAGTTCCTCAGACGCCTCACCAGTATGGGCGGCATCGCGTGTTCGCCGATGGACGAGTTCTCGAAACTCGACATCCGCCTCGGCCCGCCGCAGCATCGGCTCAGCTGTCTCGAATCGCTCCTCATACGTCGCTGCAACAGCTTCCACACCGGCCAGCAGCGGGGATCCGCTGACCCAGAGAGCCAGCAAACAAAAGAAGCAGTGGTGACAAGGAGTTCTTCGCATCGTCGGGCTTCTACCAGCCCACGTCGGTCGATCTCCAGACCAGCCCTGCGTTCAGACCAG
>Ga0181594_10003060_pt1 | contig 15197 bp, 14 predicted proteins | sample 071ome_18_FD_145603 | JGI IMG/M metagenome (GOLD analysis project Ga0181594, IMG submission 145603) | Coastal salt marsh microbial communities from the Groves Creek Marsh, Skidaway Island, Georgia - 071413BT metaG (spades assembly) | ecosystem: Environmental > Aquatic > Marine > Intertidal zone... | reverse complement strand
CTGCTCTCATTGGCTGTACTCTTTAGCGCTGAGATTGATGTCGGCGTCCCACAACGACCAGGCGGCGGTGAGTTGCTTTACGATGGCCGGCTTCATGTTTGCCAGGCTGCGTTGTTCACCCGGATCGTTGTCCAGATTATAGAGTTCCGGTTTCCCGCCATCATTGAGAGGCATGACAAGCTTCCAAGGGCCACTGCGGACGGCTCGGTGGGACATTGTTCGCCAGAAGAGGCTGCGTTTGGGAAGCGACGCCCGCTCAGTCCAGAATGGAGCGAGATCGATGCCGTCGGATTCGATCGGCGCCGCACCGCTGAGGCTGAGCAAGGTGGGTAACAAATCGTTGGAATGCGAGACTTCGTTCGTGACACCCGGTGAAATTCGGCCGGGCCACGAAACGATCAGCGGAACACGATGGCCGCCTTCGTAGAGGTCCATTTTTTGACCACGCCAGGGGCCGTTGTGGGAGATGTTTCTGAAATCCCTGCCGTACGTCAGATAGCCGCCGTTGTCAGACGTGAAGACAATCACCGTTTCTTTTTCAAGACCCCATTGTCGCAGTGAGCGGGTGATGGCTCCGACACTGGCGTCGAGCGTTTCGATCATCGCGTGGACATGGGGCGTAACGTTGCCGCGATCAGGAATGACGCCCCACTTGTCCTTGTGCCAGCCCTTGCCAGCCGTGCGATGCGGCGGGTCATCCGGGCCCTGCCAGGGAAAGTGGATCGCAAGATGTGGCAGGTAGAGAAAAAAAGGTTCTTCGCGATGGGCTTCGATGAAGTCGATGCTGTACATGGTGAGTAGGTCAGTGGTGTAACCCTCCGCCATTTCAATTCGGTCGTTGTGCCACCAGTCGTTGTTGCCGGAACGGTCGATATGGGTATGGAAATCGCCATCGCCGGAAACGAGCCCGCGGAAGACGTCGAAGCCCTGATGAGTCGGCAGCAGGGGCGATTGGTAGCCGAGATGCCACTTGCCGAAACAGCCGGTGGCATAGCCATTCGTCTTCAGTATCTCCGCAATGGTCGTGGCTTCGAGCGGCAGTCCGAGATGGCGTTGAGTCGTGCCGGAAAGTGCGCCGTCGAACATCCGTCCGAATCGCTGTGGGTAACAGCCGGTGAGGATCGAGGCACGCGTCGGGCTGCACATCGCGCCGGCGGAGTGGAAATCGGTAAAGCGTAGACCGTCGCGTGCCAGCGCATTGATGTTTGGTGTGGCATTGATCTCGCTGCCATAGCACCCGAGATCCCCATAGCCGAGGTCATCAGCCAGGATCAGGATGATGTTGGGTTTCGCATGGTGTTGATCTGCCGCGTGGATGGCAGCAAGCGGTGCCAGCAGCAGGACGACGAAAATGGGAAGCGACTGTTTCATTTGATCCGGGATGCGTCTCCCTTGAAGCGTCATGTGATATGACGGGTAAATAGAGATGTTATCGAACCTCAACGTATCGGTTGCGGGGGTGTCGTTAACCCCAAAAACTCCGAAGCCGCCGCGTGCATTCAGCCGCGTTCAGCGGTGATGGATGTTGAGCAGGGGATTGGCCCATCGGCCCTGAGTAAGTCGTTTGATTGCTCGTTTGCTTTGAGTATTAGCCGTCGACGTGCCTCGTGGCGGCCTGCTGATCTTGAGGAACCAAACGCTCGCTGCCGTCCGTGCAGGGGGGTAGAACAAGAGGTATGCGATACCTCGATGAGGCTGCCGCTGGCCGTGACAGTGGATTCCTGACAGGCAGTGATGAGACCTTTGGTTTTCTTGCTCGCCCCGGCACAGAAGTTATTGGTTCAGGCGAATCTTTGCGGGCCGGAACCGACCTGGGGGGCGTCACAATTCTGCGGCTGATCGGCAGTGGTGGCATGGGGCAGGTTTATGAAGCCCGTCAGCACGCGCCGCCACGGCGGGTGGCGGTCAAGCTGGTGCGAGCGGAAACGGCCGCCTGTGTGCGGCGCCGCCTTGAGGATGAGGCCGCCTTGCTTGGCTACCTTGAGCACCCGCACATTGCCCGGGTCTATACCGTGGGCCGGCGGGCTGTGGCTGGCCATGATCATCCTTGGATCATGATGGAACTGGTGGAGGGAGGGCGGTCAATCACCGAATGGGTGAGGGATGGCCGGCCAGAATTGGCCGCGCGGGTGGCCCTTGTGCATGACGCCGCAACCGCGCTTGCTGCAGCCCATGCCAAGGGGGTGTTGCATCTTGATGTCAAACCATCGAATCTCCTCGTTGATCGGCAGGGCGTTCTCAAGCTGATCGACTTTGGCATCGGCCGCCGCTTCGATCATCGGGCCCATGACCGTTTGCAGGCTGTCAGGCGGATTGTCGGTACACCGGGGGCGATGAGCCCGGAACAGCTGGCGGGCCGTGATGATCTGATTGATGCCCGCAGTGATATCTATAGTCTAGGGCTGGTGCTGTTTGAACTCGTCGTTGGCCGGCCTCCAGCCGGGCAGCCAGAAACACCGGCGGCAGCTCAGGCACTGTTGACGACCGCTAATGAGAATTCGTTTCTGCTGGCTGAGGGAAAGGCCGCAGCGCAGGCGACGGGCTGCTCGCCGTACGCGGCGGCCGATCTGGCCGCGATCCTCGGACGCTGTCTGGCCGTCGATCCGGTAAAACGGTTTGCGACAGCATGGGAGCTGGCCGCAGAACTGAGCCGGTGGCAGTCAGGCCAGCTGCTGCGGTGCCGTCGGCCAGGCCGGGTGGAGCGGATCAGCCGCTGGGCCCGCCGGCATCCGGCGGTCACGATGCTGTCGATGGCGATGGTGCTCATGGCCGTGACTGCATTTACCGTGATCGGTGCTTTCGCCATTGCCAACAGTCGGGAACGACAACGAGCCGTACGGGCAGCCGACGCGGCGCGGGTAAGCCTGGCGGGGGCACTGCTGCGGCAGGCGGTGGCGGCCGGCCGCCAGCATGAGCCAGCCACGGTCAGCCGGCTGTTGGAAGACCGGCAGGCCGCGTTGGCGGCAGTCACAGTTCCACCCATTCCTGGCTCGCTGCCGGCCAATGACGGGCTAGCAGTTCACTGCCTGCGGGCTGGGTTGGATGAGGCAGTGGCAGCCTGGAACAACCCTGAAGGCGGGTTGACGGCTGTTGCTGTTGCGGCTGACGGTCGCTTGGCAGTTGCCGGTGATGCTGCTGGGAACGCTGTGATGGTTTCACTGCGCGGTCACGGCCTTGCGTCGCTTGGGCGGGTCAGTCTGCCGGGGGGCCGCATTTGGGCTGCCGCAGTCTCCCAGTCTGGTCGGCTGGCTGCTGTTGCTGGAGCTGCCGGTACGATCATGCTGATTGCCCCTGACCGACCAGACGTGCCTGAACAACTCGATGCCTCAACCCAAAGAATCTACGGGCTGGCATTTCTGCCGACAGGCGAGCGACTCTTCAGTGGAGGCAGAGACGGTGTTGTGCGGCTCTGGGACACCCGCGAACGGAAACTGATCCGCTCGTACGGTCCGGTCGGGAACAGTGTCTATGGTGTTGCCGTCTCGCCGGATGGCACAACGTTGGCGGCGGCAGTTCGTGATGGGAGCGTGTGGCTTTGGGACGTTGACACGGCTGAGCCAGTCGGGCAGTTGCTGGGTCACCAAGGTCGGGTCTTCTCGGTGGCGTTCGCGCCAGATGGCCGATTGGTGGCGTCGGCATCGGAGGATCAAACAGTCAGGCTGTGGGACCCGACGTCGCTCGATGAACGCCGCCGGCTCGATCATCCGGTGCGGGTTAACGCGGTACGGTTTGTCGGCAATGATCGGCTGGTGACAGCCGGCGGCGACCGCCTGTTGCGGAGTTGGCAGGTGACAGGCCAGCTACCGCCGCGAGAGTTGAGCGGTCATGCCGCCAGTATTTGGGCCGTCGCGGTGGCCCAGAGTGGAGAGGCCGTCCTGACGGCATCGGCCGACGGCACGCTGCGTCGTTGGAACGGCAGGGGGGATCCCCAACCGCGACTGCAATTCGATGAGCCGGTGAAATGTCTCGCCTCCTCGGCGAATGGCTACCGCCTGGCGGTGGGAACGGTCGCGGGCAGGCTGTCGGTCTGGAACTCGACTACTGGCAGTCGGCTGGCAGGGATAGATTCCGGTGCCGGCCCCATCAATGGACTCTGCTGGCTCCCTGGCTCAGATGACTTGCTGGTGGCGGCCGATGATGGGTTTGTGGGGCATTACCGGCTCCTCACCGATGGCGGTGCTGCGGCTGCCGGTGGCGATAAGCTGGAACTGGTGGGGAAGTTCAGCGGGCACCGACGACGGGTTTTTACGGCGGTAACGTCAGCCGATGGCTCGGCCATTGCCACCGCCGGTGAAGACAAGACTGTCAGGCTCTGGACATCAACTGGTGAGCCGGCAGGACTGCTCAAACACCCAGGCAGGGTCTTTACGGTTGCCTTCTCCCCGCGTGCTGATGGCCTGTTGGTGACGGGTTGCGAGGACGGCCTCGTTCGCATCGTCACGCTGGAGGGGCGGGAATGGTGTCGGGCCGGAAGGCATCGTGGGCAGGTCAACAGTGTCTGCTGGAACCCCGAGCCAGCCCGCGGGTGGGACGTTGCCTCTGCCGGGGCGGATGGTCAGGTGAAACTCTGGCGGCTGCCAGGGCAAAACCTGACTGGAACGCCCAGCCTGCAACTTGTGATGACCCTGACCGGAGCGACGGGGAAAATCTGGCAACTTACCGCCTGCCGGCATGAGCCACTTGTTGTTGGAGCTACCGATACCGGCAAGGTCATCCTCTGGAACACCAACGAGCCAGCACCACTTCAGGTACTTGCCGGTCATCTTGATGCTGCCTGGGCGGTGGCTCTCGGTCCTTCCGAGCAGCGGCTCTTCAGCGGCGGCTGGGATCAGACCGTGCGGCTTTGGGGCGTCACGGCCCGCGACTGGGAACAAAAATCGGCCGAGTGATCGTTTTTGGCCAGTGCATGAGCCGACCGGCCAATCCGGTTCGGCACGGGCATGCATCGGGGGGCGCGGCCCGTCCGAAGTCACCGAAAGCTCCGGGCTGCAAGGCTGGGGATCACCCCCTTTAACCAGCGGGCTGCGGCTTTTGATGGTGCGTGTTCGCGGTGATTAGCAAACAGATCCGTAAACAGCCTGTGCCTAAAAGCCCGAAGCGCAAGCTGAGGGAATGCACGTTATTTGATCCCCGAAACGCATTCCCTCGGCTCGCGCCTCGGGCTTCCTGGACGGTGGTCCTGCGAAGCGAACCATCAACACTCGTATTGTGGGCCTCTCGGAGTTCGGTTCCGCTCAGCGCACCATCAAATCGCGTGCAGGGACTTCTGCGGTCGATGAGGAATCACTCGGAACGTTCAGAGTGACCGGGTGCCAGCAGACGTACGGAGTCACGACGCGGCAAGAACCTGGCCGAGGGTTTCCTGCAGCACGTTGCCGGATCGCTTGAGGGCCTGGACCTCCTTGGGCCAGAGCTCGACTTCGAGGGTCTGCTCGGCACCCTTTCGGCCGACAACCGTGGGCACCGACAGGGCGACGTCGCGAAGTCCGTAGCAGCCCCGCTGCACGGTTGAAACCGGTAGGATCCGCTTGCTATCGAGCGCTATGGCGTGGATCACCTCGGCAATCGAGACTCCGACAGCAAAGCCGGCGCCGGTCTTCTTTTTGATCATCTCAGCGCCCGAAGTCTTGGCCCGGGTGAAGGTGTCCTGCCCAAGCTTGGTGGTGTAGCCGGGGTATTTCTCCAGCGGCAAGCCGCCGATGCTGGCGCTCGACCAGATCGGCACCATGCTGTCGCCGTGCTCGCCGAGGATGACCGCGGAGACCTGGGTGGCGGGGGCCTTGAGATTGAGGGCCAGTAGGCTGCGGAACCGCAGCGTGTCGAGCAGCGTGCCCAGGCCGATCACCCGGCCCTGCGGCAGGCCAAGCTCTTGTTCGGCCAGATAGGTGAGGATGTCGACTGGGTTACTCACCACCAGCACAGTGGCGTCGGCTTTGTGGCCGGCTGACTTGATTGACTCAAGAATCGATTTGAACAGCACGACGTTGCGATTGATCAGCGCCAGTCGGCTCTCATCAGGCTTGCGGCGAAGGCCCGCCGTGATGCAGATCAAATCGGCATCGGCCAGATCTTCGTAGCCACCTGCTGTGATTACCTGATCGGCAATTGCCGGAGCGCCATGCATCATGTCGAGGGCCTGCCCATCGGCCAGGTCGGCGTTGACATCGACGATGACGATTTCGTGAACAATGCCGCCAAGCTGGAGGGCAAAACCCGCTGAGGCACCGACGATACCGCCGCCACCGATAATTCCGACTTTCATGAGTGCTCCTTGAAGAGGGTGAGTTGAATGGGGGATTGATGAGCCTCTGCGGATTTGCCGGTGGGGTTCACCACGAAGGCACGGAGGGCACGCAGGAGGGACCGCACAGGACGCTGGGGGCAACTCGCGGGTTCTCCAACGTGAAGCCGCACCTGCACCGGACGCTTCCGCCGCGAACGCTGTCGATAATCAGTTCCTTGATGATGTCGGCGCCTCGTGCTGGCAGCATGCCGATGAAGCGAATGCATCACACGGAGCACCGTTTTCGTATCCTTTGTGCCGTCGTGGTGATTCATCTGCAGACTCTTCCTTATGACTCCTGCACCATGCACTGTCCGCTACGCCGACAGCCCAAGTTCCTTGCAGACCTGTTCGGTGACCGCCTTGACAACTGCTTCGTAGTCAACGCTGGTGGCGGCCGCCCGCTCAGCGCCCATCGGAGGCGGGGCGTCGAAGGCCTTGCGGCTGACCCCGGTGTTGCCCCAACTGGTGCGGAAGACGTCATTGGCGCAGATGTCGCAGTTCTCCATGCCCTTGTCGAGCCGCGGATCCTTGAAGCCCCACTGCTGCTTGAGATTGAGCAGTTCCTGAGTTTCATCCTTCGACAGGTAGGTGACCCGGCCGAGGTCCTTCGAGAGCATCAGGATCCGACAGTAGGCGTCGAGAATCTCAGTCCACCAGTAGGCCCGCTCGACTGATTCGCCGAAGCTGACCGTGCCATGGTTGGCAAGGATCACGACGTTTGAGTCCTTCACGAAGGGCCGGACCGTATCGGCGAAGTCCTGATTGCCGGGGGTGGCGTATTTGGTGATCGGGATGTCGCCCAGAAAGACCTCGACCTCCGGCAGCACGCACTGCGGAATTGGCTCGCGGGCCACGGCGAAGGCGGTGGCGTGGGGCGGGTGGCAGTGGACCACCGAGTTGACGTCGGGCCGGTCCTTCATGATTGTCAAATGGAGCAGGATCTCGCTCGACCGCTTCCGTTGGCCGGCCAGTTGGTTCCCCTCCATGTCAACGATGCAGAGGTCGGACGGCTTCATAAAGCCCTTTGAAATCTGCGTGGGCGTGCAGAGCACCTCGTTGTCATTGAGCCGGAACGAAATATTGCCGTCATTGCCGGCGGCAAAGCCCTTGTTGTAGATGCGGCGGCCGATGTCGCAGATCTCTTCTTTGAGTGCGGCGAGTGACTTGTCGGTGGTGGTGATGGCCATCTGGTGTTCCTCAGGGCTTTGGGTGAATGGTGGGAAAGCAGTTTGAATGTGGGAAAGTTTGCAGACAGGCGAATCGCTGCGGGCTGTCGCTGTTGCTCAACTATTCCCCATGGTTTGGGTTGCGGTCGGCTGGCGGGTTGTCAGGTTTTTGGCTGGTCGTTCGGGTTGGGCTGGTCAATCCGGTCGATCAGGGCGGCGATGTAGGCATCGACCGGCTTCGGGTCGGGTTGAAACGGTTGTGCCGCCTCGCCCCCTTCGCTGAAGGCCACCAGCTGGCCATCACCTGCCCCGAACGCGTCCCAAGCCACCAGTGGTTCGGCCGGACCGTCGGCGGCATCGAGGTCTTGCTGCCGCAGAGGCACGACCAGTCGCAGGATGCCACCCCGCATGCTGGGATGGGCGTTGACCAGGGTGACGCTGCCAATGGTGCGGCCGATTCGCATAGTGGAGGGTTTCAAATGTGGGTTTTTCGGATTAATGGGAGTGCTGGCAGCTGCAGGCGGTGGCCGTGGCTGGTGGAGGAGCTGCCGTCAGAACGGCTGGTGGGGGGGAGCTATCGCGGGCCGCAAAGGCGACCACCATGCGCTCAAGGCTGGTGGCTGAAAAGCGACTGGGATCGATCACCAGCAGATTGGCGGCACAGGCTGCCGCTGCCACCTCAAGGCCAGCCACAGTGTCGGCCGTCACGGCCCGCAGGCTGCCATGCCGGTTGGCGGCGACACAGGCTAGGGCTGGGTTGCTGGTCAGCAGCAGACCACGGGCTGCATCTCGGCCGGCGTGATCAGCCAGCGTGGCCAGGCCGCTAACGAGGCCCGCAGCGGGAATCTGTTGACTTGCCGGGATGGCCCGGTTGAGGCGGGCGGTGAGGGCCGAGCAGTCGGCTTCGCATTCGGCCCGGGCGATAATCAGCGGCCGAGCAGCTCCGGCGGCAGGCTGAGTCGCGGCGGGAACGAGGCTGATGCCCCGGTCGCGGGCGATATCCCGGGCCGAGGGGGTGATGACAGCCCGTCGGGGAAGCTGGACGGCAGTGGTGTCGGCAGGCAATTGCTCGAGAAGTTCAGCGGAGACCACCCGGTCTGTCAGCGTCACCGTGGCGACTGCGGCTGGGGCCGGTACTGCGGCCACTGCCGGCTGGCCGGCCTTCGCAGTTTCGCGGTGGATGCGGCTGATCACTTCACCCACAAGGCGGGCGATGTCCTGCGGCGTCAGAGCATTGGCGGTGGTTGGAGGCATGGTCATTGGGAAAGGGTTCAGGTGTCGGCGAGGGCAACTGTGCTCCAGCGGGCCGGGGTTCGCGGGTCACCCAGGGTGTCCCGCAGGGTTCGGCCGTCGCTGGTGATGATCACGCGGTCACCGGTGCCAGCACCGAGGGTGTCGATAGCAACCTGGGGGTCGCCGTCAGCACCCACGCCATCGGCCAGCAGTGGCTGGACCAGCAGCAGTTTGGCCCCGGCAAGCGAGCGATGCTTGACGGTGCTGATGACAGTGCCGATGACCTGGGCGAGTTGCATGGGTGGCTGATACTGTGTTGAGCGTGTGGAGTGGGTTAGCGAATTGCCGCCGGGCTGCCGAGCACCCGAAGGTCATCCACGAGCGTGCAACGCCGCTGCCGGGTGAAGGTCAGAGGCGTTGTCACACCCTCACCGGTCGGCGTGGCGATTGAGAACGACAGGTAGCCTTCACCGCCAAGGCCGAGGCCGGCGACGCTCGGGCCGTTTTTCACAAACAGGGTCGTGTCGAGCAGCCGCCCCATCCGAGTCATGTTGCGGACGTCGTTGGAGTGAATGACTGCCGTGTGCCGGAAACCGTGCTCGCTTTCGTGCGCCCGCTGGATCGCCTCGTCGGCATTGCGGCAGCGGACGAACGGCAGGAAGGGCATCATCTGCTCGGTCGGCACGAATGGGTTGTCGACGTCAGTCTCGCCAAAGACCAGCTCGAGACCGTCATGGCCATTGGCTCCGGCAGCTTCGGCCAGCAGCGATGCGTCCTTGCCAAGCAGTTCCTTGGCCGGAGCAGGGTGGCGATGTTCGCCCTCACCCACCATCACGATGGCCCGCTCCGTTAACCGGTCGACCTGACTGGCTGAAAGCCGCAGCGCCCCGGCCCGTTCCATCGCGGCCAGCATTGCCTCGAAGACGGCATCGACGACGAAGACCTGTTTCTCGCCGATGCATAGCAGGTTGTTGTCGTAGGCGGCCCCGTTGATGATCGACCGGGCGGCGTTGTCGAGATCGGCCGTCTCGTCAACGACTACCGGCGGGTTGCCAGGGCCGGCCACGATTGCCCGCTTGCTCGACTGCAATGCAGCCCGGGCGACGGCTGGTCCACCGGTGACACAGATCAGCTTGACGCCACGATGGTTGAACAGGGCCCCGGCTGTCTCGAGGGTCGGTTCGGCCACCAGCGAAATCAGGTTGTCGACGCCAAGGTCACGGTGGATCGCCTGGTTGAAACGGCGGACGCCCTCGGCGGCGATCAGCCGGCCGCTGGGGTGCGGATTGACCACCACAGTGTTGCCCGAGGCGATCATGTTGATGGCATTGCAGGCGATGGTCGGCAGCGAGTGGGTGACTGGCGTGATGGCCCCGATCACACCGAACGGGGCATGCTCGATCACGGCCAGCCCATGATCACCGCTGAAGACTTCGCTCGACATGAACTCAACTCCGGGTACCCGGTCGCCGAGCACCTTGAGCTTTTCGATCTTGTGGTCGAGTCGGCCGATGCCGGTTTCTTCATATTCCAGCTGCCCGAGCTCTTCTGCGTCCTCGATGGCAATCCGGCGGATGTGGGCGATGGCCCGCTTGCGACCCTCCATGCCGAGCTGCTCGAGCTGCTCAAAGGCCTCGCTGGCGGCGGCCACTGCCTCATCGACCGTGGCAAAGATGCCGTGGCGACCAGCGCGGCCGGGGCCGGGGCCGGCAACGGGGCCGCCGGCGGCCCGCAACTGGGCGATTACCTGACGAACGATGGAGTTGATATCGGGGTTGGCTGGCTGGCTCATGGTTGATCTGTCGGGGTAAAGGAAGTGAATGGAAAAGGTGCTGCGGTTCAGCTTGCGGCGGCATCGGCCGCTTCACGGGAGAAGACCTCGCGGCCCTCGACGCGGACGGCATCAACCAGGCCAATGATGACCGCATCGATCGGCAGCGACTTCGTTTCGGGTGTCATGCGGGCGCTTGAACCTTGGGTAATGAGGACAAACTGGCCCTCACCGGCCCCAAGGCAGTCGACCGCCACAAACGTCCGGCCCGTCGGTACCAGCCGCTCGCGGTTCTCGGCGTCGATGCGGTAGGGTTCAACGATGAGCAGCTTGTGTCCGGTCATGGTGGCCGACTTTTGGGTGGCGACAACCGAGCCGGTGACGAGGGCAACAAACATGGGGCGATCTCCGAAAGGAGTTTGGGGGAGTCAGGTGCTAGCCAGCAGGTCACGGGTCTGGCGGGCGACAATGATTTCTTCGTTGGTGGGGATGACCCAGATGGCAACCTTTGAGCGGGCCGCTTCGATCCGTCGTTCGCCACTGCCGGCCGCCGCGTTGGTAGCCGGATCGATCTCGATGCCCAGGTCGGTGAGGCCGGCCACGACCGACGCCCGGGTCAGGGGCGAGTTTTCACCGATTCCCCCGGCAAACGCGATGGCATCAACGCCACCGAGTTCGACGATGCCGCCTCCAAGCCAGTGCCGAATGGCGGCGACATAGACATCGATTGCCACGCGGGCCGGCTCACTGCCGTTGGCCGCTGCCGCTTCCAGGTCTCGCATGTCGCCCGAGGTGCCCGACATGCCGGCCAGTCCGGCGCGGGTCGAAAGCTCGACCAGCAGTTCCTCGAAGGGCCGGCCGGTTGCCTTGGCAACGTGGAGCACCGCATAGGGGTCAAGGTCGCCGGCCCGGTTGTTCTGGGGGAGGCCTGACTGCGGACTCATCCCCATCGAGGTGCCGACGCTCTGGCCGTCGCGGGTCCAGCAGACGCTGCTCGATCCGCCCAGGTGGCACTGCACCACCCGCAGCGGCCGCCGTTCCATGAGCGCTGTCATTCGTTCGGCGACGAACCGATGACTCGCTCCGTGGAACCCCCACCGCTTCACGAGATATTTTTCCAGCCACTCCGTTGGCACGGCATAGCGGCCGTTCCGAGCGGGAATGGTGGCGTGGAAGCCAGTCTCAAAGGCAGCAACCAGTGGCACGTCCGGGAGCTGTTCAGCGAGCTGCCGCATTGCCTTGACGTAAGGCGGATTGTGCGCCGGGGCGACCTCCGCCATTTCGTCCATGGCGGCAAGCACCTCATCGTCCACCCGCACAACGCCACTGGCCCGACCCCCGTGCACCGCCTTGAAGCCGACGGCTGCGACGTCAGCAATCGATTCCAGTGGTCCGCCGTCGGCGGTCAACTGGTCGATTGCAGCCTGCAGTGCGACGGCATGGTCGGGTACTGGCAGGGTCGTTTCGATCACGGTCGGTTCATCTTCACCACCGATGGTGGCAAAGACCCGGCTCTCGGCCGCACCGATCCGCTCGACGCCGCCCCGGGCCAGTTCACGTTCCTCCCCCTCGCCCCCCGCGGCGGCGGGCAGTTCGAAGAGACGGTACTTGAAGCTGGTGGAGCCGAGGTTGGCGATGAGCACTTTCACGGCGTGTTCTCCTGGTGCCTGGGGGTGCATCCGTGCGGCTGAGTCGGCAGTTGCCGACTCAGCTAAAGAAGGCTGCGGTGAGGCTTTCGGCCGGACGCGGAATCACGTGGCTGCCGACCAGTTCGCCGATCTGCTGCGCCGCGGTGGCACCAGCTTCGACGGCTGCCCGGACACTGCCGACATCGCCTTGGACGACGGTCGTGACGAAAGCGCCGCCGATGTCGACCCGCTTGAGGATGGTGACGTTGGCCGCCTTGGCCATCGCGTCGGTCGCCTCAACGAGGCCGACCAGACCCTTGGTTTCAATCAATCCGATTGCCGTATTCATGGATGGTTCCTGGTAACGATTTTGAGGGGAAACGGAAATGTCAGCCACCCCGTTGGGTGACAGTGAAAAAATGGACGGCTCAGCCAGCGGCCTGCGGAGCCTTGGTCTTCAGGATGCTGCCGAGGTCTTCGTGTGGCCGGGCAATCACCTGGACACTGACCACCTCGCCGATCCGACCAGCTGCGGTTGCGCCAGCATCAGTAGCAGCTTTCACTGCCGCGACGTCACCGCTGACGAATGCCGTCACCAGTCCGCTGCCAACCTTGTCCCAGCCGAGGAAGGAGACGTTTGCCGCCTTCATCATCGCATCAACCGCCTCGACCAGCGTCACGAAACCCTTGGTTTCGATCATGCCGAGGGCTTCGATGTTTTTTGCCATCTTCTGCTCCGTATCGTTTCAAAAGCACTCGCGCCGGAGTCGCCTCCGGTTTGACCGCGCCGGCACATGCCAGCCACAACGGTCGTCGATTGTCAGTTCATCCCTGAACGGGGTGTGAGGGTTATTGCCGGATCAACTCCACGCTGGTGGCATGGTCGAGGTCGGCGGCGTTGCCCTCGTCGGTGTCGATGTGGACCTCGAGTTTGCTGGCGGCGTCGGCCCGCACCAGCAGGTCGCGGAAGACCGTGTCACAGGGGCCGGCGATTGCCAAGCTCATCCGGTCACCGTTTTTCACGCCGAAGTGATCAGCATCGGCATGGCTCATGTGGACATGCCGCTCGGCTCGGATCACACCCTCCTGCAGTTCGATCGCTCCGGCCGGGCCGACCAGCACGCAGCCGGGCGTGCCGGCAATCTTGCCGCTGGCCCGCACGGGCAGGTCGATGCCGAGCGAAATGCCGTCGGTGAAGGCGAGTTCGACCTGCGAGGCTGGTCGGGTCGGCCCGAGCACGCGAACCGTCGGCAGCATCCGCCGCTTTGGCCCGATGATCATCACGGTCTCTTCGGCAGCGTAGAAGCCGTCCTGATAGAGATCCTTCTGCGGCGTGAGGGTGCGGCCGGGGCCGAAAAGCTTTTCAACGTGCTCGTCAGTGAGGTGGCAGTGCCGGGCTGAGATGCTCACCACCAGTTTCGGGGCCAGGCTCTGACGTTCGCGGCTGGCCTGACTGGGGATGCCGGGCTGATTGGCGAGGACGATCTCGCGGACGATCCGTTCAACATCGCGGCGGCTAAGGGTGCTGGAAACCATTGGGGATGAGCAGGGTTTGAGGTGAGGGGGTTTGCTAGGCGGTGGGTGGCTGTGGTGCTGCAGCGTCATCTGCATCCGGTGGCAGATCAGCGATGATCAGCCGTGGGCCTGCTGCTGAAATGGTCTCACGCCACTCCGGCGATAAGCCGCTGTCAGAAACAAAGACATCGACCGCCTCCAGCCCGGAGACGAGGGTGAGGCTCTTCCTGCCGAACTTGGAACTGTCGGCGACGACGATCACCTTGCCGCCAGCTTTCAGCATGGCCTGTTCGGTTTCGGCCAGCAGCAGTTGGGCATTGAATAGCCCCTGTTCGGAGATGCCGGCCGCCGAGAGCACCGTGGTGGTGACATGCAGCCGACTGAGCAATTCGTTGGTGTATGGCCCGAGGCAGACCCCGGTGCGAGGTGAGACGAAGCCGCCGAGCAGGATTAGGTCTGTTCGAGATTCAGAAGCGAACAGATTGGCAACCGGCAGGCTGTTGGTGACGACCTGCAGCGTGCGGCCAGTGAGGAGCCGGGCCACTTCGTAGGTGGTGGTGCCGCCGTCGAGCAGCACGGTCTGTTCATCGTCGATGATCTCGGCCGCTGCTGCGGCGATCGCCCGCTTGGCTTCCCAGTTGGCCGGCTGTTTCTCGTCAAATTCGGCGATTCGGGGCAGGTCGCCGGCGTAGAGAACCCCGCCGTGGGTCCGACGGGCGGTGCCTTGTTCTTCCAGGGCGTCGAGGTCCCGGCGGACGGTCGACTCGGAAACGCCCAGTTCCCGCACCAATTCGTCAAGCGCGGCAAATCCGCGAAGGCGGATGATGTCGATCAGGCGACTGCGGCGTTCTCTTCCGGACACGGTGACTCTCCTGGATAAACCGAGTATGAGTCGCGGCCGAAAGAATGCAAGCAGGAAACCTGCCTGCGATGAAAGAAAATGATCTTTTTATGCCTCGCGATCAGATTTTTTGCGTGATTATGAGATTGGTATCAGTTTTTTCTGTTAAAGTGGTATTTCTGGGGAGGCGGGGATGGATTTGCGGCATGATCGCGATGAAGAGACGAAAGAAAACGATCAGGCCTGTGGCTGACAGTCGCTCTTATCTACTCAGCGGCAGCCGGGGCAGTCTGCGAGGCGACGTAGCGGTCTTTGATGGCAGTGAAATTCCGCAGGGAGGCAAGGTGGAGGTAGATCAATTCCAACTCGTCTGTCTTGGCAAGATCAGCCAGGGCTTCACCGGACAGCGTGTGCAGGCGGGCCCGCGTCACTCCCTGAAAGTCACCGAGCAGAACTTTTTCACCTGATGGAGTGGCAACCTCAGCCTGGAGCGGTTCAAGCAGGTTCAATTCCTTCAGCTTTTTGCAGAACCGCTGGCTGAATTCAAACTGCGCCTGGTAGGCCTTGAGAAAATCGAGTACCCGGTTGGTGTAGTCCGTTGGTTTGCCGTCGTCGGTGAACAGCCGCTCGCCGCGATCTTCAGTGTTAAAGCCAGGGTGGGTCTCGTCGATGCAGAGCGTGAGAGTCTTCTGATCGTCACTCGACGAAAAGACAAACGGATACCGCCGCAGGAATGACGGGATGTAGCGTCCTTCCC
>Ga0181594_10003056_pt1 | contig 15204 bp, 14 predicted proteins | sample 071ome_18_FD_145603 | JGI IMG/M metagenome (GOLD analysis project Ga0181594, IMG submission 145603) | Coastal salt marsh microbial communities from the Groves Creek Marsh, Skidaway Island, Georgia - 071413BT metaG (spades assembly) | ecosystem: Environmental > Aquatic > Marine > Intertidal zone... | reverse complement strand
GCCCCTCGACCATGGAGGACGGATGGCAAGGAGGCCGCGCGATGGTGCTTTGGGGTGGCGTCCTGTTGCCCTTCGCCGCCCTCGCCGCCTATCGCTTGCGTCGCGTTCGCGAGGCGAGCCTCCTGACCGTGTGGTATGTCCTCGTGTGGGGATTGAGCCTCGTTCACGTGCTGCCGGCGTCGATGCTGGCCGGAGTCGTCCACGCGGTGGCGAGCGCCACCTATGCGATGGCGCTCTATGCCTTTGTCGTCCCTGCTGCAGGTCTGATGGCCCTGCACTGGTCTCCAGCCACGCACTTTGCCGTCGAAGGGGTCCCTCGCCGCCCCTTCGTGTTGGGGGGCGACCCCCACCTCCCCCAGCGGCTGGGGTTCGTTCTGATGTTCGTCGTGTTCCTTGGGGCTGCCTTGGCCACGGCCTTGGTCGCCCAGTTGTCGCACCACGACGAACTGCTCGCGGTGGATGCGGACGATTTCGCCGTTGCGGACGCCCTGCATGCGCTCGCTGGAGAAGCGCCGGTGCTCGTTGAGCAAGCACCGTGGGGCGAAGCCATGGCCCTGGCGGGACTCAACACAAGCACGGGTCCTGACATCGGCGTGCACGACGGCCAACCGACCCTGCACGCGCAGGCCATCCAAGCGGTGCTGACCGACGACGCCACGCGCCTGCGCGACCTCGGCGTGGAGTGGGCCATCACCAGCCCGCGCGGTGCGCTTGGTTGGATGCTCGAGCGCTCACCATGGTGGGAGGTGGTGCATACCTCCGGGGCAGCGCGTGCGTGGCACCTCCGGACGACGCCAGATGCCGCCTTCGCAGGGGCGATCACCATCGATGGGTCGTCGTGCGCTGCGGCAGCGGGCTGTTCCCTTCGTTCGGAGCCGTGGTCTGGGCAACGCTGGCAGGACCCTCACCGGCTTGGCCCAATGCGCGCCACCGTCGACGGCTCCTCCATCCTCCTTCTCGAGCCTCCGCCGTCCGTGTCCCTGCCCGCGTCATATTCGGTGTGCTTGCACGTCGAACGGCTTGGTACGCTAAGCATGGCTGCGGTGGGGGTTGGCGACGCCGTGTTGGACCTTGCAGGGCCGGCTGGGCATGAACTCGTCTGTACCACGTCCTCAATGCCTTCCACCTTGGACGTGGAGGTCGAGGTTCGCGCTGCGCCGTGGGTGGACCCTTCTGCGGTGAGTGGACGAGGGGATCGGCTGTTCGAGCACGGCGGTTTGCGTTTTCACGCCATCACGCTCCACCTCCTCTAGGCCGCAACGATGATTCCTGACGGGTTCAAACGCATCACGATGAGGGTCCTGTTGGTGCTGCCGACCCTCGACGAGGAGGCTGGGTTGGCCTCCGTCCTCCATAGGCTTCTGGAGGATGCTCGCTTCGACGCCTTCGACCTCGTGGTGGTGGACGGACGAAGCACCGATGGAACGGTGGCCGTGGCCGCCGCCTTCGGCGTTGAGGTCGTGCTTCAGCACGGCCAAGGCAAGGGCGCGGCTTTCCGGACGGCGGTCAAGATTTTCCTTGCAGGGACGTGGGATGCCCTTGCGATGATCGATGCCGACGGCTCGTACCTCCCCGAGGCCTTGCTCAGCATGGTGCCTTTGTTGAAGGAAGAAACGCTTGTTGTGGGTGACCGGCTTGGTGGTATGCTTGAGGAGGGAGCGATGAGCCGGTTGAACCTCTTGGGCAACATCGCGTTGAGCGGCGCGGCCTCGATCCTCAACGGCACGGACGCGGTCGATGTGTGCTCAGGATGTTGGGTGATGCGGCGCGACCTCGTGCAGGACCTTCGCCTGAACAGCACGGGTTTTGAAATCGAAGCAGAGATCTTCTCTGCCTCGATTGCTGCCGGGCACCGCCCCCGCTGGGTGCCGATCCGCTACGAACGGCGCCGAGGAACTGCAAAACTGACCTCGGTGTTCGACGGCCTTCGCATTCTTCGAAAATTGGTGGTTCGTCGGCTCCTCGTCGCGACGAAAACCCGCCTGTGAAGGGAGGAAACGCCAAGTCGGTTGGGCCACGCCGTGCAGATGTGACCCGCCGCGTGGCCGTTCTCGGCGCTTCCGGGTTGGTTGGGCAGCGGCTTCAGCAGCGTTTGGCCCGTCACCCCGAGTTTGAACTCGCTGCAGTGGTTGGTTCTCCCCGTACGGCAGGCCAGAACGTGCACGACCTACCATGGGGGCTCGAAGGGAGCGCGCCCGAGGTGGACCTCCCCCCTGTCTTGGACGCCTCGGACCCGTCGCTCGGGCATCACCTCCGCTCGCTCGGGGTGTCGTGGGCCTTCTCTGCGCTTCCGTCCGCGGTCGCGGTGGGTTTGGAGCCTGCCCTCGTTGAGGCAGGGGTGAACGTCTGTTCGAACGCCAGTGCGTACCGCCGCCGCTCAGGTGTGCCGTTGGTGGTCGGTGACCTGAACCCGGACCACCTCACGATGCAGGCATCAGGTACCCTGCACGCGTGCGCGACCAATTGCACGCTCATCCCCCTGCTCTTTCCGTACGTGGCGCTCGCCGGTCGCTTTGGACCGCTTGACGTAACGGCGCAAAGCGAACAGGCCCGCTCAGGCGCGGGGTATGCCCTGCTTCGTCGGCAGGTACCGTTCACCGATGACATCCCCGGAGAGGCCGAGAAGACCGTGGCGGAACTGGGCTGGATCACCGGTGAACTGAGCGGCGCGACCGTGCTGCCTTCGGAGCCGGACGTTCGTCTGCGGTGCCGTCGCGTCGACGCCGACGAAGGGCACATCATCGATGCCACCGTCCGATTTGGAACGGAGGTCAACATCGACGAGGTCCGTGAGGCCTTGACGTCCTTCACATCACGGCCAGAAGCGCAGGGCTGTCCAAGCGCCCCGGCTCGCCCCCTCATGGTTGTCGATGGACCTGTTCGTCGGACGGACCACCTCTGGGCCGATGGTGATGCCTTTGACGTACCTTCCGACCCCGCCACGTCCTTGAGGTCCGGGATGGCTGTGGTGGTCGGTGACCTGAGGCAAACCGGCCCCAGCACGGTCCACCTTCGGGCCTTGTCGCACAACACCGTCCGGGGCGCGGCCGGCGGGGTGACCTTGCTGGCCGAGGTCGCGCTGCGCCGGTGACGGTTCGTCGGAACCCCTTCATACCCTGCCGCAGAAGGGCAGCCGGTGAGGGCATGGGCGTCACGACAATGATCCCTGATGCGACCATTGGCCAACTTCGGTCCGAGGCGGTTGAACGGTGGGGTGACATTTGGGACCCTGCCGCCACACGGACCCGCGTCCTGATGATGATGCCCCGCAAGGAGCGGAAGTTGTACGAAATGCACGGTGAGCTCGTTGAACACGGGCAGCCGGTGGTCAGCATGTTTCACCGTCCGCGGGCCGAAGCCGTGCTGCTCGAGGAGCAGGGACTCAATCCGCGGGATGCATCGTTCCTGTTCGTGGACCTTGCCTCTTCGGACTTGGGGCGGTGGCTCCAACATCTCGTAACCACCGAGGGGTGGCTTCGCAGCACCTTGGACCTGCATCCTGTTCCCTTTGAAGTCGGGCTGCCCACGCAGCGTCGATTTGAGGCCGAGCGCCTTCTGCTCTTCCGGCATCCCTCCTTGCCAAACATCGAGCGTTACCACCTTCCGTTCCCGCTTGACGTCCTGCCTGGAAAGGCCTACGTCAGCCTTCCTGCCCGGGCCGCAGCCGAGCATGCGAGGCAGCAAGCCGAGGTTCTCGGCGTGGGTCGTCTGGAACGACAGGAGCCGGTGAGCGAATCACCGATTCCAGTCCACGACCCCCCGCCCTCCGACGCCGAAGTTGAGGTCGCCTCGCAGGTTGTCACCGTCGACAGCGACACCGTGCCTGTGCCGCTCCCCGCGCACGACCCCGCCGAACGTGACGAGACGTTGCTGGAGAACGTCTCACGCCGCGTGGACGAAGCCATCGAGGAGATGGTGGGTGCCGACGGCAAGGAGGACGCGAACCCGTTGATCGATGCTCCTGTCCTTGAGGTGCTGCTCCCGAGCACTGGTGAGGAGGGCGATGCCCCCCCGACATCGTCACCGAGCGGCGATGCCCCCCCGACGGCGCCACCGAGCGGCGATGCGCCATCGGACAACGTCGACACGCCAGCGCCCGAGGAAGAACACCTGCCTGCCTCCGAGGAGGACGACTTGCCCGCCGTTGAGCGGGAATTCCGAAACCTTGTGACCGAACTGATGGCGGCGGGTGTGGAGCCTGGTGCCATGATGGACGACCCTCGTTGGGAAGACCTCAACGAGCGTGCCGTTGCTGGCGGCGTGGACTCATGGGGCATCTTTGTCAGCATGATGGAGCAGCAAGGTTGAAGCGGGTCACCCAGACCTTGGAGCGGTCGCCATGGGGTTCTGCATCGCGTGCGGGCAACAGCACGCAGAAGGCATTCGATTCTGCAGGTTCTGTGGAACCCAACAACCCGGTGAGCAACTCATGGCGCAACTTCGCGCCGAAGCGGAGCAGATTCGCATCGCCCTCGCTCAAGTTCAGCCTCAACACCCAGGCCAGCCGCGAACCTGGTGAGGCCCGTGCGGCTGAGGCACCTCGCCATGGCGCTCTCATCGCTCGAACCTCACCCTCAGCACGACGACGCGCTTGAGCAATACGCCACGGAAGGGGACCTTGCGGCGCAGTGGCTGCTTGCCATGCATGGGTATGGTGACCTGCACGGGCGTCACGTGGTGGACGTCGGTGCCGGAAACGGCATCCTCGGGCTCGGGGCCATGCTGCTTGGCGCCACGTCAACGCTGTTGATCGATGCCGATGTGGAGGTGTGCACGGTCGCAGAAACGAACGCCGCAGCCCTTGGCGTTGGAGCGTCCGTTCTCCACCGCCACGTGACGACGGCTCAGGACCTGTCGGCCGAGGCGGGGTGCACGGTGGTGGCCAATCCTCCTTGGGGCGTCCGCACGACCGGGGCAGACCGCCCAGTGCTCAACGCGATCTTTGGGTGCTCCGCGTCCGTTGTCCACCTCATGCACCATGCCGATGCGGGGCATGTCGAGGCCGTGGCGCACGACGCAGGTTGGGCCTCGGAGGAGGTGCTTCGTGCGACCTTTCGGCTTCCTCCTGTGCACGCACACCACCGCAGCGGACGTCGATCCACCGAGGTGGTGTGCCGCCGTTTTGTCCGACGTTGATGCCGACAGGCGCATTGAAAAGGAGGCCGCGAGAGGCAGCCTTGCTGCACCCTCCGTGCCGCACGACGTGATACCATGACGACGAGCCTCGTCACGCCCGGCGCGAAGGTCGGGCACCACCCAAGCCAAACTGCTGGACCTGGTGTTGCCGTCCACGGCGACGACCTGATCGCCACGGTCGTCGGTCAACCGACCGAAGCCGACGGTGTGGTCAGCGTCCTTCCCGCTCGCCACGTCATCAACATCGACATCGGTGACCGCATCATCGCCACCGTGGACAAGGTGCAGGAGAAGAACGCGGAGGTCGTGGTCCTTGCCGTCGAAGGCAAGGGCGAGGCGCCCGTCGCCACCCAGTTGCGCGCTCAGGTTCGCGTCACGGACATTGTGGATCGATTCCTGCATCAGGTCAGCGACGGCTTGCGTCGACGTGACGTATGCAGGCTGACCGTGACCGCTGTGGACCCCGTGCTCCGTGCGGACATGAGGCAAGACGCTGGTGATGGCGTGCTGCACGCCCTTTGCCAGCATTGTGGCGCCTCCCTCGACGCCGAACAAGACGGTGACTGGAACCTCCGTTGCCCGACGTGCGATGAGCGCACCTTCCGAGCGCTGGCGGACGGCTACGCTGGGGGTGAAGGTGCTTCGGCGCTCAACGGTGATGGGAAGCGCTGGTCTGGTGCGTCGGAGGCGCTCTTTGCGAAGGGGCCAGCAGCACGTGCAAGTTTCCTCGCTGAAGACGTCCGAGAAGACGGACGGCCCCGGGATTACCCTCGCTTCGAATCCGACGGCCGCAGCGGCGGTGGCGGTGGAGGCGGCCGACGCCCCTCGCACGCACCCGGGTGCCGTCTCTTCATTGGAGGCCTCGACCGAGGCGTGGACACCGACAAACTCCGCGACATCTTCGGCGCCCACGGCGAGATGTCCGACTGCGTGGTCATGACCGACGACGGTGGCGCCTCACGCGGCTTTGGGTTCGTCACGTACACGTCCAAGGCGTCGGCCGATGCCGCCATCAAAGCCCTCGACCAGACCAAGATCAACGGCCGCAAGGTCGGGGTGCGTGACGCTGACGCCAAGCAAGAGCGGGGCGAGCGAAAGCCTCGGGGCCCCAAGGGGACGAAACTCTACGTCGGAAACCTCTCGTTTGGGACGGACGCGGACGCCCTCAAGGCCATCGTGGCAGAACATGCCGACGTCATCGCGGTCGAACTCGCGATGGACGGAGAACGCTCCAAGGGCTTCGGATTCGTCTTCATCGACCCGGCCGCGGACGCAGAGGCGGTCGTTGGTGCCCTCAAGGGCAGCGAAGTGGACGGTCGGACCATCCGTGTTGACGTCGCGAAAAGCGGCGGAGGGCGTCGTGGTGGCGGTGACCGTGGCGGTGACCGTGGCGGTAGCGGGTCGGGCGGCGAATCACGGGAAGAACGCGCCAAGCGTGAAGAAGCCGGCGGCGGTGGCCGACGTCGACGCGGCAGGCGAAACTGATGCCTGTTCACCTCTACTCGGCGATCAGCCTCGATGCGGCCGTCGCTGGGCCGAAGCATGAACTGGACTGGCTGGCCGACCCATCGACCATCGTTGAAGATCTCGGGTACCACCGGCTCTTGGCGTCGGTGGAGGTCATCGTCATGGGGCGGAACACCTGGGAGTTCTGTGCTTCGCTCGAGGCATGGCCGTATCCAGATCACGAATGCATCCTGGTGTCCACATCACACCCTGAAGGCCGCCGTTTCGACGAGGTGCCGTGGGAGAAAGAGGTCTGGGTTATCGGAGGCGCGCGTCTGATTGGGGAGGCCATGGACGCGGGTCACGTCACCCGCATGACGCTGACCGTGCACCCTGTTGTGCTCGGGCAAGGCGCCATCCCCTTCAGTTCATCCACGGCACGCACGAACTGGCACCTGGTTGAGGTGATGCACGTTGAAGGCGCGGGCCTGGCACACCTCGTCTACGAGGCCTGCTCGGGGTCCTGACCGGCTCGCCAACCGAGCACGGCCCCGACAGCAATGGATCCCAAGGGGACGAGGTTGCAGGCCAACACCACGCCTGGGTTCCACGTTCCCTCGGGCTGACCGAGCAGGTACCACAGCATCAGTCCCACCAACATGCCGGGAATGGCGAGCACGCCGGCAAAGGCGAGGGCGCTGACGGTGCGCATGGAAGCAGGTGCGGAGCGCGCGTCTTCAACCTTCGTTGTCGCCTCGCAGGCGGGCCGCCATCTCCGCGCCGGACAGCGTGTTGAGCACGTCGCCGGCCTCAAGCCATCCTCGTCGAGCGGCCATGACGCCGTAGGCCATGTCGGTCAACCCACGAACCGAGTGCGCGTCCGGGTTGATGACCACCGGGACGCCCAATTCCTTCGCACGCTTGCAGTGCCGCCAGTCCAAGTCGAGGCGGTACGGGCTTGCGTTGAGTTCCATCGCTTTGAGCCGCCCCTCTGCATTGTGCTCGGCCATGTGGTCGAGGACGGCCATCAGGTCCACCTCGTACCCGTCCCGGCCTTGCAGGATGCGTCCCGTCGGATGGCCAAGCACGGTCGTGGCAGGGTGGTCGATGGCCTTGAGCAGGTCCTCCGTGTTGGTTTGTTCGTCCCGCCCCCGCCATCGTCCGAGCGCGTGAACGCTCGCCACCCCGTAGTCCAGTTCCGCGAGCACCTCGTCGGGGTGGTCGAGCCGTCCGTCGGCGAGGATGTCGGATTCAACACCGTGAAAGAGGCGGAAATCGATGCCCTGGTCCGCCCATTCCGCGTTGCATGAGCGCACGGTCGCTCCCTGCGCGAGCAGGTCGTCGGCCGACGCTCCGTTGGCCACGACCAGCGTAGGTGAGTGGTCGGCGAGTCCCAACCACGACCATCCAAGCCGTCGAGCAGCGTCCGCCATCACCTCAAGGCTGGCCTCTCCGTCGGACAACGTCGTGTGGTTGTGCAGGCTTCCTCGGACCATGGATGGCTCAAGCAAGGTTGGCAGGGCGGCCGATTCTGCAGCGGCGACTTCCCCCATGTCTTCGCGAAGTTCAGGGGGCACCCAGGCAAGGTCGAGGTGTCGGTAAATGTCCTCCTCGCTTTCTGCACCGAGCGAATGCACCGCTGCATCCATCCCCTTCAGGTCCCCTGCACGTGCTTCTGGGATGAGCCCGAATTCGTTCAGTCGCATGCCTCTGTCGATGGCGCGCTGGCGCATCGCAATGTTGTGCTCTTTGGAGCCGGTGAAGTACGCCAGCGTGAAGGGTTCGACCTCGGGCGGGACGAGGCGGACCTGTGCATCGATGGTCCCTCCCGCTTCCATCGCTTCGTACTCAGTGCCTCCAATGGCGTCGAGCACGGTGGCGTCGAGATGGGGCAAGGCGAAGGCTTCGTCGAAGATCTCGGTGTCGAGGATGAGGCTGACCTTGGAGGCGCCTGCCCCCTTCACGTCAGCGATGCCGGGGAGGTCGAGGATCGCCTTCGTGACGGCGTCGTGGTCGGCGTCGTGAACCGCCACCACGAGGTCGAGATCGCCGATGGTTTCACGCCGCCGGCGAGCGGACCCTGCGAGGGTGGCGCGAATCACGCCGGGAATGCCAGCAACCCGCTTCTGGAAGGCGTCGCCGTACATCAGGCCAATGTCGAGTCGACGTCGAGAGCGGAAGCGTGCAAGCAGGTCGATGCCGTCGAGCATTCGGGATTGGGATTTCGCGCCAAACCCCTTCAGGCCGGCGACCTGCCCTTCTTCGCACACCCGACGCAGGTCCGCGATGGAGGCGACACCAAGCTCCTCGTGCATGATGCGGATGCGCTTCGGTCCAAGCCCGGGGATGTCGAGCATGTCGAGCAAGCCCGGTGGGGTGGTGTTGTGCAGGTCGACCCAATCGTCCGGCCACCGCCCTTCGCGCATGGCTTGCTCGATGCCCGATGCGAGCCCCTTTCCAATCCCTTTCACGTCCGTCAGGCGGCCCGTCTCCACGAGTTCCCAGAGGTCTTCCGTGAGCGTTCCAAGCGTTCTCGAGGCGTTTTGGTACGAACGAATCCGGAAGCCGTTGGCATCGGCGAGTTCCAACAGCACGCCGACCTGATGCAGCGCTGCTGCGACCTGGTTGCGTCCAAAGTACGGTGGCCCTCGTGGTCGAGGGCGGGGCAGTGCAAAACCTCCGCCAGCCATGGTGTGAGCCCCATGCTCGGCCATGAGAACCTTGCGACAGCCCGCGGTCACGTTCATGAGCGGGTGCCCGCAGCGGCCATCATGGTCGACGTGGCGCTGATTGAGGCGCTTGCCGAGTCCTTGTGCGGTGCCGCAGCCCTCCTCTTCACCTTCATTGCGACCATGTCCCGGTCACCAGCGCTTGAGCGGATGGCGCAGGGCCTCATCTCCGCGGTGTTGGTGCTGTGCGCCGTCGTGCTCTGGTGGCTGTCCTTGGCCGGCGGCACCCTCTGGGGTTCGAACTACCTCCCCAAACCGCTCTCCTTGTTCTGCCTCCTGCTCGCGCTCGCTGCACGGATGAACATCAAGGGGACGAACATCAGTTTCGGGGCGAACCCGCACACCATTGGGCGGTCCGAGGACGAGGAATGATCCTCAGACAACTTCGCCCTGTTCCTCTGCCTGTGCGGCTTCAGCGGCCTCGTTGGCCATGCGCTGGTCGATGAAGGTCCGCATGTATTCCGGGAGTTCACCGTTGACGAACACCACGTCGTTCACGGCGTCCAACTGCTTCAGGGAGTAGTAGATCTGCATCGCCGTCATCGGGGTGGAGGCGCATCCCGTGCAGCCTCCTTCCAAGGACAACATCACCACGCCGCCGCTCGTGTCGAGGACGTTGACGATGCCGTCGTGGGCTTCGAGGACTTGCTCAATGGGTCCGATCTCCGCGAGGACCTCCTCAGCGGTGATTGTCATACCGTTGGCTCCCGTCCCTCCCGTTTGAAGGCTCGCTCGGCCGGAGGTTGACGTTCGCATCGATTCAAGTGGGCTTGCCGGTGTGTGGTCTTCATGAAGCGGCCAGCGCGCGTCCTCATCCTCACCGGTGCAGGGGTGTCGGCGGAGTCTGGCGTACCGACCTTCCGGGATGTGGACGGGTTGTGGGAAGGCCATCGCGTTGAGGACGTGGCCACGCCTTCGGCATGGGTCCGCGATTCCGAGACGGTGTGGCGGTTCTACACGCTTCGGCGTCGGGCCTTGTTGTCGGTCGAGCCGAACGCTGCCCACCGTGCCATCGCCCGTTTGCAGGCCGAAGGGCCGCCGTCCCTGCTGGTGAGCCAGAACGTGGACGACCTGCACCAACGTGCAGGGAGTGAGGCCGTGCTTTCGATGCACGGTCAACTGCGCTCCTTGCGTTGCGAAGCAAGCGGTCGCTGCGAGGATCGGATGGCGGACGAGGACCTTGACGAACACCGCTTCGTCTGGTGTTCATGTTGCGCGACGGCCTCGCGCATGCGGCCGGACATCGTGTGGTTTGGTGAAATGCCAATGGGGATGGCGACCATCGCCGGGTGGATTGACGCCCTCCGCGAGGGTGACCTCTGCCTCGTGGTGGGGACCTCAGGGCATGTGCATCCCGCCGCAGGTATCGCCCAGCAGGCCCGTCGTTCGGGAGCGACCACGGCCCTCGTCAACCTCGATGCACCGCTGAACGTCGACGATTTTGACGAAGTGCACCTTGGACCTGCAGGCTCGGTGCTCCCCATGTTGGTCGATGGCTGGCTTCAGGCATGGTCCGACGAAGGTGCTTCGGTCTGAAATGGGCTACGTGTCTCGATTCTCCCGACAAACCACTTATGATGGGGTCCTTGGTCGCACGCCCACAGAGGTGCTTGCCATGCTCGAAAACATCCCCCTAATCGCCGCCGGCGTGGCCCTGCTTGGGCTCATCGTCGCGTTCATGCTCTACAAGAAGAACGACAGCATCGAGATCGACAACGAAAAGGTCGCGGACATTACGGAAGAAATTCAGAAGGGCGCCATGGCCTTCCTGACCTCGGAGTACCGCTACATCGCCGTCTTCGTGGTCGTCGTGTCGGGCATCCTCTTCGCCATCAACGGGAGCGAAGGTGGTCTTGAAACGGTCATCGCCTTCATCTTTGGTGCCGTCGCCAGCGTGCTCGCAGGCTTCTCCGGGATGCGCTCCGCCACGTCGGCCAACGGACGCACGGCGATGGCCGCCAAGAACGGCGGCCAGGCCGCTGCGCTCGCAGTGTCCTACAACGGTGGCGCCGTCATGGGCCTCTCGGTGGGTGGCCTCGGGCTTCTCGGAATTTCCTTGGTGGCGTATTGGCTTGGCAACGGAAACGGATACGAGGGCGACGCGCTTCAGTACGCAGCCGGTTTCGGCATGGGCGCCAGCAGCATTGCCCTTTTCGCCCGCGTTGGTGGTGGCATCTACACCAAGGCTGCGGACGTCGGCGCTGACCTCGTGGGCAAGGTCGAGGCCGGCCTTCCTGAGGACGACCCCCGCAATCCCGGCGTCATTGCCGACAACGTGGGCGACAACGTCGGTGACGTTGCCGGCATGGGCGCGGACATCTTCGAATCCTTTGTCGGTTCCATCATCGCGGCGATGGTCATCGCTCAGGGCTCGTCCGAGATCACCACTGACGTGAGCCACTACGTCTTGCTCCCCATCCTGCTTGGGTTCGTGGGCTACGTTGCCTCCATCATCGGTGTGTTTTCTATGGCCGTGCTGAAGAACGGGAAGGACCCCGCGGCTGCGCTCCGCAATACGACCTTCATCGGCGCCCTGCTGTTCTGGGCCGGTGGCTTCCTCGCCATCAACGTCCTCGGGCTCGGCACAGGATACGAACCGATGTACGCCGTCATCCTCGGCAGCATCGTTGGCATCCTCATTGGCCTGGTGACCGAGTACTACACGGGCATTGAACCGGTCTTTGGCATCAAGACCAAGGCCATCCCCCACATTGGTGCCATGTCGAAGTCCGGTCCTGCGACGAACGCCATCGCTGGTCTGTCCGTCGGTATGATGTCCACCTTCCTTCCCATCATCCTCATCGCCATCGGCATCTACGGAGCCAACGAAGTGATGGGCGGAGGCGACCTCGGCCTCTACGGTATCGCCATGGCCGCGATGGGCATGCTCGGCACGGTCGGCGTCACGATGACGGTCGACGCCTACGGGCCCGTGGCGGACAACGCGGGTGGCATCGCAGAGATGTCCGAACTTGGCGATGACGTCCGAGCCATCACCGACGCCCTCGACTCCATTGGGAACACCACTGCCGCCGTCGGCAAGGGATTCGCCATTGGCTCCGCTGCCCTCACCGCGCTCGCCCTCTTTGCCGCCTTCAAGACGGCAGCGGGCTCGAACGTCAACCTCACCCTCGACGACCCGATGGTCGTCATCGGCCTCCTCATCGGTGGCGCGCTGCCGTTCGTTGTGGCCGCCATGACCATGACCTCGGTCGGCAAGGCTGCCGGCGACATGGTCGAAGAAATCCGCCGCCAGTTCCGCGAGATCCCTGGCCTCCTCGAAGGCAAGGAAGGCGTCAAGCCCGACTCCGCAACCTGCGTTGACATTTCGACCAAGGCCGCCCTTCGTGAAATGATGCCCCCCGGCGTGCTCGCCATTATGGCCCCCATCGCCGTTGGGTTCGTCCTCGGCCCCTCCGCCCTTGGTGGCCTTCTCGCCGGCGCGCTGGTGACCGGTGTGCTGATGGCGCTCTTCATGGCCAACGCTGGTGGCGCGTGGGACAACGCGAAGAAGGCCATCGAGCAGAACCACATCGAGGGTGCAAAGAAGGGTGACGAAGCCCACGCCGCGGCCGTGATCGGTGACACCATCGGTGACCCGTTCAAGGACACCTCGGGCCCTTCGCTGAACATCCTGATCAAGCTCATGTCCATCGTGGCGGTCGTGATCGCACCGAGCCTGAGCGCGACCGGCCTGCTTTGAGCAGGTCGTCGGATTCATCAGGCACCGTGGGGATGGCCGTCCATGCGGCCGTGGCTCCTGCTCGTTGTGCTGCTGAGCGCCCCGCTGGCTGGCTGCCTCGAGGGCCCACGCGTGAGCGGCGTTCAGGACGGTGAGGAGGGTCCGCTCGTCCTCCCTGAGTGGGCGGTTGGGGACTGGTGGCTGTACACCTTCGTGACACCAGAATTCGGTGAGGATTCCGCCCGCCTCGTGGTGGCCGAGGGGCTCGACGACGATGCCGTCTGGATGCTTGGGATCTCCAGCGAACGCGAGGCCCTACGGCACGCGGTGTTGAACCACAACCCCTTCCTTGGCCGCGTGACGATGGACGCGCTCAGCGTCTACGAAAACGGAGACCCCCAATCCGTGTTCGCTTTCCCCATGTCGTCTGGGGATGCCTGGTCCTTCACCCTGCTCGGGCAGGAATGGTCGGCCAGCGTCGCGTCCTCGTCGACGACGAGCGCCCGTGTTGTCGCCCAATCCGAGGACGGGCACGCGTTGGACTACGTGTTTGATGGAAGCGCAGGCTTCCTTCGTTCCCTCACGTGGGTGGACGGGGATGGCGTCGAACGGCTGCGGATGGGGCTGATGGATGCTGGAGCCGGTTTCGAAGGCGACGTGCACTTCCTTCGGGCCACAGACCTCTATGCTGGGGTCTTTCAGAACAGCGATGTGGAGGTACGCGATACCTTCCTTGACAGCGGGCACCCCTCAGGGGCCGGTTTTGATGTCCTTGTGTGGTACATCGATGCGTCCATCGTCGGTGGTGGCTCTGGGAGCCTCGTCCTGAAAGACCACTCGAGCGGGACCGCCCTCAGCCGCGCATGGGGCTCCGGTTCGACGGAGCGCGGGGCAGTGGGTTCGATTCCTTCCGCGTCCGGTGAGTACCAACTGATCGCCCACGTGCAGGGCGGTGGTTCAAGCGTGGAACTCCGCGTGGCGGGTGCCATCGTTCAGCAGTGGAGCCTTTCCTGAGGTGTCCGTCGTGCCCACCCTGCTGATGATGCACGGGATGACGGGAACCGCGGCGATGATGCGAGAATTTGCGGAGCGCATCCTCCCGGACGGATGGACCCTGTTGGTTCCCGAAGGTCGGTATGCACATCCTCGACGGGGCTTCAGTTGGTGGCGGTACGAGGATTGGAGCGCCCCTCCCTCCGAACGAGGCCATCTGTCCCGGATGGAACTGATGGACGTCGATGCCTCGCTGGCGCAACTCGAACAAGAGGTCGCGCACCACGCGCCGGCTGGCCCTCTCGTCGTGGGCGGGTTCAGCATGGGTGGTGCGATGGCGCAGGAGATGCTCCACCTCCCGTTGGCGGAACGCATCATTGGGGTCATCGCCCTCGGCACGCGGCTGGTGCGGCCGATGGAATTGCGACTCCGTCTTGAGGAGGTTGAGCCGAAGCACTTGTTTTGGATGCACGGGACACGGGACGTCCGTGTCCCGATCGAAGACGGTTGGGCCGTCGCCCACCTCTTCGAGGCGGGGGGGTGGGCCACGGAACTCATCGAGCATGGCAAAGGGCACATGATCCCAACGGAACATCACGAGGCCGTCCGCGAGTGGCTCGTGGCGATCGAGCGGGAATGGGAAGAGCGCGTTCACCGAAGGTAGCGGCTGGTCTCATCGAAACCGCCGATGAACATGGGCTGCTCCCCTCGTAGGTCGAGGATCACAGGGACGGTTCGGTGGCCGGTCGCAGCGACCACCTCGCGTTGCATTCCTGGGTGCTGGTCAAGGTTGACTTCTCGAACGGACATTCCCTTTTGCGCCAGCAACCGCTTCGCTGCGGTGCAGTAGGGGCAGAAGGTTGTGGTGTACATGAGGAACTCCTCCTCGGTTTCTGCTGCGTGCGTCAGCACGAGGTCGGTCATGCGGCCTCCGCCACATTGGTCCCACTTCAATCCTGACATCGACCGACCTTTCAAGGACCGGGGTGCTGAGCCCTTCGCATGGCCACCGTCGCTGTCCTTGCCGCCACCAACGACCGGAACCTTGCCCTCGCAGAGCGCTTCGCAGCGGCCATCACGGCGGCAGGTCACGAGGCCAGCGTCACCGCGCTCTCCGACCTGTCCATGCCCATCTTCACCACCGAGGAATCGAAGGCGAACGGAGCACCGGCAACCTTGGACGCGTTGTGGGACGTCTTGTCAGCCGCGGACGGATGG
>Ga0181594_10003048_pt1 | contig 15226 bp, 11 predicted proteins | sample 071ome_18_FD_145603 | JGI IMG/M metagenome (GOLD analysis project Ga0181594, IMG submission 145603) | Coastal salt marsh microbial communities from the Groves Creek Marsh, Skidaway Island, Georgia - 071413BT metaG (spades assembly) | ecosystem: Environmental > Aquatic > Marine > Intertidal zone... | reverse complement strand
TCACGGTCCCTGAAGCAGACCTCGTCAGCACCCGCTTACACGACCTCACCAGCCCAAATGACTATGTACAGTTGAGCTACTCTAGCTGTGGTAGCGAGGCGTACCCAGGCCTTGTTGGGCTCTTAGATGGTGAGGCGGGCCTCTATCAACGGGTCGAGGAGACTCGCCTCAAGACCTCTGGTGACACGAACGTCTTGATCCCGTCACCGGGAGAGCACCTCACGTGGGCTCAGTCCTATCAAGGTGAGGGTGACATCAAGGTCTATCTCACCGACCTCGCGGATGAATACCCCGACCCATATCAGCTCAGAGACCCGCTCCCACGTCGCGCTGTTCAGGCGCTTAATCGCGCCGTCAAGATGTGTCAGAGATATGAGCTTACGGGGAACCCTGGGCAATACAGCGTGGAGTGCCTCCTTGAAGAGAACTACTACGCGAGCAACCTGAACGAGAGCTGGAACGTCAACCCAAACCCGCTCTTTGATGGGATCCCTACCGACATCCGTAGCTTTATTGTCGACGGTGACAAGCCCGCCACCGTTCGTTGGTATGCGACCGATAGAGGGCTGATCAGGCGTACCAATAACACCGTCTTCGATGAGGGGTACGTGATCCCAGGGTATGGGGTTGGGGCGCCAGAGATCACAAACCTCTACGCGGTGCACCACAGCCTCTTCCATAACCTACTCTTCGTCGGTAGCGACCAAGGCGTACATTACAGTCCAACCGCTAACGGTGGGGTCACTCAACAGCTCTGGACACCCATCGATGCGCTGAAGGGGGTGAAGGTCTATGGGATCGCTGAGGGCCCAGCTGGTGCGCTGTGGGTCGCGAGCGCGCGTGGGCTTGTTAAGGTTACGCTCGCTGAGGGGCTCGTGAGTGAGGTCTCTTATTATGGCGCTGAGCAGGGGCTCCCGACAGGTAAGGTAGAGCGTGTCGCGGTGTCTGCGGAAGGCTATGTGTTCGCGCTCCATCAGAGCGGGCTGTCTTTATATCGTGACGGGGTGTGGACACATTATGGGCCACGTAGAGGGGCCACTCAAGGGGCTACTCAGCTGATGCTCACGGAGGGGTACGCTTGGGTTGGCGGGCCTCATGGGGTGACCCGCTTCTCCTATTAAGCCACAGAGGCCATTTCGACCGCCCACGTTGCACCCTCGATTGGGTGATAACTTTGTAGCACAGGTGAGCGGTTTACTTGTGATTAGGGCGCGTCTTTGGTTTGATTCGCTAAGCTTAGCTATTCCTTAAACGACCGCCTGATGCCCAAGGAGCCGCCCTGTGTGGAGCCCTAGCGTATATGATCAGCCCCCCCACGCTCGAGGCCTGCACTGGCTGTCGAGCGTCGTCGCTCTGACGCTCACTCTATACGGAGTGAGAGGGCTTCAAGCGGAGGTGACGCTCACCGCCGCGAACAACACCGCCTACACGCTCGACGACACAGGTAGCGGCGCGCTCACCGCACCGAGCGTCTGGGGGGGGTGGCCTCGGCTCTGTGTTCGCACGCAGTGCGTAGGCTCAGCTTGTGCGCCGTGTGGCGCTCTAGACATACTCGACGCCGGTGGACAAGCGAGCGTAATCGAGCTCGGGGGTCGACAGCGCAAGCTCGCCACGCAGAGCTTGCATGGGCTTGAGGTCACGAGGCGTGTCTTTGTGCCGAGCGATGGGCAACCTGAGGGTGATGGGTTCGCGCGATTTTATGACACGATCCATAACCCTGGCGTGACCCCTGTGACCTTCTCTGTTCGGCTCGGGAGCGTTGAGGGTCAGGGGGGGCTCGGCGCTACGGAGAGCAGGGTCTGGCGCACCTCGAGCTATGACGCGACGCTGTCTATCCAAGACCGGTGGCTTTTGATCGATGATAATGACGCGAACGCAGGGGATGAGACGATCGCGGTCCTCTATGCAGGGGCAGGGGGCAGGGCGCCAGCCCGCGTCCATTTTGCTCCGTCGCCCGGAGGGCTCAGGCAGGAGCTCTATTGGGATTATGATGAGATCACAGTCGCGCCACACGCGAGCGTGTCGATTATGACGGTGGTGGTGACAGAGCAGGTGAGAGAGGATGGGCTCAATGAGGTCAGCTCACTCCTCCGCTTTCGGCTCACGGACGTAGGCTTTGGCCTCACCGAGGATGAGCGAGCTCGTGTCTTAAACGTTGACCTAAACCCCTTTAACGCGTCGCCTCTCGCAGACCTGAGCGGGCCATACAGCGTCCTTGAAGGTGAGCCCTTACAGGTCTCGGCTCTAGACTCCTACGACCCTGAGGGCTTCCCGCTCACCTACGAGTGGGACTTCGACCAAGACGGCGTTTTTGGAGAGGAGGGGCTTGAGTCAGAGGGCGCGAATGTTGTCCTTAACTTCGACCAAGATGGTGAGTACCCCATCGCGCTTCGGGTGACAGACCACCAACAGAAGTTTGATGTCGACCGCGTGATGGTGCAGGTCCGTAATGGAGCTCCATTGATCGTAGCGGTCCCAAACAGCTCCCCTATCTATGAAGGGGAGCGGCTCTCGGTCTCAGTAGACGCCTCCGACCCAGGCCCGCTTGATGTGCTCTCTTATGCCTTTGATTGGGAGGTGACCGGCTCGTATGAGCCCGCGGATGGGCCAGACGCCTCACACGTCTATCCACATGATGGGGTCTACACTGCGACCGCGAGGGTCCGTGATCAAGATGGTGGCGAGAGCTTCCTGCCCTTTACGGTAGAGGTCTTAAACGCTCCCCCTGTGATCCAGCAGGTCGTCGCGAACAACCCAAGCGTTGAGGGCGCTGAGGTCACCTTTGCGGTCAACGCGTCCGACCCAGGTGGAGACCTCCTCCTCTATGAGTTCGACTTTAATGGTGACGGTCAGTTCGATCGAAGCTCGTCACAAGGGACCATCACAGAGCGCTTCACAGATGATGGCGTCTACCAGGTCATGGTCCGCGTGAGCGATGACCAAGGCGCCTCGGACGAAGTGGCCTACACCCTCACCATCCTTAACCTCTCGCCCATCATTCATGGGGTGAGCGTCAGCGCGAACCCACAAGAGGGGCAGGTGACAACCTTGAACGTCGTGGCGACAGACCAGGGGATCAACGATCAGCTCCTTTATGAGTTCGACCTTGATGGCCTCCCGGGCTATGAGGTGAGCCAGCCTACACCAACGCTCGAGCATGTCTTTCAAGACAATGTCCGACGGGAGATTAGCGTCCGAGTCACTGATGAGAGCGGAGGGTCAACGGTGAACAGGCAGTTTGTCGAGGTTTCAAATCGACCCCCTACAGGGGAGCTCCACTTCGAGGGCTCGGGTGTACGAGAGGGGGTCGTGGCGACCGTTGATCAAGACATCAGCTTTGAGGGCGTGGTGGTCGCGACCGACCCGAGCCCTATTGACGCTGAGTCCCTGAGCTACTTTTGGGACCTCGATAACGACGGGGTCTATGAGCGTAGCTCCGCGGGGGCTCGGATCTCGCTACGCTTCCCAGAAGAGGGGAGCTATGTCGTCCGCTGTCTTGTCCGCGACAAGGACCTCGGAGAGCTTCTCTTAACACGCGAGGTATCGGTCGCAGGGCGACCACCTGTCTTGAGCAGCGTAGAGCTCTTAGACCCTCCCCCTTATCAAGAGGGTCAGCCGGTACGCTTTAAGGTGAACGCGACGGACCCAGACCCGATCCTGTACCTGTTTGACTTTGATGGGGATGGGGAGTTTGAGGTAGAGAGCACCGAGTCGGTTGTTCGGTACCCATTCCCAGATGAGGGGCTCTATGAGGTGCGCGCGCGCGCCCAGGACAGCAGTGGGTTTGTTGAGTCGTCCGTCAGCCTACAGGTCTCAAATGTGCCCCCCTCCGCTGAGATTGACACAGGCGCCGTGGTGGGTGAAGGAGAGGACCTAGAGATCACGATCACCGCTCGCGACCCTGGCCTAGAGGACCTTGTGATCTTGACCGTAAACCTGCAAGGGCAAGAGCAACAGATTGAGCTGATGCCTAATGAGTCTAGGCGCTTTACCCTCCCTACACAGGACAACGGCCTGATCTCTGTGGTCGTCAACGCGAGAGATGAGGACGGAGGGGTCGCGACTGAGGCCAGCGCGCTCGCGTTGATCCAGAACCGACCTCCATTCTTGCCTCCCTTTACACCCGCTCCTGCGCGTGAAGGGGAGCCCTACCAACAGGTCATCCCTGCGGATGACCCTGCGGGGCTCAATGACAGCCTTTTCTTCTCCCTCATCAACCCTCCGATCGGGGTTGAGATCGAGGAGCGCTCTGGGCTCTTGCTCTGGAGTCCGACCTATGATGACTACCTGAACAGCCCGATCATCTTTCAGCTCGTGATCGAGGATGAGGACGGCGGTCGACTCGAGCGTGACCTCTCGATTGAGGTCCTGCCGAGGGATGAAGATGCAGACGGGATCCCTGACACATATGAGCGCGCTACCTGTGAGCGTTTTTCTCCATGTCTCGACCCAACCAACCCAGAGGACGCTACGCTTGACACAGACCGAGATGGCCGAGGGGCACTTGAGGAGTGGAGGGCAGGCAGTGACCCCTTCACCTATGAGGGACCTGAGGTCCCCCGCCCGCTCTCTCCTGTCTCGGATGAGCAGGTCAGGAGCTCAACAGTGAGCCTCGTGGTGAGCTTTGTAGACAGCGATCGCCCTCTGCCTCTTGACGCGCTTGGGGAGCTCACCGCGCGCGAGGTCTCACTACAGTATGAGCTCTATTCAGATGAGGCGCTGAGTAGCCTCGTCGCCGACAGTGGGTGGCGTGCCCAACGCGCGGTGAGTGAGGGCGAGCTGAATGAGTGGCTTGTGGACGTCGCGTTACTTGAGGACCAGACATACTGGTGGCGAGCCCGAGCGCAGGACGGCCCCTCGGTGAGCCCTTGGTCAACGGTTGAGCGCTTCAGGATGAACGCAGAGAACTACCCACCGCTCGCCCCTAGGCTGTCGCTCCCAGAGGATGGGAACGTCGTCAGCGACCTGAAGCCAGTGCTCACATTTTATCCCTCGAGCGACCCTGATGGTGACGCGCTCTATTACGTCTTACGCCTCTATCGTGAGGGCCCAATGGGCGCGATCCCTGATGGTGGTGGGCTCGTAGAGGCACAGCCAGGTGACTCGATGAGCGCGCTGACCTTTAGGCCTGCGAACTCACTACAGGAGAACGCTCGATACCAATGGGATGTGGTCGCGGTAGATGAGGATGGCTTAGAGTCTCCTGCGAGTGAACGCTGGGGCTTTACGGTCGACCTTGAGAATGAAGCCCCGTCGGCGCCTGTGATCTACGCTCCCCTACCAGACTCGAGCGTAGATCGGCTCCGCCCTATTATTCAAGCGGGGGGGAGCGTAGATCAATAGGGGGCGCCCGTCGTGTATCACTTTGAGGTTCGCTCGTATGGCGCCTCAGAGCCGACCGCGGTCAGCCCAGAAGAGGGGGTCCCGGCGCGGGGAGGCCTCGCTGAGTGGATCCCTGATGTCGAGCTCGCTGAAGATCTGAAGCATGTGGTGAGCGTCTACACAAGCGACGGTCAATCTAACTCAGGGCTCGTCACGACAAGCTTTAGCGTAAGCGCACAAGATAACGCCCCCTCGGTCCCTCTCCTCCTCGAGCCTGAAGATGGGGCGTTTATCCCTGCTGACCGCGCGATCCTGCTCTGGGGTCGCTCCATAGACCCAGAGGGAGGCGACGTCCGCTATCAGGTACAGCTCTGCGACCAGCGCGCGCAATGTCAGGTGAGTGAGCTCTTGTCCGAGCGGAGCTTTGACATAGAGGGCCTGATCCCAGCGCAAGAGGTTCACTTATGGCGAGTCACCGCGTTTGATGAGGCGAACAACACCCTCGGCCCAAGCCTCGTGAGGCGCCTCGCGATCGCGGGAGGGGGGCAGGCCCAGGGTGGTGGCTGCGCGACAAATCAAGGACATGGGAGCTCGATCATCCTGCTCACTTTGCTGTGCCTCCTCTTGGGTCGCGCCCGCAAGCGCGCCTAGCGCTCAATCAGGTGAGCTGTGGAGCCACCACCCGAGCGCCCCGAGCCCGCTGAGCGAGGCGAGCCCTGCAGAGGCTACAGAGACCTGATAAAAGGCCTCACTCTCACCTTGAGCACGAGACCAGTCGGCGCTCGTCAGGCTTGAGTCACGCTCGATTAACGCCTCACGAGTAAACAGGTAGGCGAAGGCAGAGATGAGCGCGGCGCCCGCGCTGAGCGCTGACAGCGCGCGTGGCCCGAAGCGCTCACTGGAGCGCTGATCGCGACTGAGGGGTCGAAGCTCGCCTCTCGCTTCTCCCGCTAAGCCGAGCGCGCTCGGAGGAGGAGGGCCGGTGAGCACGAGCTGACTGTTGAGCACATAGCGGGCGACGACAGGCTTACCTGGGCTCACGAACAGCGTGACCCTAAGCGGATCATAGCCTTCTTTTTTTAACGTGATTCGGTACTCACCAGAGACCAGCTTCTTTTTAAAGGGGGTCACGCCAAGGCGCTCCTCAGTGCGACTCACTAAGAGCTCTGCGCCAGGGGGCTCGGAGGTGATCGCGACCTCAGGCTTGAGGATCGCGATCTCGGCTTGGGCCGCCTTTAACTTAGGGATCGGAGGGTCGCTCTGGATGAAACGCTCGAGGAGCTCAACGGCCTCCCTATAACGGGCGAAGTCCGCGAGGACAAGGCCTTGATTAGCGAGGTAACGAGGGTTTTTTCGTACCTGATAGGCTCGCCTGAGCTGACGTAGGGTCTCGGCGAGGTCACCTTGAGAGTAGGCTTCATCCGCGAGGGTCTTGAAGCGAAGCTCTTGCCTCGTCGGCTCTCGCAGGTGGATCGCGTCGACGACGTACGGCTTTGGCGACGCGAGTGACCTGCTCATAGGTAAGAGACACGGGGCCGTCAGGAACAGGGTCGCTAAGAGCAGGGGAGAGGCGTGGGACACGGCCCACCGTGAGGTGAGCAGGGTAGGGGTTATTTGCATACGACCCCCTCATCTAGAAACCCATCACAGTCTTGATCGACCCCGTCACAGCGCTCTTCAGGGCTCTGAGCTCCCCAAGCTCGATCGGGGCACTGCCCTTGATCACTACTAAAATCAAGCGCTATCACCTCACTCATCGCGACCCGCTCAGCGCTGAGCTGTGGGTGACGTAAGCGGAGCACACAGCTCAGCTCTGCTACACAGGTGAGCCCAAGCCCCATCGCGGATACCTCCCCTTCGCCTTGTGGGCACTCTGGCTCGCTTAAGAACACAAGGGTCGCCCTGAGCGCGCTCTCCATGAGCGGAGCGCTGAGCGTCTGGGGGGCTGTAGGGTCAAGGTTAACTCTGTGGACAGTTACCTGCTGTGGTTGCTCAAGGATGAGGCAGAGTGACCCACCCTCAGGGCTACGCTCTTGAGCGCGGTCATCTAGCTCATCAAGACACATCGGAGAGCTGAGACATGAGAGCGACACTGAGATCGAGCGCTCAGCTGGGCGCTCACAGCGCCCCGCGACACAGCTCAGCCCTCTCGGACAAGGGTCGAGCGGGAAGCACTCTGGCTGGGGAGCCTCAACAGGGAGACAGGCTGTGCCCGTGAGTAGGGAGAGCAGGCAGACGTGAAAGAGGGTGGTCTTTATGGTCAAGGGGGCCGCCTCAAGAGTAGCCTAGTTGAAGATGGGATTGAGCAGAGACATGGGTTAACCCGATTACCCCTTGTAAAATCTCGAGGTTGTATTAACATACCTTCACTTATCTATATCAAGCTAGCCTTAAAATATGTTGGATGCATCTCATGAGTGATCCTCTCGTTGGAGTTGTGATCAGTGAGCGTTACCGGCTCACTGATGTCCTCGGTCAAGGGGGCATGGGGATCGTGTATAAAGCCGAGGACCTCAGGCTCAACAACCGCCTATGTGCCGTCAAGCTACTCAAGGGACAGACGACCGACCCGAACGAAGCGAAGCGCTTTGAAGCTGAGCTCCAGATCATCTCTCGGCTACGGAGCCCGCACGTCGTGCAGGTCCTTGACACTGGGTACTTTGAGGGGCATCGCCTCTACATTATTATGGAGCTCCTCGAGGGCGCCCCGCTCTCTCAGATCAGCAAAGAGCAAGGCGCGATCCACTTACCTAGAGCGATCCAGATCACGAAGGGCATCCTCGCTGGGCTGAGCGAGGCCCATGAGTATGGGATTGTGCATCGAGATCTCAAGCCCGCGAACATCTTCATTACCCGCTCTAGGGCAGGTGATGAGATCACGAAGGTCCTTGATTTTGGGATCGCCAAAGACACCAACAGTGACGACTCAACAGGGTTAACGAGCGCGAGCATGATCATCGGGACGCCTAAGTACATGGCGCCCGAGCAGTTTATGAAGCAACCCACCGATCAGCGAACAGACATCTACGCGGTCGGGCTCTTGATGTATCAGCTGATCGCGGGGGTCCCTCCCTTCGTCGCGGAGAGCGAGCTGATTCCACCTACTCTAGCGACCATGCCATCGGAGTTTAAGGTCGGCTGGCTTCACCTGAACGCTGATCCAGTCCCGCTCCCGATTCACCAAGAGCTGTGGGCGCTACTCGCGAGCATGCTCGCTAAGGAGCCGAACGAGCGCCCTAACTCAGTGACTGAGATCATCGAGCGCCTGAACCAGGTCGTCGCTTATCTTAGCCAAGCGACAGGGAGCTTCGCGCCGATCAACACCCCCTCAGGCTCCTTCCCTAGCGTAGACGATCACTCAGGTCCACACTCAGGTCCACACTCAGGTCCACACTCAGGTCCACACTCAGGTCCACATGGGGCAGCGCTCCAGCTTGGCCAACCGTCTGGTCCTCAACAGCAGGTCTTTACCCCAACCCCACAGACACAGTCGAGCGCTCGGCGTGAGGAGGACTCCGCGACGACAGGCGTCCCTGTGATTCACCAACAGCTGAGCGCTCCCGCTAAGCGGTCGGGGGGCGCAGGGGTTAAGGTCGCGGTCGCGGCGCTCTTGCTTGGTGGGGGAGGCTTCGGCGCGTGGCAGATGACAAGGGGGCCTAAGCCGATCGTCGCGAGTGAGCTGACCTGCCAACATAAGATCAACGCGAAGCCCTCAAAAGCTAAGATCACAGTGAAGCGTGTCAAGGATGGCCGGTCGATGGCCGTGAAGAGTGGACAGCTGATTAAACGTCGCTGTGATGAGCGGTGGGAGGCGTCACTTGAGCTCGCAAACTTTGAGCCTCTCACCCTGAAGCTAGAGGGCTTAGTTGGGGCACCCAACCCTGAGGGGAACGCTCAGGTGGATGTTCGTGACGTCTCGATGAAGATTAAGGCCCTCTCTGCGGGGTCTATAGACAAAAAAGAGGAGGCGAAGCCTAAGAAGAGGCTCCCTTGGAAGGTGAGACAGCGCTTAAAGAAGGAGCGTGAAGCTAAGGAGCGAGCGAAGCGTGGGTCGAGGTGAGCTCCTGAGGCGCTTGGGTCACATATGCTGAGGCTGAGCGCGCTCACGAAGCGTTATGGTGAGCATGAGGCGGTGTCTCAGCTCAGCGTTGAGGTCCCTCGTGGTCAAATATGGGGGTTCTTGGGCGTGAATGGCGCGGGGAAGAGCACTACGATGAAGATGATCGCTGGGCTCCTCAAACCAAGTGAAGGTCAGATCCACTTAGATGGCGTTGACGTCATCAAGGAGCCCGCGAGGGCGAAGGCCATGATGGGGTATGTGCCTGACCGACCTTACCTGTATGAGCGCCTGAGCGCTGTGGAGTACCTTTACTTTGTCGCAGACCTCTATTCGATCCCAAGAGCTGAGGTCGAGGAGCGCGCCCGCTATTGGCTCGAGGAGTTTGAGCTGACGGCGCAGAGAGGTAAGCTCATTGAGGGCTTTAGCCATGGGATGAAGCAGAGGCTTGTCATGGCGTCGGTCTTTATGCATGAGCCTCGCCTCCTCATCGTCGATGAGCCGATGGTAGGCTTGGACCCACGTGGAGGTCGAAGGCTTAAGTCGCTCTTGAGGCGCCTGAGAGATGAGCGAGGGTTGACGGTCTTATTGAGCACGCACACCCTTGAGGTCGCCGAGGAGATCTGTGACCAGATCATGCTGATTCACCAAGGTCGTCTGCTCGCCCGTGGCTCCGCGGACTCTCTTCGACAAGCGGAGGGTGAGCGACTCGAGGAGGTGTTCCTAAGGTTGACAGAGGGAGGAGAGGATCCCTCAGAGGCTCAGGATGACTGAGCTCCAGACTCGAGAGGCCGAGCTCGCGTCGCTCGTGGATGCGCTACGACAGGGGGAGGGCCTTGACGCGAGCGCCTTGAGCGCCCTAAGTCACGTCTTACATCGGGCGCTTGAGGGCGCTCGGTTACAGAAGGTGAGAGACCCAGAGCGAGGGAGCGTGGCGCTGAAGTTGCGTGTCCCCTCCCAGACCTACTACCTGACCTTAAAGACACGCCCTGACGGCGCCTCTGTCTCTCTGGCGAGAGGGAGGCCACCTACCCTCCCCAGCCCAACAGGGGTCGGGCGCTGGGTGAGAGCCCACCTAGAGGGAACAAAACTCGCGCGTGTCTGGCAGGTCGGAGGCGACAGAGCGATCGCCTTTAGCTTTAAGGGGCGACCCCCACAGGGAGGGGAGGCCGAGCGGGGCGGGACGCTCTATGTAGAGCTGATCCCTACCTTATATAACCTGTACGCGGTGGACGTCGGGGGGGTGGTGAGGGCGTGGTCAGCCCGCGTCCCTGCACGCGGTCTACATTTAGGGCGAGCGTGGGCTCCCGCTGCACAGCCAGAGGGCTTTCGGGCGCTCGACCCTGTGAGCTGGCCTGAGCTGAGCGTTGATGAGGCGCGCGCGCTGTTAGATGGGCTGGTTGAGGGCGATCAGCCTGACGCTGAGCGGAGCGCGCCTCTGAGTGAGGGTGGCGAGGAGCGGGCGAAGCGAAGGCTCCTGAAGCAGACCCGCGCTCGACTTGACAGACTTATCCAGGCGCTGAACGGGGACCTAGAGCGCGCAGATCACGCTGAGCTCTGGAGGCGACGCGCTGAGCTCCTCAAGAGTCAACTCGGCGCGGTGAAGAGGGGGATGACCTCGATCTCGGTCACCGACTGGTTTGACCCTGAGCTTAAGTCGCTCGAGGTGCCCCTTGACCCGACAAAGGACGGCAAAGAGAACATGGAGCGCCTCTTTCAGAGGCACCGAAAGGCGCTCCGTGGCGCAGAGATCGCGATGGAGAGGCTCATAGACGCGGAGGACCGACGCGCGCGCCTTGAGGCGCTCATTGAAGAGCGCGCGGAGGGTAGCTTTGATGAGCTTCGGCTCGCCCTCAGAGCAGAGGGGCTGTTAAAGGAGCGCGCGCAACGTGCACAGGAGTCAAAGGGCCCTCGTGTCCCTTATCGGGTCTTTTGGAGCGCTCGAGGTGAGCAGATCTGGGTGGGGAGAGGTGGCCAAGATAACCACGCTACGAGCTTCCAATATGCGCGTGGACAAGACCTGTGGATGCACACGCGTGACGCGCCGGGCGCGCATGTGATCATCCCACTCCCGCGCAGAGGGCACAGCCCACATATAGAGACGCTTCGAGACGCGGCGGCGTTGGCGGTCCACCACAGCCCTCTTCGAGGGGAGCGAGGGGTTGAGCTCTACTTTACAGAGCGTAAGCACATCCGACCGATCCCTGGCGCCCCTGCTGGGAAGGTGATGGTGTCCGCGTCAAAGACCTTCACCGCGATCGAGGTAGAGGAGCGGATCACTCGCCTCTATGAAGAGGCTAAGCGTCGAGGTCCAGTGAGCTAAGGGGTCAAGGCCCAGCGGTAGGTGAGCGCCTCAGCTCCACGACGGAGCGAGAGCTTAAGCTCTTCAGCTTGAGAGAGGCTCGCCCAGGCCGTCATCACTTGCTGTGGTCGCTCGAGCGAGACGTCATTCACGGCCAAGAGGACGTCGCCCACCTTGAGCCCCGCGCGCTCGGCAGGTGAGCCCGGCGCGATCATCACGAGCTTGTAGCCTGCGAAGCGCCCCTTGACGCGTGTCGGGAGGACCCGAACGGAGGCGATGATGGGCTGAGGTCCTTGCTTAAGATAGGGAGCGAGCTCGCGACGACTGATCAGACCTCGATCGACGAGGGTGCTCGAGGCGGAGCGCTGTGGTGAGGGCTGTGGTGAGCGCTGTGGTGAGCGCTGTGGTGAGCTCACCGTCGGGCTCGGCTCCTTGGGCTTTGAGAGGAGGTCACGTGAACAGAACATCAGGCCTAATATCAGCGTCAAGGCGATCGACAAGCGGTGAGCGGAACGCATCTGTGAGCCTCCTTTTCAAGCAGGGACGCTCATGCTATACCAACTCCGCACCTACTCAACAACTCGCCCTTGCAGAGGCGAGGGAGACCCGTGTCAAAGGAGACCCCATGGCAGGCCACAGTAAATGGGCAAACATCCGTCACCGCAAAGGCGCTCAGGACGCTAAGCGAGGGAAGATCTTTACTAAGCTCGTGAAAGAGATCACGGTCGCCGTGAAGATTGGAGGGGGCCCAGACCCTGAGTTTAACGCGCGTCTCAGGACCGCGGTCACAAACGCTAAGGGCCAGAGCCTCCCAAAGGACACGATTGAGCGCGCCATCAAAAAAGCGAGCGGTGAGGGAGGGGAGAACTACAGTGAGAGCACCTTTGAGGGCTATGGCCCAGATGGGGTCGCGGTGTTCGTCGAGTGCGCTACCGACAACAACACTCGTACGGTCGCGAACATCCGTATGCACTTCAAAAAGAACGGAGGATCACTGGGTAAGGACGGGAGCCTACAGTTCCTCTTCGATCACAAGGGGGTCTTTGTTCTCGACAACGAGGGCTTCGACGCCGATGAGCTCCAGCTTGATCTGATGGACGCAGGCGCTGAGGACTTTGAGATCACAGAGGAGCAGTTTGTCATCTACACAGAGATGACGGACTTTGGGGGGGTACAAAAGAGGCTCCAGGAGCTCAACATTGAACCAAAAGAGGCGAATTTACAGCGCATCCCAAACATGGCCAAAGAGCTCAGCGCTGAGAGCCTCCCTACCTTCATGAAGCTGATCGACACCCTTGAGGATGACGATGACGTCCAGAAGGTGTACCACAACGCTGAGATCAGCGATGAGCTCCTAGAGGCATACGAGGGGTAGGCTCAGGTGCACCATGAGCCTGCTTGTCAGGGTGTGCTCATCGGCCTCACTCGTCAAAGAAGCGCATGAGGGCGTCCCGCTTAGCGTGCGCGTCCTCGATCCCTAGGTTGATCAGCTGTTCACAGTAGCCTCCATCAAAGAGGAGATAGCTACAGAGGTCGGCCTCATCACGGCTCTCGAGCTTCGCGAGGGTCATAATTAAACGCCTCAAGAGTGGCTGGCTTGTCTTCACCGTGTGGTGACGGAGGTACTGCGCTGCGATCTGTCCGAGGTCTCGACTCGGACGTAGCGCGATATAAGGGACGTGTCGGTACTCAGCTTGCCGTAGAGGGGAGAGCACCTCATTCAGCCGGCTCACGAAGCCCTCACCAAAGGCCGCCTCACCCTGAGAGAGGAGGCGATTAAAGTGATCAAGACGAACGAGGTCATAGTCCACTCGGTCGAGCATGATGGCGTTGACCACCTTGGCGAGCAAGAACACGGGGTTAGAGAGCTTAAGTGACCACTGAGGGAGCTCTCCCTCGTCCTCTACGTTTTTCTCATGCCCTAGACCAACGACAAGCAAGCGATCTGAGCCTAACCTGAGCGCAGGCGAGAGCGGGGTGTTCTGTCTGAGACCACCGTCTACATAGGGGAGCCCATCGATGTTCACAGGGGGGAAGACAAAGGGGATCGCGGCGGAGGCTCGCGCGTGTTTCGCGCCGATCCTCGCGTAGACAGAGCGCACATGGGGGTCACGGCTAAAGAAGCGCTCACGGCCATCTCTTGTCTCATAAAAGACGACAGTCTTCCCTGTAGGCACCTGTGTACAGCTCACGGTGAGCGCCTCGAAGAGCCCCGCGTCTAGATTCTTATGAAGTTGCTCCCAGTCTACGACGTCGTGAAGGAGCTTGGTGATCGCCTCCTCAGAGAAAATCGACTGCTTACCGCTCTTGCCAAACAGCCAGCGCGTGAGGCCAAACACGTCACGCAGGTAGAGGGGGAGGATCCTGTCAACGGTGAGCGTGCGCCACAGCTCTGTGATCTTTCGGATCTGGAGCGCAGGCTCGTGCATCCCCGCGCCGAGCGAGGTGACATGGAGCGCCCCAATTGAGGTCCCGCTTAAGACCTGAAAGCGGACCCGCTCTCGGAGCTCACTCGGCGCCGAGACAAACAGGTAATAGAGCACCCCCGCCTCATAGGCGCCACGCGCGCCTCCCCCTGACAGCACAAGCCCATGCCTAGGCATCAGTAGGGCAACCTGAGGCGACGGTAGAGCGCGGCGAGGAGCCACAGCGGTCCGATGAGTAAGAACTGTAGATCCTCAAAGAAAGAGGGCTTCTTTCCCTCGATCTTATGCCCAATGAACTGACCGATCCACGCGACAACAAAGATCGCAAGTGAGCTCTGCCAGAGCGTCAACTCCATCGCTGTACTGACGCTCGCCAGCCAGCCTGTCGCGAGCCACATCCCTACTGAGGTCAAGGCCATCCCAAGCGCGAGAGACAGAGAAAGTCGCGTATAATAAAGTGTGACAAAGGCAAGGAAGAGCGCCGCGTAGTCAAGCCCTAGACCGCCGAGCTCTGTGAGCGCCTTGGGCGCAGAGACGGAGGCGATTAACCCCAGCAGGCTCCACATGATCAGCGGGATACAGACCCAATGGATCAGCTTGTTTTGCGGGTTTTGGTGACTGTCTCCATAGGCGTCTAGCCACTCTTGGGTGCTCCTCATCGCTTCGCTCCTGCGCTCAGTGTGAGGCTGAGTATACTGCATTGAGCCTAGGGGGTCACTCAAGAACAGCGTTAAGCTCATGGGCCCGCCTCAAGAGCCTTGATCTACGTGAGCGGAGGTTGCACGATGCTCTCTACGTGACCTGCTGACAGGAGCCCAGATGAGCGACTTGATCGATCGAACCCCACCCTTTGAGCCTCCAGAGCGATTTAACCTCAGCGATTACCTGCTTGACGCTCGTCTTCGAGAGGGCCTGGGAGATGAGCCTGCCTTATTATGTGAGGAGGGGGTATGGAGCTATCAAGCGCTCTGGGAGCATACTCAGCGTTGCGCACATCTGTTAATTAAGCTGGGGTTAAGACCAGAGGAGCGGGTCTTGGTGTCGATGAGAGACAGCGCTGACTTTGCAGCCTCGTTGCTTGGGGTGATTAAGGCAGGCGGGGTCGTGGTGATGATTAAC
>Ga0181594_10003043_pt1 | contig 15240 bp, 12 predicted proteins | sample 071ome_18_FD_145603 | JGI IMG/M metagenome (GOLD analysis project Ga0181594, IMG submission 145603) | Coastal salt marsh microbial communities from the Groves Creek Marsh, Skidaway Island, Georgia - 071413BT metaG (spades assembly) | ecosystem: Environmental > Aquatic > Marine > Intertidal zone... | reverse complement strand
CGCCGAAGGATTGTCGGAGAGTTTCGTCGATCCGGCCCTGGCGTATCTCGACGTGCACGGCGGCACGGTGCGCTTGGGCACGACCTTGCGGGCGATCGATTGGGAAGACGATGCGCCCGTCGCGTTGCGGATGGACGCCGGGACCGTGCCGTTGGCGCCGGGCGACCGCATCGTCGTGGCGACCCCGCCGGGGGTCGCCGAGCGCTTGCTGCCGGGGCTGACAACGCCGCAAGGCGCGACCGCGATCGTCAACGCGCATATGCGGTTCGATTCGCCGATTGATTGGCCGTGGGACGCCCCCCTCGCCGGACTGATCGGCGGGACCGCGCAGTGGATATTTCATCGCGACGATATCGTCAGCGTCACCGTCAGTGCGGCGGATGCCCTCGCAGAACGACCGGCCGACGAGATCGCCGAGGTGTTATGGCGTGACGTCGCGCGGGCGTTGCGTCGCGATGTTAGCGCGCGCCCGGCGATTCGGGTGATCAAAGAGAAGCGCGCGACGTTCTTGCAATCGCCTGCCCAGGTGCAACGACGCCCTGGTGCGCGCACGCATTGGCCCGGCGTTTTTCTTGCCGGCGATTGGACCGATACAGGGCTGCCCGCCACGATCGAGGGCGCCGTCATCAGCGGCAACAACGCCGCCGTCGCCGCGATGACCGCATGATCGCGCGGTTGCCCGGCGGCGCCAGTTTCCATTAGCGTTGGACGCGAGACAGGGACCGAATGATCACGCCATGACGACGGTCGACACGCCTTTTCCGGACGCCGCACGCCTCGATGCGCTGGTCGCGACGATGCGCGAGGCCTTGGGCCGGGTGCAGCGACCCGACGGACACTGGGTGTTCGAGCTCGAAGCCGATGCGACGATTCCGGCCGAGTACATTTTGCTGAACCATTTTTTGGGCACGCCGGAAGACGAGCTCGAGTCGAAGATTGGAGCCTATTTGCGCGACGGCCAAAATGCCGACGGCGGATGGCCCCTTTTTGCCGAGGGCGAATCGGATATGTCCGCCACGGTGAAATGCTATTACGCATTGAAGCTCATCGGCGATCGGCCCGAGGACGCCCATATGACCCGCGCGCGCGACTGGGTTCTGGCGAATGGCGGCGCCGAGCGGAGCAACGTGTTTACCCGCTTTACCCTGGCCTTGTTCGGCCAAGCGCCATGGCGCGCGGTGCCGACGATGCCGGTCGAGATCATGCTGTTGCCGCGCTGGTTTCCGTTCCATTTGGAGAAGGTTTCTTATTGGTCGCGGACGGTGATCGTGCCGCTGCTGATACTGGCCTCGCTAAAGCCCAAGGCGCGCAATCCGCGCGGCATCTCCATCGCCGAGTTGTTCTCGGTGCCGCCCGACGAGGTTCGGGGCTACATCACCAATCCGACGGGGCGCGGCTTGGGATCGTTGTTCATTGCGCTCGATGCGGTGCTACGGCGGTGCGAACCGTTGTTCTCGCGCACCATGCGCGGGAGAGCGATCAAACGAGCGGAAAGCTTCATCAAGCCGCGATTGAACGGCGAAGACGGTTTGGGTGCGATCTTTCCCGCCATGGCCAACCTCGTGATGGCCTACGCGGCGTTGGGTTATCCGCACGATCACGACGACTACCGAACCGCACTCGCCGCGGTGCGCAAGTTGTTGGTGGTCGGGGAGGTGAGCGCCTACTGCCAGCCGTGTTTATCGCCGGTATGGGATACCGGCCTGGCCGCCCACGCCATGTTGGAAGCGGGCGTTGCGCCCGATAGCGCCTGCATGACGGCCTGCGGCGACTGGCTGCAGCAACGCGAGGTACGCGACCATGGCGATTGGACCGCGCGCCGCCCGGGTTTGCCGCCCGGCGGATGGGCTTTTCAGTATGAAAACGAACATTATCCGGATGTCGACGACACCGCGGTGGTCGCCATGGCGTTGCATCGGGCCGACCCGGCCCGGTTCAAAGACGTGCTGGACCGCGCCGCAAGATGGATCGTGGGCATGCAATCCAAGAACGGAGGCTGGGGTGCCTTCGATGCCGACAACACCCATAGCTATTTGAACAACATTCCGTTTGCCGATCATGGCGCGTTGTTGGACCCGCCGACGGCCGATGTGACGGCGCGATGCGTCAGCATGTTGTGCCAGCTCGGCTACGAACCGTCGCACCCCGCCGTGGCGCGCGGAGTGGCGTTCTTGCTGCACGAACAAGAAGACGATGGATCGTGGTTCGGTCGCTGGGGCGCGAACTACGTGTACGGGACCTGGTCGGTGTTGAGCGCGTTGAATGCGGCGGGCCAGGATCCGGCAAGCGCGCCCGTGCGACGCGCGGTCGCTTGGCTCAACCGACGGCAGAACGACGACGGCGGTTGGGGCGAGGATTTAGCGAGTTACGAAGCGGCGCATCGCGACAAACCGTGTCGCAGCACCGCTTCGCAAACCGCCTGGGCGGTCTTGGGCTTAATGGCGGCGGGCGAGGCCGAGGGCGAGTCGGTCCGACGCGGCATTGCCTATCTCGACAGCGCACCGCGAACGGACGCGCGTTGGGACGAAGACCTTTACACCGGCGTCGGGTTTCCACGCGTCTTCTATTTGAAGTATCACGGCTATGCGGCCTATTTCCCGCTGATGGCGGTGGCGCGGTATCGCAATCTGCAACGCAGCAACGAGCGTCGCGTTCGCTACGGGATGTGATGCGAGTCGGGTTCGTTTGCGGCTTGGCGGGCGAGCGCCGCATTGTCGAACGCCTCGGTGGCGGCGCGCTATATGCGGTGACCGGCGCACAGGCCGCGCGGACCGAAACTTGCGCGCAGGACTTGATCGCACGGGGCGCGCAGGCGCTGGTGAGCTTCGGTGTGGCCGGCGGCCTCGACCCGACCATGCGAGCAGGCGATGTCGTGGTGAGCGCGGCGGTGACCGACGGTACCGAGACATGGTCCGGCGATGCGCGATGGGCGGAACGGGTGCGCACACGGTGTGTCGACGGGCGCCGGCGCGACGGCGCATTACTACAGGCGACAACGGCGGTATCGACGCCGCGGGAAAAGGCCGGGGCGTTTGCCCGGACCGGTGCAGTCGCGGTCGATATGGAAAGTGCGGGGGTTGCGCGGGCCGCGACCGCAGCGAACCTGTCGTTCATCGTGGTGCGCGCGATTGCCGATACCGCCACGCACCGTCTACCGCCCTTTGCCGCGACGGCGATCGACGCAGACGGTCGATCGCCGCTCGGGCCGATCTTGCGCGGCCTTGCCGCCGACCCCGCGAGCATCGCTTCCCTGGTGTCCTTGGCGTTCGCGAGCCGGCGGGCCTTTGCCGCGTTGCGCGGCATCGCACCCGACATCGGCGAGCCGGACGCGGCGGGTTAGTCGAGGTAGCCGTTCGCGCCGAACCACGCGACGGCGTCTTTGATCGCTTCGTCGGCGGGGCGCGCCGCGTAGCCCAAATCGCGCTCGGCTTTGGCGGAAGAGAAATACATGTGCTTGCGCGCCATCCGCACACCGTCACGGGTGGCGAACGGTTCCTTGCCGGTGAAATGCGCGAGGGCCTCGCTGATCGCGGCGATCGGCATGACGAGCCCGTGCGGGAGTTTGATCCGAGGCGCCGGTTTACCGGTCTCGGCGGCGACGACATCGAGAATTGCGCCGAGCGTCATGTCGGCGCCGCCGAGGATGTAACGTGCGCCGATGCCGCCTTTGTCGTGCGCCAGGAGATGACCTTGCGCAACATCATCGACATGCACGACGTTGAGGCCGGTCTCGACATAGGCCGGCATACGGCCGCGCGCGGCTTCGACGATGATCCGCCCGGTCGGCGTCGGGCGCACGTCGCCCGGCCCGATCGGCGTCGAGGGATTGACGATCACCACCGGCGCATGCCGTTCCGCGACGAGCCGTTGCACGGCCTGTTCGGCGAGAAACTTGGAGCGTTTGTAGTGGCCGATCATGTCGTTCAACACGACGGGCGTCTCCTCGTCGGAGGGCGAGCCGTCCGCGTTGAGGCCGAGGACGGCGACGGAACTGGTGTAGACGATCCGGGGGACGCCGGCCTCTACCGCCGCGGCGATCAAGTCTTGGGTGCCGGTGACGTTGGTTTCAAAAAAGTCTTGCGGGCGGCGCGCCCAGAGCCGGTAATCGGCCGCGACATGATAAAGCGCGGCGCACCCCTGCAGCTTGTCCGCGAAAGCGGCGACATCGCGTAGGTCGCCGGTTACGTGCTCGAACGCGAGGCCTTGCAGGTTCGGTCCGGCGCGCCCCGGGCGCACCAAGACCCTGACGTCTTCGCCGCGAGCAAGCACCGCGCGCGCGACGGCGGCGCCGACAAACCCGCTGGCGCCGGTCACGAAAACGGTCATGGAAGGACAACAGGCCGGTCAGGCGCGGGCGGGCGCCTCGACCGTTTCGTTGTAGCCGAGCGCGGCGAGCGCGGTGGCGACGATATGGGGCGCGTTCAAGCCGGCCTGATCGTATTGCGCCTCGGGCTTGTCGTGGTCGATGAAGAAATCCGGCAAGCACATCGGACGGAACTTGGCGCCGGCCTCGAGCAGCCCTTCGCGCGCGAGGAAATGCATCACCAGCGTGGCGAATCCGCCCGTCGCGCCCTCCTCGAGCGTGATCATGACCTCGTGCTCGGCCGCGACGCGGCGGGTGACGTCCTCGTCGATGGGTTTGGCAAACCGAGCATCGACGACCGTGGTCGACAAGCCGCGCGCATTGAGCGTGTCGGCCGCCTTGAGCGCTTCGGCAAGCCGGGTGCCGTAGGACATGATGGCCACCTTGGTGCCCTCGCGCACGATGCGGGCTTTGCCGATCGGGAGGGGCGTGCCTTTGTCGGGCATCTCGATCCCGAGAGACTCGCCGCGCGGGTAGCGGATCGCCGAGGGGCCGTCGTCGATTTGTGCGGCGGTCGCGACCATGTGCATCAACTCGGCCTCGTCGCTGGGTGCCATCAACACGAAGCCCGGCAAGCTGGCGAGGAAGCCGATGTCGTAGGATCCCTGGTGGGTGACGCCGTCGGCGCCGACCATCCCTGCCCGGTCCATCGCGAAACGTACCGGCAGGCGTTGGATCGCGACGTCGTGCACGATCTGATCGTAGGCACGCTGCATGAAGGTGGAATAGATGGTGGCGAAGGGCTTGAGCCCGTCCGCAGCCATCCCGGCACAGAACGTCACGCCGTGTTGTTCGGCGATGCCGACGTCGAAGCTGCGCTCGGGGAAACGCTCGGCGAACTTGTCGAGGCCGGTCCCGGTCGGCATAGCGGCGGTGACGGCGACGATGCGGTCGTCTTGTTCGGCTTCGGCGATTAAAGCCTTGGCGTAGACGTTGGTATAGCTGGGCGGCCCGCCCGCCGATTTGACTTGCTTGCCGGTGACCACGTCGAACTTGGAGACGCCATGGTATTTGTCGGCGGCGTTCTCGGCCGGGTCGTAGCCCTTGCCCTTTTGGGTAACGACGTGCACGAGGATCGGTCCCTCGCCGCGCGATTTCTTGGCGTTGCGCAAGACGGGCAACAGATGGTCGAGATTGTGGCCGTCGATCGGGCCGACGTAGTAGAAGCCGAGCTCTTCAAACAGCGTGCCACCGGTGAGCATACCGCGGGCATATTCTTCGGCACGCTTTGCGGCCTTTTCGAACGACCTTGGGAATTTCTTGGCCAGAACGCGACCAAGATGCCGCATCGAGCGATAGGGTTTGGCGGAGATGAGCCGCGCCAGATAGGCGCTCATCGCGCCGACCGGCGGGGCAATCGACATGTCGTTGTCGTTGAGGATGACGATCATGCGGCTTTTGGCCGCTCCGGCGTTGTTCATCGCCTCGTACGCCATCCCCGCACTCATCGCACCGTCACCGATGACCGCGACGACATCGTTGTCGCCACCGCGCAGATCTCGCGCGACCGCAAAGCCGAGCCCGGCGGAAATCGACGTCGAGCTATGCGCCGCGCCAAACGGGTCGTACTCGCTTTCGCGGCGACTGGTGAAACCCGACAGGCCGCCACCTTGACGGAGCGTGCGAATCCGATCGCGCCGCCCGGTGAGGATCTTATGCGGGTAGGCCTGATGGCCGACATCCCAAAGAATCTTGTCGTCGGGAGTCTCGAAGACGTAGTGCAGCGCAACCGTGAGTTCGACCACACCAAGACCCGCCCCTAGGTGACCGCCGGTATTGGATACCGCATCGATCATTTCCTGGCGCACTTCGTCGGCCAGCTGACGCAATTGATCTTCGGGCAGTTTCCTCAGATCGGCCGGGAGCGCGACCGTATCGAGGAGCGGCGTTTTGTCGTTATTACTCACGCGTCTTCCTTGTTTCCCGTCACAGACCTAGGCGGCACTGCTTTGGGCTTTGTCCGCAGCGCCCTTCGAAGCGGCGTCGCGGACCAGATCATCAAATACGTAGACTGCCGGGCGCTGTCCGTCGAGCGCGATTTCCGGCGCCATCGGCCCGTCGGTGCGCGGGCCGCGGATGGCCGCTGCGACGATCTGGAGCGGATTCTTCACGGCATCGGCCACCGCGGTCGGCTCGTAGCCGCAATGGGCCATGCAATCGGCGCATTTCTCGTAGTTTCCGGTGCCGTAGGCGTCCCACTCGGTCTCGGTCATCAACGCCTGAAAGGTCTCGGCGTAGCCCTCGTTTAGCAGGTAGCACGGGCGCTGCCAGCCGAAGACGTTACGGGTCGGCGTCCCCCAGGGCGAGCATTGATAGGCCTGATTGCCGGCGAGGAAGTCGAGATAGAGCGGCGAGTGGTTGAGTTGCCACTTCTTGCCTTTGCGGCGGCGGAAGACCTCGCGGAACAGAGTCTTGGTCCGCTGACGGTTGAGGAAATGCGCTTGATCGGGCGCGCGTTCGTAGGCGTATCCCGGCGAGATGTTGACGCCGATACCGAGCTCGGCGGTGAAGTCCAAGAACGCCGCGACATCGTCCGCCGACATGCCGTCGAAGATGGTGGCGTTAACGTTGACCTGGAAGCCTTTTTCCTGGGCCGTCTTGATCGCGGCGACGGCGCGATCGAACACGCCGTCTTGGCAGACCGCGCGGTCGTGATGGTCTTTCAGGCCGTCAAGGTGCACCGAGAAGAAGAGATATGGCGATGGTTCGAAGAGATGGAGTTTTTTTTCGAGCAACAGCGCGTTGGTGCATAGCGACACGAAACGTTTGCGTTTGGTGATCTCGGCGACGATTTCGCCGATCTCTTTGTGCAACAGCGGTTCGCCGCCCGGGATCGCGACCACGGGCGCAGGGCATTCCTCGACGGCGTCGATGCAGTCCTGCACCGAGAGGCGCTGATTGAGGATCGCGTCGGGATAGTCGATCTTGCCGCATCCCGCGCACGCCAGGTTGCACCGAAACAACGGCTCCAGCATCAGGACGAGCGGGTATTTGTCGCGCCCGAGCAAGCGTTGCTTAGCGATGTAAGCGCCGATTTTGATTTGTTGTCGTAGCGGGACGCCCACGCGGGTTCTCCTTTTCCGTTACGCGCGCGCTACGACAGCGTCGGGCGCCACGGCCGTCAGCTCGGGCGGGAGTTTGAACTGAACGTTTTCCTCGACCCCGCCGAGCTGGGTGATGTCGGTTTCGAAGTGGCTCGCAAGGCGCGCGACGACTTCTTGCACAAGTTCCTCGGGCGCCGAGGCACCGGCCGTAATCCCGACCGAACGCGCGCCGGCCAACCAATCGAGGTCCAGGGCGGCGGCATCTTCAATCAGGTAAGCGGCGAGGCCTTCGGCTTCGCCGATCTCGCGCAAGCGGTTGGAGTTGGAGCTATTGTGCGCCCCCACGACCAACAACACGTCGACTTCGGTACAGAGATCGCGCACCGCGGTTTGACGGTTCTGGGTGGCGTAACAAATGTCGCGTACGTCGGGGCCTTGAATGGAGGGAAAACGCGCTTGCAAGGCCTCGATGATGTCGCGGGTATCGTCGACGCTGAGCGTGGTTTGGGTGACGTAGGTGAGTCGTGCAGGATCGGTCGGCTCAAGGGCCGCGACATCGCCGACCTGGGTCACAAGGTGCACCTCGCCGCCGATCTGTCCCATCGTGCCCTCGACCTCGGGGTGACCCTCGTGGCCGATCAGGACAACGGCGTGTCCCATATCGGCCGAGCGCCGGCCCTCCTTGTGCACTTTACTGACGAGCGGGCAGGTCGCGTCGATGACGTGCAAGGTCCGCTTGCGGGCGTTGCTTTCCACGACGCGCGAAACACCATGCGCCGAAAAAACCGTCACCGCCCCGGCGGGTATTTCGTCGACCTCCTCAACGAAAATTGCGCCCTTGTCGCGCAAAGATTCGACGACGCGCTTGTTGTGCACGATCTCGTGGCGGACATAAACCGGCGCGCCATAAAGTTCGAGAGCCCGTTCGACGATTTCGATTGCACGTTCGACCCCGGCGCAGAAACCACGCGGTTTCGCGAGTTTGACCTCAAGGGGCCGCTTGCTTAGCGGCGAGCCGGTACCTGTCCCCACGGGTGCGACCTCCATCAGATTGGGATTCTCGTTGTCCCCGTTCCGACAATTGGGGTGAAGCCTAACGGATTCAATGGATCATGAATACCGGGTTATCCTAGGCCTTGATGCGCCTACCCTCCCACATCAGGCAATTTGGCGTTCGCGCGATGCTCGTGACGGGGCTCGCTACGGCGGGCTGGCTGCCTCACGCGTCATGGGCGAGCGATACGCAAAGCGGCGGCGCGACGACGCGGAGCATCGCCAACGCCAACGCCTTTTCGTCGGCGGCGCGCAATCTGCCGCCACAGATGCGGCAGCGGTTCTTCCTTGGCAACAAGATATTCACCGCACCTTGGGCCGCGCCGCCCAACGAAGACACGACCTTTGTCGGATTGGGCCCGACCTACAACGCCGTCTCTTGCATCGCTTGCCACGAACGCGACGGTCGCGGCGCACCACCCGAACCGGGTCAACCGATGACGACGATGCTGGTCCGCGCAAGCGTCGCCGGGACAAGCGAGACCGGTGGACCACAGCCGCACGAAAGTGTCGGGCTGCAAATCAACAGCCTCGCCGTTGACGGCGTGCCTGACGAAGGCATGGTCACCGTCACCTATGAGACCAAGCGGGCGCAGTACGGTGACGGCACGCCCTATACGTTGCGGGTGCCGCGCTACGCCTATGCGCCGCCCGATGCCTTCGCGGGGGCGGAAACAATTTTGTTGTCGCCGCGGGTGGCGCCTGCGGTCTTCGGTCTGGGATTGCTGGAAGCGATCGACGAGGCGGACATCGTGGCGTGGGCCGACCCCGAGGACCGGGACGGCGACGGCATTTCCGGTCGCGTCAACCGGGTGTGGAATACCGCATCGGGTGCGGTGCGGCTGGGTCGGTTCGGCTGGAAGGCCAACAAAGCGAGCTTGCGCGACCAAACCGCGGGGGCCTTGCTGGGCGATATGGGCATCACGACAACGGTTTTCCCCGAACAGAATTGTCCCGCGCCGCAAACCGGGTGTCGCGCCGCGCCGAACGTCGGGATCGAAGCCGACGACACGGTCTTGGACGATTTGACTTTCTATATGGAGAGCGTTGCGGTGCCTGCGCGACGGCAGATCGACGACCCCGCGGTGAAGAGGGGCGAGGCATTGTTCCAGGCGATCGGATGCGCCGCCTGCCACATCCCGAGCATGGCGACCGGCGATCACCGCAACCCGGCAGTACGCAATCAAAACATCCAACCGTTTACCGATCTGTTGCTGCACGACATGGGCCCCGACCTTGCCGATGGCCGCCCCGACTTTCTCGCCTCGGGCGCCGAGTGGCGCACCCCGCCCCTTTGGGGGTTAGGTCTAATCGAGGCCGTTAACGGGCACATGTTTTTGCTGCATGACGGGCGCGCGCGCGGCATCGCCGAAGCGATCCTGTGGCATGGCGGCGAAGCGGCAACGGCGCGGGAGGCCTTTCGCACCATGCCCGCCGACCAACGCGCCGACTTGTTGGCGTTCTTGGAATCGTTGTAGCGCGAGAGTTGCGGGCGCGCTTGGGATCGGTTGTTATCGTCCCTCCTCCTCATCGACCGGAGTGCACACCGTGGCGTTAGATCCCGAAACCTTCGACCAACTGCGCGAGAGCGTGCGTCGTTTCGTCCGCGAACGATTGGTGCCGCACGAGGCGGAGGTCGGTGAGCGCAATGAGATCCCCGACGCGTTGCTCGACGAGATGCGCGCCCTGGGCCTTTACGGACTGACCATTCCACCCGAGTACGGGGGGCTCGGCTTGAACAGCGTCGAAGAGGTGCAGATCGCCTTCGAATTGGGCTGGACATCGCCCGCGTTTCGTTCGGCCTTTGGCACCAATGTGGGCATTGGATCGCAAGGGATCGTGTTGGACGGTACCGACGCCCAGCGCGCGGCCTATCTGCCGCGCTTGGCCAGCGGCGAGATCACCAGTTCGTTCGCGCTGACCGAACCCGAATCCGGGTCCGATGCGGGCGCGCTGCGGACCAGCGCGCGGCGCGACGGCGACGACTATGTCATCAACGGCACCAAGCGGTTCATCACCAATGCGCCGCGCGCCGGGTTGTTCACGCTGATGGCGCGCACCAATCCCGACGAAAAAGGCGCCCGCGGGGTATCGGCGTTTTTGGTCGAAGCACCGCGACCGGGTCTGTCGATCGGCAAGCCAGACAAGAAGATGGGGCAGCACGGCAGTTTGACCGCGGACGTTGTATTCGAAGATTGCCGCGTGCCGGCGTCGGCCCTACTGGGCGGCGTAGAAGGCCAGGGCTTCAAGACTGCGATGAAGGTACTGGATCGCGGGCGGCTGCATATCGCGGCGGTCGCCACCGGCGTTGCCGAACGCCTCGTCGACCAGGCAACGCGCTACGCCCTGGAACGCCAGCAGTTCGGCAAACCGATCGGCGAGTTTCAGTTGGTCCAGGCGATGCTGGCCGACAGCCGCACCGAATCGTATGCCGCGCGCACGATGATCGAAGACGCGGCGCGCCGACGTGATGCCGGCGAAAACGTCACCGAAGAAATCGCCTGCTGCAAATTGTTTGCAACCGAGATGGTCGGCCGCGTCGCCGACCGCGCCGTGCAAATTCATGGCGGCGCGGGGTATATCGCCGACCACGGGATCGAACGGTTCTACCGTGACGTGCGCTTATTTCGTCTTTACGAAGGGACCAGCGAGATTCAGCGATTGATCATCGCCCGCAGCATGGAAAAACGCGCGTCGACCTAGCCGCTCATCAAGCCCTGCGGATTGGTCAGACGAAACCGCTGGCCGTGATCTTTTTCGTAGTCGACCAGTTGCGTGAGCTTGCCGGGTTTGCCGGCCAGCATTTCGGTAAGTTCCGACGTCGTGTCGGTATCGGTCAGAAACGCGAACGTCGCCGACGGCGGATGCGCCGGGAAGCGGCTGGAGTGCCACGTCCCTTTCCACATCATCACGCCTTGCGATCCGTCGATGTAGAACGCGCGAAAATCCTTCGCGGTCGGAATGGCCGAGGGATCGGGATCTGTCGGCGCCGCGAACACGGTGACCGAGGCATCGTTGTTGAGGGGCACGAAAGCTTGGGTGACCGCGAAATGGCGCTCGACGATCGTGAACTCGAGGTTCGGCTGATAGGTGAAGTCGGCGAAGTGCAATTCCATCTTGCCGTCGATCTCGAAATCGACGCCCCAGGTCTTGGCGTTGCCGCCTTCGAACAAGGGCGGCTCGTTCCGGCGGCCGATCACTTGGCCGAACGGCGCAAACGCTTCGGGCGTGAGCGGTTCGATGGCGATATCGATGAGGTCGGTCATGGGGTTTCCCCTTTGTTTCGGCATGTCGGCGGTCGATCGACGCCAGCGCCCATCATAACGGCTCGCCCGCAAAGGGCGAAAAGCGCCTGCGGCGGGCAATCGCGTTTTCGGAAGCGACCTTGATCGCGCTAGTCTGAACTCGAGTCGAACCGGCGGACAATCCAATGCCCTACGTCGATACCGAGAAAGCCCGACTGTACTACGAACTTCACGGCGACCAAGGACCGGTGGTGACCTTCGCCCATGGCGGCGGCGGCAATACGCTGGAGTGGTTTCAGCAGGTGCCGGCCTTCCTGCCACGTTACCGCGTCTTGCTGTTCGACCAGCGTGGCTGGGGGCGGTCGGCTTGTGCGGTGGACGACATGCAGTTCCCCTATTTTCCGACCGACGCCTTGGCCGTGATGGATGCCGCGGGTGTCGCGCGCACGGCGATCGTGTCGCAAGCGATCGGCGGCTGGACGGCACTGGCCACAGCCATCGCCGCCCCGGACAGAGTGGCCGGGATCGTCATGTCGGCGAGCGGCGGCGGCGTTCTATCGGAGGGCATCTTGCGGGCCTTTCGCGACGGGCCCGGGCAGGTTGTCGGCGAGCGCAGCAAAATCCAGCAGGTCATGACCGCACCGGACTTTCCCGAACGCGAGCCCGCGCTGTATTACCTGATGCGCGAAATCGGCAAGTTGAACCAAGACGTCGGCGCCTTTATGGCGCGCTCGCTGGATCCCAAGAACGGCGTGACCCCAGAACGTCTAGCCGGCTACCGGGTCCCGACGTTGGTGATCGGCGGCAGCGAAAGCCGCATCATTCCGCCCGACGTGTTGCGCGACGCGGCAGGACATATTCCCGGTGCGTCATTCCAAGAGTTGCCAGGGGCCGGTCATGCCCCACCTTTCGAAAAACCGACGGCGTTCAACGCGATGGTGATGGCGTTTCTGGCCGCGCATTTTCCGCCGGACGACTAGGCCGCGGCCCTGCCGGGCGCCGTTTTGGAGGAGCGTCAACCTAGGGTAGCCTGGGCCCATGCGCGCCCCTCTTGTTCACCTTGTGGGGATCGGCACGGCCCTCGCCCTCTTGGCCGTCCCACTGACCCCCGCCAACGCCGCTGGGTCTGCGTTGAACTACCCGCGCTACCAGCGCCTCATGCCGAACGAACCGGGTGGCATTGCCAATCCCCGGCCGGGGCAGTCCGGTGGTGGTGGCTTCGGCCTGGGGGGCGGCAGCAGCGCCGGATCCAGCACGGGCGAGGACACCAGCACCGACAGCGCACCGAGATCACAAGACGACACGGCACGTGCCGACCCACCACCCCCGCCGCTGCCGCGCCCGCGGCGCGCCGATAACGGCCCGCCGCCGGACATGACCGCGATCGGAAAAACGGTGTTGTGGATTTTGTTGGCGGTTGTCATTGCGTTCCTATTGTTTTGGTTGGTCGTGTTGTTCCGAAAGATTCGCTTCCGGTTCAGTTGGCGACGCAACAAGCGGCCGGCCAAGCCGGCGCCGGAAACCGCCGCGATCGAACCGGTTGTGGCACAACCCGCGACTCGTGGTGAGGAGACGCCGCAGATCCCCGCCCGGCCGCTGACCGACTGGGAACGACTTGCCCAAGCGGGCGACTACGGTGCGGCGATACGGGCGATGCTGCGTCATGCCGTCAGCCGGGTTCAACACACCACGAGCAGCTCGATCAGCCCCGATTTGACGTCGCGTGAGATTGTCCGCGCCGTTCGAGCCTCGCCTCAAACCGCCACGCCGCTGCGGACCATCGTACACGCGGTCGAGTTCGTGCATTTCGACGGACGACCGGCCACGATCAAACATTACGAGGCTTGCATGGCGAGCCTGGCGCAGATCGAGCAACGCGAGGCCGCCCCGTGAGCGACCTTGAGGGCATTTTCTCGCGGCGCACCTTGATCATCCTGTTGGCGGTGGGCGGTGTGGCCGCCATTGCGAGCTTCGTGATGAGCGTGTTTGGCGATGGGTTGGGCCGGCGCACGGTCGATCCCAGCGCGTTTTCCCGCTCGGCGATCGGCTATGGGAGCTTGGTCGAGGTGCTGCGCGATAACGGTTTTCCGGTCGTCCTGAGCACCAACGGCACGATGCGCAAGATCGGCGACGGCACGACCCTGGTGCTGGCCGAGCCCTTTTCTATCGCGCAGTCGGAACAGTTGTTCACGACCATGCTGAACGCGCCGCGCGTCATGGTCATCTTGCCGAAATGGTCCGGCGAACCCGCGCTCCAGAACAGCCGATGGATCGGGCGCGCCGACCTTTATGAGGCGCGTTGGCCGCAGACGGTGCTCGACCGCATCGACGATCGCGTCACCGTTCGGCGCGCCACGGTAACGCAATGGACGTCGGCAGCCGGGCTGGCACCATCGCTGGGCACCGCGCAATTGATGACGGCGGCGGGATCGGTGATGCAGCCCCTGGTGTCGAGCCCGGAAGGCGTGTTGTTGGGGCGGATCGACCGCGGCGGCCGGCAGATTTGGATCCTGAGCGACCCGGACGTCGTCAACAACCACGGGATCGACAACGGTAGCAATGTGAACCTGGCGATCGATATGTTCGCCGCAGCAACACCGACGGGCGGCGCGCTGGTGTTCGACGAGACCATTCATGGCTTCATCGACGGGAATGAAGTGTGGCAAGCCGCCTTCCGACCACCGTTCTTGGTGCCGACATTAATTTTGTTGGCTGCGATGGTGGCGCTGCTGTGGAACGCGGTGGGGCGATTCGGGCGCGCCCTACCGGAGACGCACCCGCTGCCTGCCGGACACAAGGCGTTGATTGATAACACCGCCGAACTGCTGGTGATGGGCGGCCAAGCGCATGACATCTTGCGCGACTATTTCGAGCACGCAACGGAGCAAGTCGCCAAAGCGTTGCACGTTCGCGAGGAAGCGGACGACGACCAGACACGCCACCTGGACCAACTTGCGATGTCGCGCGGCCTTCAGGTGCGGCACGCCGACCTTCGCCAACGGGTGGACGCCTTTCTTGAAGCTAAGAATCCGCGGGGCGGCCGTGCCCTCGCCACCGAAATCCATCGCTGGAGAAAAGAGATGATCAATGGATCTTGATGCCATCAAAGAAACGGCGGACGCCATTCGCGGACAAGTCGCCAAGGCCGTCATCGGCCAAACCGAAGCGGTCGACCTCATGCTGGTCAGCTTGATGTGTAGCGGCCACATTTTATTGGAGGGTGTGCCCGGCACCGCCAAGACCCTGATGGCGCGATCCTTCGCCGCCAGTTTGTCGATGAAGTTCGGGCGCATTCAATTCACGCCCGACCTGATGCCGGGCGATGTGCTGGGCACCAACCTGTTCAACTTCCAGAGCAACGAATTCAAGCTAACAAAGGGGCCAATCTTCACCGAACTGTTGTTGGCCGACGAAATCAACCGAACCCCGCCAAAGACCCAGGCCGCGCTGTTACAAGCGATGCAAGAGCGCAACGTCACGATCGACGGACTAACCCATGCGTTGGGTAGCGGGTTCATGGTGATCGCAACGCAAA
>Ga0181594_10003035_pt1 | contig 15248 bp, 11 predicted proteins | sample 071ome_18_FD_145603 | JGI IMG/M metagenome (GOLD analysis project Ga0181594, IMG submission 145603) | Coastal salt marsh microbial communities from the Groves Creek Marsh, Skidaway Island, Georgia - 071413BT metaG (spades assembly) | ecosystem: Environmental > Aquatic > Marine > Intertidal zone... | reverse complement strand
GCCCGCCGGGCCTTGGCGTAGGTGTCCCGGTGCATTTTTACGCTGCCACCGCGTCAAACGAAACGCGGCAAGCACGGACAGAAAAACACTCAAAACGGAGTGGGGAGTCAGCCGATGTATCGCGCTGCAAAGAGTCGACAAGCACGCTCGTCACACAGGGGCCCTGGCATCTCAGTAGGGGTGACCCACGTGTGCCGCGCGCTGGGTTTCGTCCCTGACCCTATGATGCTGCGACACGCTCCTCCCTCAACCATCTTTCCCTCATAACCGCCTCACTCACCGGAGCATCATCCATGGCATCCGATATTGAAATCGCCCAGGCCGCGACCCCCAGGCCCATCACCGAGATTGCCGAGGCACTCAGTATTCCCGATGAGGCTTTGGAGCCGTATGGTCGCATCAAGGGCAAGGTGAATCTCGACTGGTTGTTGCAACAACCAGTGCGGGAAAACGCCCGAATGATTTTGGTGACGGCGGTGAGTCCAACACCAGCCGGTGAAGGCAAGACTACGACCACGGTGGGTTTGGGTGATGCGCTCAAACACATTGGTAAGAATGTGGCGATTTGTTTGCGCGAGCCGTCCTTGGGCCCAGTGTTTGGCATGAAGGGCGGCGCCGCAGGCGGTGGTTACGCACAGGTGATTCCGATGGAGGACATCAACCTGCACTTTAATGGCGACCTGCACGCGATTGGTGTGGCCAATAATCTGCTGTCGGCGCTTTTGGATAATCACATTCATCACGGCAACGCCTTGGGTATTGATGTGCGGCGCATCACCTGGAAGCGCGTACTCGATATGAACGACCGCGCGCTGCGGGATATTACGGTTGCCTTGGGTGGCCCGGGTAACGGCTACCCCCGCGAGGATGGCTTCGATATCGTAGTGGCCTCCGAGATCATGGCGATTTTCTGTCTGGCCACCGATCTCGATGATCTTAAAAAGCGGCTGGGTCGCATTGTTGTGGGCTACACCCGCGAGCGTGAGGCGGTCACCGCGGCTGACCTCAAGGCCGAGGGCGCACTCACCGCGATTCTGAAAGATGCACTGTCACCCAACCTCGTGCAGACCTTGGAAGGCACGCCTTCTTTTGTTCACGGCGGTCCTTTTGCCAATATCGCCCACGGCTGCAACAGCGTGATCGCCACAATGGCAGGCCTGCGCCTTGCCGACTACGTGGTGACTGAGGCGGGCTTCGGTGCCGATTTGGGGGCTGAGAAGTTCATCGACATTAAATGTCGCTCGGCAGGCATTCGACCGTCGGCTGCTGTTCTGGTGGCTACCATTCGCGCGCTCAAATTTCATGGTGGCGTGCCGCGCGAAAACCTCACCGAAGAGAACCTGCCGGCATTGCGCGCGGGATTGGCTAATCTGAATCGTCACATCAACAACCTGCGGGAGCATTACGGCGTGCCGGCAGTGGTATCGATCAATCAGTTTGTGGCGGATACCGACGCCGAGGTGGAGCTCGTGATCGAGCACTGCAAGGCGCTCGGTGTACAGGTGGCGCTCTCAAGCCACTGGGCCGATGGTGGCAAGGGCGCCACGGATCTGGCCCACATGGTGGCGGAAATATGCGACGCCGACGCCACGCCAGCAAACCGTCCCCATCCGTCTTTTGTGTATTCCGCCGAACTATCCCTCTGGGAAAAGCTCGAGGCTGTGGCGACCAAGGTCTATCACGCCAGCGAAATCACCGCTAACACCAAAGTCCGCGACCGGCTCAAGGAACTCACCGACGGCGGCTACGGTCATCTCCCGGTGTGTATTGCCAAGACCCCGTATTCGTTCTCGACCGACCCTTTGTTAAAAGGTGCGCCCACGGATCACGTGATGGACATTCGTGAAGTGCGTCTCTCGGTGGGTGCCGGTTTTGTGGTTGCCATTTGTGGTGATGTGATGACGATGCCCGGTCTGCCCAAGGCGCCAGCAAGCGAGAAGATCGACGTGGTCGACGGGCAGATCGTAGGCCTCTTCTGATGACAGCCCACTCGACCGATCCCAGGCCGGTGCGGCGTGTGAGCGCGGTCACCGCTTCGGGCGCCTCGTCTGAGGAAGATTTTGATCCGGTCGTGGTAGAGGCGCCGCTGTCCATAGCAGTCAACGGTGATGTGCTCGCGACCACGATGCGCACCCCGGGCCATGACGAAGATCTCGCTGTGGGCTGGCTCGCCAGCGAAACCGACTTGGCCGCTCGCGCCGACGTTCTGGATATTGCGCGGGCAGGCGCGGAGGCCTCGCGGTCTCAGGGTATCGAGGAGGCAGTGGATACCGTGAACCTCGGTGTGGCGGCCTCGGTCGAAATTCCCAAGCGTCGCGCTTACCTGACCTCGAGCTCCTGCGGTATCTGCAGTGCCGAGGTGATTGAGGCCACGCCCAAGCCCCGCGCACCCTTGCAGAGCCCGGGTTGGCAACTTACGCCCCAGCAAGCGCATCAGTGGGTGGCTGCCATGCGCGATGAGCAGAAAATGTTCGAGCTCACGGGTTCTTTGCACGCCGCCGCAATCATTTCCCCCGATGGCACTTTGCAGGTGGTACGCGAGGATGTAGGGCGCCATAATGCGGTAGATAAAGTGGTCGGGAGCGGGTTCCTCAGTGGGGACTATCCACTCACCGATCACACGTTGGTGGTCAGTGGTCGGGTCTCCTACGAGATCGTCGCCAAAGCGCTGAGAGCGTGTATGGCGGGGATCGTCGCGGTGTCCGGGCCCACCACGCTGGCGGTTGATCTGGCCCGGGCTCATGGTCTGGTACTGGTTGGCTTCACGAGGGATGACCGCCTAAACGTATATGCTGGGGGAGATCGCGTCGCGCAATGAGCACCGCACGTTATCCAGAATGGCAGGCTGAGGCGGCTGAGGCGCTGATCGCCCCGATTGTGGCCCGTGAGCCCGGTCCGGTTTTGCTCTGCCTGCAGGCGGTGCAGGCCCATTTTGGTCATGTCCCCGGCGATGCCGTGGGGCTGATCGCAGATGCCTGCAATGTTTCCCGCGCTGACGTACACGGGGTGTTCACTTTTTATGCCGACCTGCGCGATACGCCACCGCCGGCGGTGCCAGTGCGCTTGTGCGCGGCGGAGGCCTGTCAGGCCGTGGGTGGTCGCCAATTGAAAGCTGAGTGGGCTGCTGCCTGTGGCGATGACGCCCAGCTTGCGGCGCTCACTGGCGTAGATGAGCCGATTTTTTGTCTGGGTAATTGCGCCCTCGGCCCTGCGGCCCTGGTGGATGGCGAACTGATGGGCTGTGCTGATGTGGCGCGTTTAAAAGCGGCGGTCGGTCAGGCGCAGCTGGCGGGAGAGGGCGCGTGAGCGTTTGGTTTGTCCCCCGCGACGCCGCGGCCCGCTCTATGGGCGCCGATGCTGTGGCCAGCGCACTCGAGGCGCGGGGGGAGACCGTGGTGCGCAATGGTAGCCGCGGCATGCTTTGGATGGAGCCGCTCCTGGAGCGCGCCGATGAGCGGCACGGCGCGCGGGTGGGCTGGTCTAATGTCACTGCCGCCCAGATCGAGGCGGGGTTACCTGATGAGCATAGCGAGTGCTACGTCGGCGCGGTTGAGGAACTCGATTACCTTGCGCGACAAAATCGGTGGATTTATGAGCGAGTGGGTATCACCGACCCCATCGACCCGGAAGATTACCTCGCACACGGTGGCCTGACCGGGCTCAAAAACGCCCTCGCTATGAGTGGTAGCGATGTGGTGCAGGCGGTCACAGATTCTGGCCTTCGTGGCCGCGGTGGGGCGGGATTTCCGGCGGGTATCAAGTGGCGTACGGTGGCCGATCAGCCCCCGCAGCCCCATGTTGGTGAGTCCCAAAGTGCCTCCAAACACAAATACATCTGTGTGAACGCCGACGAGGGCGACAGCGGCACCTTTGCCGATCGCATGTTGATGGAGGGCGACCCTTTCTGTTTGCTTGAGGGCATGACTATTGCCGCCCACGCGGTGGGGGCGGATCGCGGCTTGGTCTATCTGCGCTCGGAGTACCCCGATGCCATCGCCACACTCCAGGCGGCAATCTGGGTTGCCCGGGAACAGGGCTGGCTGGGGGACCGCATTCTCGGGTCCGACCTCTGTTTTGATGTCGAGATCCGTGTGGGCGCCGGTTCCTACGTGTGCGGTGAGGAGACCGCCATGCTCGAAAGCCTCGAAGGCCGTCGCGGCATGGTGCGTGCCAAGCCACCGCTGCCGGCGATCAAGGGTTTATTTGGTACGCCCACGGTAATCAACAATGTGCTCACCATCGCCAGCGTGCCGTCGATACTGGCCCGTGGCGCCGAGGCCTACGCAGCGTTGGGGCAGAACCGCTCGCTCGGTACGCAGGTGTTTCAGCTCGCTGGCAACATCGCCCGGGGCGGCATAGTGGAAACTGCATTTGGCATCAGCGCCAAAGAACTGATTGAAGACTTTGGTGGCGGCACGCGATCAGGCCGTCCGTTGCGCGCGGTGCAGATCGGCGGCCCCCTGGGCGCCTATTTGTCCGCCGACAAGCTCGACGTGCCGATGGAATACGAGGCGCTTATCGCGGCGGGTGGCATGATTGGGCACGGTGGCGTGGTGCTCTTTGATGACACCGTGAACATGGCTGAGCAGGCAAGGTTCGCTATGGATTTTTGTGTTGAGGAGTCCTGCGGTAAGTGCACGCCTTGCCGAATAGGCGCGGTGCGCGGTGTGGAGACCATCGACAAGATTCGAGCCGGCAAGGACGTGGCGGCCAATACCGAGCTACTGCGCGACCTTTGTGATGTAATGACTCAAGGGTCACTCTGTGCGATGGGAGGGCTCACGCCCAACCCGGTACTGAGTGCCCTGAATACGTTCCCGGAAGATTTTGCGTCTCCCGTGATTGCCACGGGGTGAGGGTAGCCAGATGAATATGGTGCAGCAGTTCGATCCCGCGCAGGTCGATTTCTCACAGGACCTCGGTACCCCCGGGGCCCGCTCCGATGTCATGGTGAATGTGTTCATCGACGGCATTGGGGTGAGTGTGCCCGAGGGCACCTCGGTGATGCGCGCCGCGGCCATGGTTGGGGCAAACATTCCCAAGCTGTGCGCTACGGATAATCTCGAGGCCTTCGGCTCCTGCCGTTTGTGTTTGGTGGAGATCGAAGGTCGCCCGGGTACGCCAGCGTCGTGTACCACGCCGTGTCAGGAAGGGATGTCGGTCCATACTCAAACTGCCCGCCTCGATAAACTGCGCAAAGGGGTGATGGAGCTGTATATCTCCGACCACCCCCTTGATTGCCTGACCTGCCCGGCCAATGGTGACTGTGAACTTCAGGACATGGCGGGTGCCGTGGGTTTGCGGACGGTGCGCTACGGCATGGAGGGCGAGAATCACCTCCAAAAGGGCAAGGACGAATCCAATCCCTACTTCACCTTTGACGCCAGCAAGTGCATTGTTTGTAGTCGCTGCGTACGTGCCTGCTCCGAAGTACAGGGCACCTTTGCCCTGACAATTGCCGGGCGCGGGTTCGGCTCAGAAGTGTCGCCGAGTGAGCAGCAGCCCTTCCTGGAGAGTGAGTGCGTGTCGTGCGGTGCCTGTGTGCAGGCCTGCCCCACCGCCACCCTGCAGGAAAAAAGCGTGATCGATCTGGGGGTGCCGAGTCGCAAGGTCAAAACGACCTGCGCCTACTGTGGCGTGGGCTGTTCTTTCGTGGCCGAGCTGCGGGGTGACGAGGTGGTGCGCATGGTGCCTGACAAACAGGGCGGCGCCAACGCGGGCCACTCCTGTGTCAAAGGCCGTTTTGCCTGGGGTTATGCCCAGCACCAAGATCGCGTGACCACGCCGTTGATCCGCGACAGCATTCAGGATGAGTGGCGCGCCGTTGACTGGGACGAGGCGATTACTTTTGCTGCCGACCGACTCAAGGCCATTAAGCGCACTCACGGTGTCGATGCGATTGGCGGCATTACCTCCTCGCGCTGCACCAACGAAGAGGTGTATGTGGTGCAGAAGATGGTGCGGGCCGCTTTTGGTAGCAACAACGTGGACACCTGCGCCCGCGTATGCCATTCGCCGACAGGTTATGGCCTCAAGCAAACCTTTGGCACCAGTGCCGGCACTCAGGATTTCGCCTCGGTGGAGCAGGCCGACGCGATCATGGTGATTGGTGCGAACCCCACCGATGCCCATCCGGTCTTTGCTTCACGCATGAAGCGTCGCCTCCGAGCGGGGGCCGATCTGATTGTGGTCGATCCGCGGTCGATCGACCTGGTGCGCTCGCCCCATATTCAGGCCGAGCATTACCTGCAGCTGCTGCCGGGTACCAATGTGGCGGTGCTCAATGCGATCTCCCACGTAGTGGCGACTGAAGGGCTCATTGATGAGGCGTTTGTCGCTGAGCGCTGCAATAAGACCTCGTTCAAGGCCTGGCTCGATTTTATCAGCCTGCCCGAAAACAGCCCCGAGGCACTGGCCGGGACCACAGGCGTTGAGGCCGAGACGCTGCGCGCAGCGGCAAGGGCCTACGCCAGTGCGGACAATGGCGCGATTTACTACGGCCTCGGTGTTACGGAGCATTCTCAGGGCTCGACCATGGTCATGGCGATGGCCAATCTGGCCATGGCCACCGGTAACATTGGTCGGCTTGGGGTGGGGGTCAATCCCCTGCGCGGCCAGAACAATGTGCAGGGCTCCTGCGATATGGGGTCTTTCCCCCACGAGTTTGTGGGTTACCGCCACGTGTCAGACGACACCGTGCGCGACCAGTTCTCGAGCGTGTGGGGTGTCACGCTGCGGGAAGACCCGGGCATGCGCATTCCGAATATGCTGGATTCCGCAGTGGCGGGAGAGTTCAAGGGTATCTACATTCAAGGTGAGGATATCGCCCAGTCCGACCCCAATACCCATCACGTTGCCGAGGCGCTGAGAGCCATGGAGTGCGTGATCGTTCAGGATCTCTTCCTCAATGAGACCTCGCACTTTGCGCATGTGTTCCTGCCGGGTACGTCGTTTTTGGAGAAAGACGGCACCTTCACCAACGCCGAGCGACGCATCAACCGAGTGCGGCCGGTGATGACCTCGCGCACCGGGCTGTCGGAGTGGGAGGCGACCTGTGCGCTGAGTGAAGCCATGGGTTACCCCATGCCGTATCAAAGTGCCGGGGAGATCATGGATGAGATTGCTCAGCTAACGCCGACCTTTGCCGGTGTTTCCTTTGACCTGCTCGACGAGCTTGGCAGTGTGCAATGGCCCTGCAACGAGCAGGCGCCCTCGGGCACGCCGATTATGCATAAGGATCAGTTTGTCCGCGGTGAGGGGCAGTTTATAACGACGCCCTACGTGCCGACCGACGAGCGCTCTACCCGTAAGTTCCCGCTGCTACTCACAACCGGCCGCATTCTCAGTCAATACAACGTGGGCGCCCAAACGCGCAGGACCAACAACGTGGTCTGGCACGCCGAGGATGTGCTGGATATTCACGAGGCCGATGCCGAGGCCCGCGGTGTCAAAGATGGTGACTGGATCGAAATCGCCAGCCGGGCCGGGCAGACCCGAATGCGCGCGCGCATCAGCGACGATATACCGGCCGGTGTGGTGTACACCACGTTTCATCACCCGGTGAGTGGCACCAATGTGATCACGACCGACAACTCAGATTGGGCGACCAACTGCCCCGAATATAAGGTAACGGCGGTCGAGATCCGACCGAGTACAGAGCAGCGTGCATGAGCACGGCGGGGGACTATAAGCGAGAGCATCTGATCAAGATGGTCAATCAGATTGCGAGCAATGTGCCGACCCGTGAAGATATACCTGCGCAGGTCAGCGCTCATCTGCGGCAGTTCTGGACACCAGAGATGCAGGAAACCCTGCGACAGATTGCTACCGAGACACCCGATAGGCTTAACGAAGAAGTCCACCACGCATTGCGATCCCGGTAGCAGGAGGCACATGACAAGGGTGACGCTTTTGGTCACTCGTGTGTCGGATTTGAAACAGCGCGCCCGGCGCGAAAAGCGCCAAATGCGCACGAGAAATGGGTCCGCGCGGATGGCCTCGGATGACTGTTATTCATCGCCGAATCCGGGGCGGTATCAGTGGGCAAAGCGGGTGCAATAGACCGCTCACAAGGCAAGTGAGTGCCGTGGGCAGCAGTGTGATGGGGAGTGCAGGAGACTTACATGGCAGCGTTACCTGAAAAAGCGCGAGTGGTGATTATTGGTCAGGGCGGGATCGTCGGGGCGTCGGTGATGCACCACCTGGTCGAGGCGGGCTGGGACGATATTGTTGGCATCGAGAAATCGGCGATTCCCACCGACATCGGCTCGACCTCCCACGCCTCGGACTTCTGTTACATGACCAGTCATGACAAGTTGAACGTGTTCACCAGCACCTACAGTCGAGAGTTTTATAAGTCCCGGGGCAACTTTATCGAAATCGGGGGTATGGAAATCGCGCGCAAGGGCGACGATGCACAGGTTCAGGAACTGCTGCGCAAGGTGGCTTCGGGCAAGGCCTTTGGTACCAACGCCCGCATGATCACCGCGGCTGAGGCCAAGGAGCGCTTCCCGCTACTGGAAGAAGACACGATCGAATGCGCCATGTGGGACCCGGACGCCGGTCTGGTGACGCCGCGCTCGCAGAAAGTCGCGGGTGATCTGGTAGATGAGGCGGTGGCCGCGGGTAAACTTCAGGCGTTCCCTTACACGCCGGCGGAAGAAATTCTGGTTGAGAATGGTCGTGCTGTCGGTGTGAAGACCGCCAAGGGTACGATCATGGCTGACTATGTCGTGCTGTGCTGCGGTATCTGGGGTTCGCTGGTCTCCGAGACCGCCAACGTCAAGCTGCCGCTGATGCCCGTTGAACACCCGCTCCTGTTTTTTGGTCCTTGGGATGCGCTTGAAGGCACCGGCAAAGACATTGTCTACCCGCTATTTCGCGACCAGGGCAACTCCGCCTACGTGCGCGATACGGGTGACCCGACCACACCTGAGGGGGGGTTGCTGGAGTGGGGCTATTACGAGCCCTTTGAGCCGCGACTGGTAGAGGCAACCGCCATTATGGAGCCCGAGGACGCGCGCATGTCGCCCTCCATGAATGACCTGACACTCGACCAGGTGATGGACGCTTTCGAACGCTCGGTTGAGATCACACCGGTATTGGCCGAGTTGCCCTGGGAAGAGCGTCGGTCTTTCAACGGCCTGTTGTCGGTGACTACCGATGGCGGTTCTGTGATTGGCGAGTCGCCAGACGTCAAGGGTCTATGGCTCTGCGAGGCGGTTTGGGTCAAAGATGGTCCCGGTGCCGGCAAGCTGTTGGCTGATTGGATGACCAATGGCCGGACAGACATGGATCCCCACGGGATCGATCCGGCGCGTCACTATCCAATCCAGTTGACCGACGAATTCATTCGTAACCGCTCCTATGAGATTGCGCAGAAGATCTACACACCCGCGGTACACCCCCGGGAGCCCTACGCGACGTCACGACAGCTCCGCACCAGCCCGTTTTATGAGCGAGAGGTAGCGCTGGGGGGGTACTTTATGGAAGTGGCCGGCTGGGAGCGCGCCTACGGTTACGCGGCCAACGAGGAGACCCTGCTCGCCAAATACCGTGATCAGGTGCCCACCCGCGAAGCCGAGTGGGACAACCGCCACTTCTGGGAAGTGTCCAACGCCGAACACCTGGCCCTGAGCGACGGTGTGGGCATGATCAACCTCTCACACTTTGCCATCTTCGATGTGGTGGGTGCCGAGGCGGAAACGCTCCTCGAATTTTGTTCGGTGGCCAAGGTCGGGACCGATACCCCAGTAGGCAAGGGTGTCTATACCCATTTTCTTGACCACGCCGGTGGTATTCACTCAGACCTCACCATTGTGCGTCTGGCCGAGGACAGCTTCCGCGTCATCTGCGGCGGCGATACTGGTCATCGCGACTATGTGTGGATGAAGCGCATGGTCGACAAGATGGGTTTGACCCAGGTCGAATTTGTTGACCAAACCGAGCAGGTCGCGACCCTCGGCCTATGGGGTCCTGAGGCGCGCTCGACACTGCAAAAGTTGATGGACGACCCCGAGAGCGTTTCACATGAAGCGTTCCCCTATGCGAGTGCCAAGGAAATCAATGTTCAGGGTATTACCATTTGGGCGTTCCGCATTTCCTATGTGGGAGAGCAGGGCTGGGAGCTGTACTTCCCCTTCGGCGACGGTCTAGCGCTGTGGGATGCCCTGTTTGAACTGGGTGTGACGCCGGTGGGCATCGAGACCTATGCCAATAGCCGCCGCTTGGAGAAGAGCCTGCGACTGCAGAACGACGACCTCGAAATCGATTACAACCTCTACGAAGCCGGTCTGTCGCGACCCAAGGTCAAGGCGGCGGATTTCCACGGCAAGGATGCGTATGTGGCGCAGCGCGAGCTACCTGAACAGGCGGCTTACCTCTGTACTTTTGTGCTCGAAGACACTACCGATGAAAAGGGAGTGATGCGCTATCCGGTGGGGCATTGGCCCTTGCTCGACCCCGAGACCAAAGAGGTGATTATCGATTCCCACGGTCGCAGGTCCTATACGACCAGCGTGGCTTACGGCCCGTCGTTGGGACAGAACATTGCCATGGGCTATTTGCCATCTGATCGCGCCAAAGAGGGCGATACGGTCCTAATGGAATATTTTGGCTGTGTCTTCCCGGCCAAAATTGTCTCGGTAGGGTATCGCGCCTTGCTCGACCCAGACAACGAGCGCGTCAGAAGCTGAGAAAAGGGCCTTCGGGCCTTTTTTTTGCGGGTAGATTCCCCCAACACCCTGACTTGGGGGCGCAAAATGTCGGTTTTGTATTCTGAATGTCGCTTTCGCGTTTATCTTCGGCCAGAATGAGCGGAATTGGCACCCACCCTGGCAACAAACGGGTGTGCCGTGGCGATGGCAACAGGGGTTCCCAGTATGAACAGGGGAGTGCATGGTGCAGTAAGGCGGTCCCAGCGCGTGGGCTTTTTGCTGATGGATCAGTTCACGCTGATTTCGCTCTCAAGCGCTATCGATCCGTTGCGGGTAGCCAATCTGTTATCGGATCAAACGCTGTATGAATGGTGCTTAGTCGGTTCGGGAGATTCCGAGCAGGTGAGTAGTGACGGTGTGCGAGTGAAGCTCGACCACACTTTGAGCGACGACATCGAATTTGATTTGGTGATTGTGGTTGGCGGCATTGATATTGAGCGCACGGTGAAAAAGACCGATTTGGCCTGGCTTCGCAAGCAATCCCAACGAGGGACTCAAATGGGGGCGCTGTGCACCGGGTCTTATGCGCTGGCCAGCGCGGGACTTTTGAATGGCTATGAGTGCAGTGCGCACTGGGACTGTTTGACCCTGCTCACTGAGCAATTTCCGGCGATTGAATTTAATAGTCACCTTTACACCATTGATCGCGACCGGATGACTTGCACTGGCGGCACGGTACCGCTACACATGATGCTGGCAATGATAGGCAAGCGGCACCCTCAGGCACTGGTAGATGGTGTTGCCGATATGTTGGTGTGTGAACGGCATCGGAGTGACGCGGAGATGCAGATCATTCCCATGTGGTCTCGCAAAGTTGAGGTGCAGCCCAAGCTGAAGGAGGTGCTGCAGCTGATGGAGGCGAATCTGGAGGAGCCATTATCGTTGCAGGATCTGGCAGATTACGTGCAGCTTTCGCGTCGGCAACTGGAGCGGCTTTTTTTGAAACACCTGCACAGTACACCGTCGCGCTACTACCTAAAGTTGCGGTTAGACCGCGCGCGTCGTCTGCTTAAGCAGACCTCGCGCTCGATCGTTGAGATTACGTCCATGTGTGGTTTTGTCTCGACAACCCACTTCAGCCGTTGTTATCGCAAGTACATGGGGGTATCCCCCAAGAGCGATCGCGCCCATGGCGTACCGGCGATTTATCAGATCTTTGAATCAGAACTGCCTTCCGATGGCGTGGAAGTGGTGTCTCGAGCTCAGCGCCAGTAACCGCATCCCGAATGAACGCGCAGACGAATGGCAACTCACTAAAAATGACGTGGGACGGTTGGTGGTTACGGTGACTCCCAACTCCCAGGCCTTCGATCAGTGGATTCGAACCGATTTTGTCGAAATCAATACGGCGTTGGAGGAGACCTATTTTTCCAGCGATACGCCGGAATCGGTAGTGGGAAAGGGAGATTCACTTAAGCAGCAGCTGGAAGCGGAAGGGCGGGTTTTGATCGAGGCTCTATTGGCGGAAGGCAATACCGATGAGGGCTTTGATGCGGGCTATGAACTTTTGGGCAACGTCGGGTTTTATATGGCCGCCTGTCGACGCCACGAGATCACCGAGCCCTCGCGTGAAGATCGCTCACCGCTCATTGCCGCCTCAGCACTTGCCATGCAATTGGGTGCCTCTTTGGGTGTGGTGCCGAGATTTGCCTCTGCACACCTTGAGACGCACAACCAGGCCTTGAACGGCGTGTTCAAGTGTTTCACCTCGCTGGGAGATGAGGCGCTGTTCTTGGTGCACAACACGCGCGCGGCGCTGGCCTATATCCGCGCGTCGGAGTCTTTACGACGAACGATTCCGCTGGGGGTATCGCATCCTGTGACCGCCGACTTGCTGATGGCAGCAACGCAAGCGCTGGAAGACGTCTTTCGTTCCAATGCCGAGCTCTTTGAAAAGCTCAACACCGAACGCTTTTTTTATTGTATTCGACCCTACTACAAACCCCACCGGGTCGGACTGCATGAGTACCGTGGTGCAAACGCCGGAGATTTTGCCGGGATAAACGTCATTGATTTGTTGCTGGGTGTATGCCGCGCCGATGATGCGTACTACTCGCAATTGCTGGTGGATAAGTTTTTATTTATGACGCCCGAGGATCAACTGGTCCTGCGAGACTGTATGCGCAGGCCGAGTCTGCTGGATCAATTTCTTGCTGAGCTGCCGAACTCAGACGAGCCGTGGTTTCAGGAAAACCTCAAAGCATTCCTGGCTACCGGCGAAGCCCATAGCAAGACGGCGGTACAGCATCATGAGTTACTGGTTAATAAATTTATCGAGCAGCCCGCCGCCAAGGCGGGCATGACAGATCGCTCGGGTGTCACCGCCAGTGGGCCGCCTTTGCCAGTGCTACTCAGATCTCTGCAGAAGCTCGCTGATTTGCGTGCCGTCGTGAATCGCGACGATATCCCCAGTCGTTTCAAGGATTTCAAGCGGCTACGCGAGAGCCTCAAAAGCGTATGAGTGCTCGCGACCAATTTTTGTGTGACCGGGGCATCTATCTCCTGAGTCACTCCGTCGGTTTGCCACCCGCCAATACCTCAGAGGTTTGGCAGCGAGATTTTCTTGCGCCTTGGCGGCAAGCCAGTGAGGAGAATTGGCCACAGTGGTTGTCGGCGGTGGAGGATTTCAGGGCGGCCGTTTCCTCGGTGCTGGCAGGCCAGAGTGCCGACATTTGCCCCCAGGTGAATTTATCCAGCGCGCTCACGAAAATTGTGGGCAGCCTGTCTTTGGCAGCCGACCGTAGCGGGCTGTTGTGTGCAGAGGAGGACTTTCCTTCCATGGGTTTTGTGCTGCAGCAAGCCCGCACCCAAGGGCACGCGCTACGCTATCTATCGGGAGATTTGGATCTTCAGAATCCGCAGGTATGGCATGATGTGCTGACTCATGACGTCGGTCTCGCACTGATCACCCATGTGCAGTCCAATACGGGTCGTCAATTGCCGGTGGCCGAGATTACACGGTTGTGTCGTGAACGCGGCATTATCAGCGTGGTGGATGTGGCGCAATCGGTCGGCGTGCTACCCATCGATCTCGGACACTGGCAAGCAGATTTTGTGATTGGGTCTTGTGTGAAGTGGCTATGCGGTGGTCCGGGCGCGGGATTTCTCTGGGTGAACCCGGATATCCTAAGTCAATGTAAACCCAAAGATGTCGGTTGGTTCTCCCATGAAGCGCCCTTTGAATTCGATATCCATAGCTTTCGATATGCGCGGGATGCCATGCGCTTTTGGGGGGGAACACCCTCGGTTCAGCCCTTCGCGATTGCCGCGAACAGTCTGGAAACGCTCAACCGGGTGGGAATCGAGCAGATCCGTGAGCATAACCTGGCGTTAACCGATCAACTACTGCACCGGGTGCCGGACGAGCACTGTGTGTCGCCCCGAGATGCTGCGCTGCGTGGTGGAACCGTGGTGCTGCAATATCCAGAGGAGCAGTTGCACCGAATAGCCAAAAACCTGCGGGAGGAAGAGGTTGCATTTGATCTGCGCCGCACCGGCATACGGCTGAGCCCTCACATCTACAATGATGGGGAGGAGATCGACGCTGTTGCGGCGTGTCTCGTCTGATCTTAGCCTTGGTCGAGGCGGTGAAGGCCGCTAAGCGTGTAAAGCCCGGAGGCGGGGACCACTCGGTGATAGAGGTGTTTCAAGTGCGATGACAACACTATCGAACTAGAGCAAACTGAGGCTTGGTAGAAAAGGTATTACACGGGCGTTGACCCACTTTAGCTGACTCAGTGAGCCGCGGCCGTTTGGTTACCCGTCATCGGAGAGAGGCGTTCTAATAATGAAAAAATCTTTTATCGCTATAGCGGCATTCCTTTTATTGGGTTCTGGCTGCGACCAGAAGGCAGCGCTGACAGAAGTTGAGGCGGTTGCCACTTACCCAGCCCCGACGTTCTTCCAGACAACCCGCTTTTTTTCTGCGCGTGACCCTAAGAATGCGTTTTCCGCGCAGTCTGGTGATTTACTGATCAGCAGCGACGAGACGGGTATTTTCAATGCGTATCGCGTCGATGTGAAAAGTGGCGTGCGAGAGCCACTGACTTCCTCTACCGACTCCGGTATTTACGCGGTGGGTTGGTTCCCAATCGATGACCGTTTTTTATATGCCCAGGACGGGAATGGCGATGAGCTAACGCACGTTTTTGTCCAAACGGAGTCAGGGGAGGCGATTGATCTCACACCTGGCGAACAGGTTAAAGCAGGCTTTATGGGTTGGTCTGCGGATAATGCGGCTTTTTTTGTGTTCACCAACGAGCGTGACAGCGCCGCGTTTGACGTTTATCGCTACAGCGCCGATGACTACCAAAGACAACCGCTTTACACCAATACCGAAGGACTCGAGCTCAATGATGTCAGCGCGGATGGCAGATGGGTCGTGCTTACGCGCAACAACAGCAATGCAGACAGCGACCTCTTTTTGGTCGATGTGGGTGCTGACGTTCCTGAGCTGGTCAATATCACGCCGCACGAAGCGCCGGTAAACTACTCGGTATTTGGATTTTCCCCCGATAGCAGGACTTTGGTTTA
>Ga0181594_10003032_pt1 | contig 15259 bp, 14 predicted proteins | sample 071ome_18_FD_145603 | JGI IMG/M metagenome (GOLD analysis project Ga0181594, IMG submission 145603) | Coastal salt marsh microbial communities from the Groves Creek Marsh, Skidaway Island, Georgia - 071413BT metaG (spades assembly) | ecosystem: Environmental > Aquatic > Marine > Intertidal zone... | reverse complement strand
CGACCCCGTAGGCAAGCAGCACACCGAGGAACGTACCGACAAGCGCACCGCCGATAAGGAAGCCGAGAATCTCGGGCGGCTCGGAGATGCTCGCCATGGTCTTGATGACGCCGAGCACGGCGGCGACGATCCCGAGCGCAGGGAGCGCATCCGCCATGCCTTGCAGGGCATCGGAGGCTTTGATCTCCTCGTGGTGGTGCTTTTCCATCTCCTTTTCCATGATCTCTTCGATCTGGTGCACGTCGTCGAAGTTCATGGTGGTCATGCGAAGGTAGTCGGTAATGAGTTCGACCGCGAAATGATCGCCCAGTATCTTTGGGTATTCGGTGAAGAGCGCGCTTTCCTCAGGATTCTCGATGTGGGCTTCGAGCGAAATCGGCCCCTTGGTGCGTACCATCTTTGAGATCGCGAAAAGCAGACTCAACGAATCCTGATAGTGCTGCTTTTTCCACTTCGAGCCTTTGATGGTGCGCCCGATGCCCTTGAGGCCCTTGCCGGCGACCGTGCCCCCATTGGACGCAAGAAACGATCCGACCGCGGCACCACCGATCATCATGCCTTCGAAAGGAAGTGCGTGAAGAATGATCCCAAGCTTACCGCCCGAAGCGACATACCCGCCGAAGATTCCGACGAAAACGACGATAAGACCGACGATGACAATCATGCGTGCTACCCAAAAAGACCAAGACCATTATTCGCTAGGTGCGAAAACGGCGCAAGCAACACGATTTCCGGTATCCCGGTCGTGACCCCGCGTTCACGGCAACGTGCGTCAGGGGTGAGCCGTTCCGCCCCTCAGCGGTCGAAATAGGGTTAACGCGCAGAACCGTTGTTGGGGCTTTCCGCCCGACTTGCGGCTGGCCGACCGCGTCAAATTAGCCCTAAAGTCGTTTTTGGGGGAATTATGAGTCCAGAAATCACCGTTACCACGACCGCCGACGTGACTTGGCTACAGGGTCAAACCAAGGGGTCTGCCGATATCGAGATCGAATTCGGCGGCCTGGCGACAAGTACGCCGGTCCACATCGGTTTCGCGGTCCAGCAGCTGGCGCAGGCGCGGGCGGCGGCCGAGGTTCTAGCGTCGTTTTTTCTGCTGTTGGTGCGCGATACCGCGGTGCGCGCCAACGACACCGAATATGAAGTGTCGTTGGGCGACAGCGGTTCGACGGTGACCTTCGAGGTCGACGCGCACTTGCGACCGGTGACCGCCTTTCCGTTTACCGTTGCCGTGAGCGAAGACTGCAACACCCGCTCGGACGCCGCGGACGAAGCGGCCGCGACCGTCATCGACGCCATCGACCGACTGCTGGAGGACCGGGCGCCAACCACCGACGAAGCCTTGGTGCGCTTGCAGCCCGTAAAAAACTACTATCCGGAAGTGCTGCACCTCGCCATCAAACGGCTCGGCGCCCTGTAGCGACCGCACCGCGAACAGGGGTTAGCCCGCTCTGACCCGCCAGCCGCCAAATGCTAGCATCGCCGGAAATCGCGCGGCAGGCGCGCTCTATGCGGAGGATTGAGCCAGTGAAGTATTCCTATACCCACCACATGCCGTACACCGGTATCGACCGCTCCGGGCAAGACTGGCCGGTCCCCAACAAGCAGTTCGACCCTCAAGTCGGCGTGGATCTGTTCAACCGCTATATCGACGACAAGGTCTATGCGGAGCAAACCGGGTTCGACTGGATTGGCTGCAACGAACATCACATGAGCCCCTATGGCTTGATGCCCAACCCGAACCTGGTGGGCGCCGTCGTCGCCAACCGAACCAAGAAAGCGGGCATTCTTCAATCAGGCAACATCGTGCCGATCGTGAACCCGATCCGGGTGGCCGAGGAATACGCCATGCTCGACGTCATGAGCGGCGGACGGTTGGTCGCCGGCTTTATGCGCGGCATTCCGCACGAATACGTGGCGTATAACGTTTCGCCGGACGAATCCTATGCGCGCATGGAAGAAGCCATGGCGCTGATCAAGAAGGCTTGGTCGGAACCGGAGCCCTTCGGGTGGGAAGGTGAATTCTACCAGTACCGGGCGGTCTCTATTTGGCCCAAGCCGGTGCAGCAGCCGTTCCCCGAGATGGTGATGTCGGCGACGAGCGAACGCTCGACCCGCCTTGCCGCGAAACATCGTGCGGTCGCGGGCATTCTCGCGCTGACCGATATGGACGACGGACGCGCCAACATCGCCCGCTTCAAACAGTTCTCGCGCGAAGAGGGCTGGGAGCCGACCAACGATCACATCATGGTCGGCCTCAATTGCTGCATCGCCCCGACCTACGAGGAAGCCAAGAAGATCCTCGAAGAAGGTCAGGAATATTTCTTCGGCGTTCTCGGCGGCGGCATTCGCACCGCTCAGAATTTGGTCGTTCAGAAGACGCGCTTTTACGGCACTTCGGAAGAGGCCGACAAATTGAAGACCAAGTTCGTCAACATGCGGTCCGGCATGAAGACGCGATCGTTCGACGAACGCGTCGAGATGGGCCTGATGATTTGCGGCACACCTGAAATGGCCGTCGAGCAAATCACGCGCCTGCACAAAGAACTGGGGAACAATCGCCTGGGACTGTCGATCAAGATCGGCAATATCTCGGACGAACACGTCACCCGCACGCAAGACTATTTGCGCGACATCGTGTTCCCGGCGACGCGGCACCTCGGCGAATCCGACGACCCCGCCCAGGCCGCCGAGTAAGAGCACAGGGACCCCGAGTCAGGACCATGCGGTTCTCGTATACCCACCACATGCCCTACACGGGCGTGACGGACGCTGGTCAGGATTGGCCGGTGCCGAACAAGCAGTTCGACGCCGAAAAGGGCGTCGAGATGTTCGACCGCTATATCGAGGACAAAATTTACGCCGAACAGGCGGGTTTCGACTGGATCGGATCGAACGAGCATCACTTCAGTCCGTACGGGATGATGCCCAACCCGAACTTGGTCGGTGCGGTTGTCGCCAATCGCACGCGCCGCGCGGGCATTCTTCAATCCGGCAATATCGTGCCGATCAGCAACCCCATTCGCATCGCCGAAGAATACGCGATGCTCGACGTGATGAGCGGCGGGCGTTTGATCGCCGGCTTCATGCGCGGCATCCCACATGAATACGTCGCCTACAACGTCTCGCCCGACGAGAGCTACGGGCGGATGTACGAAGCGATCGAATTGATCAAGAAAGCGTGGTCCTCGCCCGAACCTTTCGGTTGGGAAGGCGAGTTCTATCAGTTCCGTGCCGTGTCGATTTGGCCGCGCCCGGTGCAGAAGCCCTACCCGCGCATCTTGATGTCCGCGTCCAGCGACGCGTCGGCCCGACTGGCTGCGGAGGTCGGCGCCTCGGCGGGCTTCCTACGCATCGCCGATTTCGACTCGGCCCGCAACCAGATCAAGGTCTACCGCGACCGCGCCAAGGAATGCGGCTGGTCGCCGACTGCCGACGACGTGATGATTGGGATGAACTGCTGCATTGCGCCGACCTACGAAGAGGCCAAGGAAATCCTGCAGAACGGCCAAAAGTATTTCTTTGGCGTTCTCGGCGGCGGCATTCGGACGGCGCAGCAACTGGTGGTCCAGAAGACGCGCTATTTCAAAGACGCCGGCGCAGCGGAAAAGTTCGCCAAGAAGACGGCCGTGCAACGCGAGGTCTCGTTCGACGAACGCGTCGAGCGTGGCCTGATTGTGTGCGGCACGCCGGAGATGGCGATCGATCAAATTCGACGCATTCACGGCGAACTCGGCAACGGCCGCATGAACCTGAGCGTGAAGATCGGCAACATCGCCGATCATCACGTCACCCGAACACTCGACTATTTGCGCGACGTCGTGTTCCCGGCGGTACGACCGCTGGGCGAAGATAACGACCCCGCGCAGGCCGCAGAATAGAAACGCCCACAGGGAGGACCCATGTTCAACGAAAAGACCAGTAAGGTCGCCAAAGGATCGCTCAAGTATCTCACCGGCGGCAGCGGTCGTCCCCTCATCCACCTCCATGGCGCGGGCGGTGTGCGCCCCAACCCGGGGCTCGAAGCACTGGGGAAAAACGTCACCCTTTATATGCCTGTGCTTCCCGGGTTCGACGGCACGTCGACGATCGACGGCGTCGATTCGATGGAAACGCTGGCCGACCTCGTGGCCGACTTCATCGACAAGGAGATCGGCGAGGCGGCCGACATCATCGGGCTTTCCTTCGGCGGCTGGCTTGGCGCCTGGGTCGCGGTACGCCACCCCGACAAAGTCGGGCAGCTTTGTTTGGAGAACCCGGCTGGATTTCGGCCCGATTCGGTCCCGGCACCGAGTTCGGACCCGGAAACCCGCAAACAAGAGATGTACGCCTACCCCGATCGGGTGCCGGCCGAAACGAAATCCGAAGAGATGCTGGCCCAAAACCGCGCAATGCTTGCCCATTACCACGGCGACACCAGTTTCGATGCCGACCTAGCCGGGCAGCTTGGCAAGATCGAGTGTCTGACGATGATCATGCACGGCACGAGAGACGGACGGGTCCCGGAAGAAGCGGTTCAGCTTCTCAAGCGCGACATCCCGCGGTCGCATTTGATCTACGTTTATGACGCCGCCCACAGCCTTGAGACCGACCAGCCGGCGCGGTTCGCGCACTTGGTATCGGACTTCATGGAACGCGCAGAAGCCTTTTTGGTTAATCAAGGGGCAGCCGGCGTTCGTCCCCAGCAGGTGCTGTAGCGCCCCGCGCGCCAACCCGGCAAATCTAGATATCGGTCACCATTTGACCGACAACCCCGGTCGCCCGTAGGCTCCGATCCGTTATACGTGCCTGCGACGCACTAGTTTTGGGGAATTGGTGCGGCATGGTTGATGCATGCGGAGAGCCCATGACCCCAGAAGAACTCGTCGACATCCTGAAGAAGCACCACCATTTCGTGGCCGGGCGCTTCAATCTGGGTCAGCGAGCGACACTCAAGAATGCGCAACTCCGCGGCCTCAAACTTCCGAAAATTGGCCTGCAGAGCGCGATTTTGGCGGGCGCGGACCTGAGCTACTGCGTGCTGACCGAAGCCGATCTGAGTTTTGCCGATCTTTTCTGTGCCGACCTTTCGTTTGCCGACTTGCGTGGCGCGAACTTGTCGCGCGCCGACCTGCGCGGCGCGGTTCTGCACGGCGCCAAGCTGCAGCGCGCGAACTTGTTGGAAACGGACCTTCGCGCCGGCACCATGATCGACGCCAACGAAACGCGCGGCGACGCCGTCGACCTGACGAACGCCAACCTGGACGAGGCGAACCTCGAAGACACTAAACTCAAGCGCGCGCGCATGGCGCGGGCGAGCGTCAGGAACGCCAACTTGACCCGGGTCGGCATGGACGAAGTGGACTTGACCGGCGCGGACCTCAGCGGCGCCAATCTTTCGTCCGCGCAACTCAAGAACGCCAACCTGACCGGCGCCAATCTTGCCAACGCAAACTTGGATCAGGCGCGCATTCAAGGCGCCAACATGCAAGGGGCGCTGCTGTCGGGCGTGGACCTGACCCTGGCTGATCTGACCGACGCCAAGTTGTCCTACGGCACCGCCCGGTTGGCCGTGGACGTGCAGCAAGCGTTGCGCGACCACGCGCTGTGGGTCGACTCGGACGGCGAAGAAGGGACGCGCGCCGACCTTTCCGGCCACGACCTGAGCCACGAAGACCTACGCCACGTCTATTTGAGCGGCGCCAACCTCAGAGACTGCAACCTGTCGGGTGCGGACCTATCGGACGGTATGATCGAGTTGATCGATTTGGCGAACGCCACCTTGAACGGCACTAATTTCCGACGGGCGACCATGCGCGGCGCCAATCTAAAAGGGGTGAAGGCCAAAGAGTGCGTCCTGACCTACGCCGATCTCAGCCCCATCGAACTCACCGGGCCCGACGGTGAAAAGACCGGGCAGGTGCGCAAAACCGATTTGAGCGGCGCCGACCTTGAGGGCGCGGACTTGTTTCGGACGGTGATGCAAGACGTCAACTTGGAGGGCGCGAATCTGGTCGGCACGATCCTCGAGCCCAAGAAGAAGGACGAGATCACCGAGTACGACCAAGCCTTCGGCGAACCGGAGAACGAAGACGCCGAAAACGCCGAAGCCGAGGAATGACGGCGGCCACGCCCGACCCTGCCAAAGCACGCCAGCGTCCACTGGCGGAAAAAGTCGATCCGCGCACCACAGCTTTGGTCGTGATCGATATGCAGAACGATTTTTGCCATGACGAAGGGTTTTTCGGCCAACGGGGGGCCGATCTTTCGCGCATGCCGAGCGTCGCCGCGCGCATAGAAGCCTTGGTGGATCAGGCCCGGCACCAGAATATGCTGATCCTGTGGGTCCGTGCCCATTACGACGACATCGTGATGGGCGCGCCGATGGCCGAGGTTCTGAACCGGCCCGGTCGAACGTCGGGGAGCTGCCTGGCCGGGACGTTCGGGGCAGATTGGTACGGCGCGCTTCGGCCCCAAGAGGCCGACAACGAAATTATCGTCACCAAACATCGCTATAGCGCGTTTTGGGATTCACCGATCGATCTATATCTGCGCAGCAACGCGATCGAGAACATCGTCGTGACCGGGACCAGCACCGACGTGTGCGTGGAGTCGACTGTCCGCGATGCTTTTTTTCGCAACTACTTCGTGGTGGTTCCGCGCGATGCCGCCTACTCCTCGCCCGACCGCCATGCCGAAGCGCTCGGCGATATGGGGCGCCTGTTCGGCGAAACGCCGACGGTCGACGAGGTGTTGTCGATTTGGGCCGACACCGACCCCGAGGGGCCGCGCAACTGGATGCCCGCTGAAAAAGCCGCCAATGCGCCGCAGGACTTCGACGCCATCGTCGACCCCCGCCATACCGCCCTGGTGATCGTCGACATGCAAAACGACTTTTGTCACCGCGACGGCGTGATGGGCAAAGCCGGCGAAGATCTCGACGATTTCCCCCCGGCGATCGATGCGATCGCGGCACTTTTGGCGGCGGCGCGGTCTTCGGGCGCACTGATCGTTCATGTCCAGGGCACGAACATGGCGGCGGCACGCGCGAGCGGCCATCGCGGCCTAGTGAGCGAAAAACAGAGGGTCATGCGGCTGACCCAGCCGGGGACATGGGGTGCGGCCCAGCTGGATGAACTCGCGCCCCGGGCCGACGAAGAGGTCGTCACCAAGCACCGCTACAGCGGTTTTGTCGACACCCGCCTGGAAACCCTGTTACGCACCAATCACATTCGCACCCTCGTCGTGACCGGGACCGCAACGCAGACTTGCGTCGAGTCGACGGTGCGCGACGGACAAATGCGGGACTACCGCATCGTGATCCCGCGCGACGGCGTCGCCTCTCGCGGCCGCCATCAACACCTTAAAGCGGCATCGCTTGAAACCATGGGCCTCTATTTCGGTGAGGTCGTCGATAGCGAGAAGATCGTCGCCGCCTGGGACGCCCGGCGGTCCAACGCCTAGGCCAGGCCACAGCCCGCGACGGCCGTCCAACGTCGTTTACCGCTTCTTAACTCTCTTGCGTCCAGAAATATCGCCGTTGGGTTGCGACCTGAGCAGAACGCCGCGTGGCCCAACGGTACATTCGACCGGAATGAGTGGACGCCATGGTACAAGGCCTTTCGATCCTCACGAACGTCGGCGCGATGACGGCGTTGGAGCAGCTGAACGCGACGAACAAGCGTCTGCAAACCACACAGCTGCGTATTACGACAGGCCTCAAGGTCAATGGCCCCAAAGACGACGCGGCAACCTTTCAAATCGCCCAACGTCTGCGCGGTGACATTGCCGGCACCAAGGCCGTCAAGACGGCGCTGGCCAACGGCGAAGCCACCATCAACGTCGCGATCTCGGCGGGCAAAGCGATTGCTGACCTTCTGATCGAGATGAAGGCCAAGACCGTTCAGGCCAACCAAGCGGGGCTCGACTCCGCGTCGCGCACGGCATTGGACAGCGATTTCCGGGCCCTGCGCGATCAGATTTCGACCATCGTTGCGACCGCAGAGTTCAACGCGGTCAACCTCATTGCCTCGGGCGCGACCACAACGAGCGTCCTGAGTACGGTCGACGGCAGCATCATCACGGTCAGCGCCCAGAGCATGGATACCTCGACGTTGGGCATCGCGTCCGTGGACTTGACGACCAGCGCCGGCGCATCGACCGCCCTAACGTCAATCGACTCGGCGATCACCAACGTATCGGACAAATTGGCGTCGCTCGGTTCGACGGCCAATCGGATCGAAGTGCAAACCGAATTCACGACATCGTTGATCGATATCTTGACGGCAGGCCTGGGCAACTTGGTCGATGCCGACATGGCCGAAGAAGCGGCCAGCTTGACGGCGTTACAGGTCCAGCAGCAGTTGGGCGTTCAGTCGCTGTCGATCGCCAACGCCTCGCCGGGCATCATTCTCTCGCTCTTCCAGGGCTAGGTCGGTAGCGGCCTTGCCGCGCGCCTAGACTTTTACCGAAGCCAATTGGCGGCGGCGGCGCCCGCAAGCAGCATGGTCCCTTCCGGAAACGGCAGGCCCGGCACGGCGCCACGGTAACGACGCATCTGCAGCCCCGACCGGTCGATCGCGTCGCGATAGCGGGGCCGATACGCGTTGTCGAAGACGATCAGACCATCCGGTTTGAGAAACGGCAGCGCCACCGTCAAACAATCGGCCCGACAGCGCCCATCGATGGCAATCAAATCGAAGGGACCGTCAGCCTCGGCAATCGCGTCGACGTAGGCTTCGAAACCATGTCCGCGCCACAGCGGATCGCCGGAGCGATAAGGCGCCTTGACGTCGCGAGGGGTCGGCGGAAAGGTCAGTAGATCGAGGTTCGGGACATCGCGCGCTAGACCGCCCACGATGTCGGTCCAGCGCGCGTCATGGTCAACGCTTGTGACGTGGCCCGCACGCCGCGCCAACCACAACGAACTGGCACCGGAACCGTATTCGAATACGCGAGCCCGGCCGCCGCGCGCGTGCAGAAACTCATCCACCCGCGATGCCGCACGAAAGCACCAGAACGGGACATCGAGGTGGGCCATGTCCTCGATGTCGTGGAAGCAAAACAGGCAGCGGAGGTAGAAGAGCGCCGGGTTGTCGCGGCGGCGCTCGAGCCAATCGAGACCGCCGATCGCTCGCAGGCCCGACCGCAACACGCGGATCACCTGCCCCCAGTAGCGCGGCAAGCCGTCGTAAATGAAACGAATCATGGCGTCCGCCGCGTGGCCTGTCGGGCGGCCATCGCCGTCGCGGCAAGAAAAAACAAGACGTCGCCCCCGATGGTGACAAGGCGGAACATGATCACGATGACCGCCGCTTGGGGCTCGCCGAGCAAGATCGACAGCTGCGGCAACATGACGGCTTCGCGCACGCCGATGCCGCCCGGCGCGCTTGGCGTCATGTTGCCCAAAAGCCAACCCGAGACGAACGCCGTCGCAATGCCTGGCCAGAGATCGATCCGCGCACTGCCGAGCGTCAAGTCGATCAACAACCAATAGACGCCGGCGGTCGCCAGGAAGAACACGGTGTAGGTCGCAAAGCCCAACCACACGCTTGGACCGTGGCCCAAATCGTGCGCGTCGGCGACGAGACCGACGCGGCGCAATACCGACCACCGTGCGCCGTAGCGCAACAGAAGGAAAGGCCCGCACACTGCGATCATACCGCCGGCGGCGAGCACCGCGGGCGAGACGACATCGAAAATCGCCGGGCGGCTGACGACCCCCAAAAGCAACACCAGCGCCGCGGCGCTTGAACCGAGAAGCAAGGTCTCGATCACCGAGGCGACCGCGATCGAGGCTTGGCGCCACCCCTTATCGCGCCCGAGAAGTTGACGACCGAAAAAGTGAAAGACGTTGCCGGGTACGTATTTGGCGATTTGCGACCGTCCATACACCTCGAACGAATCGCGAAAGGTGACCGTGCCGCTAGAACCGAGACCACCCAGGATAATGCGCCACCCGAGGACCAACAGAAAGCTTAGCAAGCCGTAGAGGAGCGCCGACAAAGCCACCGCACCCCACGTTTCCGGCGCGGCGAGAGTGCGGCCAATCTCGTCGACATAGGTGGCCACACGAAGGCCGACGAAGATCAATGCCAACCCAACCAGCAACAGGCCGATCAGTTTGACGAAGGTCTGCATCGATGGCATGGCCGGAAAAAACTACGCCGCGCCGGGACCGAGAGCAACGCGGTTCTAGTCTGGCGCCCGACCAAGAATCCGTTCGGGAAAGTCGGAGAAGATTGCCGAAGTGCCCCAGTCTTGTAGCCGGCGGGCTTGCGCGAGATCGTTCACCGTATAGGCCAAGACCCGGTACCCTGAACCCACCAAGCGAACGACGTCGCGATCGTTAAGCCGGTTCGCGGCGACATGCACGCTCACGACGGGAACCCCCACCTGGGCGACTTCGTCCTCATAGGGCGGCGAACGAAACAGCGCGCCGAGGGGCATGTGCGGCACCAGCCCACGAAGTCGGTGGAGCGCCTGGTGCGAAAAGCTGCTCAGCAACAAGGGCTGGGAAGCCTCGCCCACGACGGCCGCGACGGCCTCTGCGGTTTCGTCCTCGCTGTTCGGCGCGGGTTTGAGCTCGATGTTGAGGCCAAGATGCAGGGTGCGACAGGTTTGGAGAATCGCTTCTAGGGTGGGAACCCGTTCATCCGAAAAGTTCGGCGCAAACCAACTCCCGGCGTCGAGTGCCGCGAGATCCCCTGCCGTCACCCCGCCGACCGGACCGTGGCCGTTCGTCGTGCGATCCAGCGTGTGGTCGTGGATCACGACCGGCACACCATCTGCCGAGAGCTGGACATCGACCTCCACCCACCGACAACCCAGCGCGCGAGCCACCCTAACGGCGGCCTGCGTATTCTCGGGCGCATGCCCGCTGGCGCCGCGATGGGCGATGACAAACGGCAGGTCCAGGTCCACAGGGGTGCTTCATTCGGGGTTGCTCGCGGAACCTCGAAGATAGGCGAGATTTGCCTAGTGAGACACCGACCCGGCACCAGAAGACGATCGTTCCGCTGGAGAACGGGAGAATTCTGGGCCTTGCATTGCAGTTTGCCTGGACAGGGATTTGCAAGACAACCGCCAGGATTGCGTAAAGCGCCCAATCTCGTGGGCAAGGAATGACTGCTATGGCGATGCCGGACGAAGAAGAAGTTGAAATAGCCGGAGGGACGACCGGCGAGCAGGCGCGCGCGCACAAAGAGGCCAAGAACCGGACGCAGGCGCGGCTAGCGCTGCGCAACATGGGCGGTCCGCAAAAGGCGGCGATCATCCTGATGGCGGTCGGCGAGGACCGGGCCGGCGTCATGTTCTCCAAGATGGACGACGAGGAGATCAAGGAGATTTCCTCGGCGATGGCCACGTTGGGCAGTATCGGCTCTGCCGTGGTCGAAGAACTGTTCCGCGAGTTCGTCAACGCCTTCTCGGGCGGGGGCTCGTTGGTCGGCAGCTTCGAGGGCACCGAGCGGCTGCTGTCCAAGTTCCTCGACGAGGACCGTCTGGGCGACATCATGGAAGACATCCGTGGCCCGGCGGGGCGCACGATGTGGGAGAAGCTCGCCAACGTGAACGAGCAGACCCTGGCGACGTATCTCAAGAACGAATACCCGCAGACGATCGCGGTGGTGATGAGCAAGATCAAGCCGGATCACGCCGCGCGGGTGTTGAGCGAACTGCCGGAGGAGCTGTCGGCCGAAGTGGTGATGCGGATTTTGACGGCGGAGCCGGTGAAGAAAGAGGTTCTGGCGCAGATTGAAGACACGTTGCGGACGGAGTTCATGGCCAACCTGGCGCGGACCAGCAAACGCGACAGTTACGAGATGATGGCGGAGATCTTCAACAACTTCGACCGCTCGACGGAGGGTCGGTTCATGTCGGCGCTGGAAGAGCGCAACCGGGACAGCGCGGAGAAGATCAAGTCGTTGATGTTCACCTTCGAAGACTTGGTGCGGCTGGACCCGAACGGGGTTCAGGTCTTGTTGCGCACGGTGGACAAGGGCGATCTGGCGACGGCGCTGAAGGGGGCGTCGGATTCGCTGAAGGACCTTTTCCTAAGCAACATGTCGGAACGGGCGGGCAAGATCTTGCGCGAGGACATGGAGGCGATGGGCCCGGTGCGCTTGCGCGACGTCGACGAGGCGCAAGGCAAGATCGTCACCCTGACCAAAGAGCTTTCCGACAAGGGCGAAGTCGTCATCGCCGACGAGGGCGGCAGCGACGAACTCGTGTACTAAGCGTCGTTGGGAATCAGTCGTCGATTTCGGCGACCGCCGTGGCGCCAGGCAAAATTGCAGCTGATTCCTTTTCCAGCGCTTTGTAGTCGCTGAACATCAGACGCTCCATATGGAGCGCATGTTCGCCGATCGAGATGTCTTCGAGGTCTTGTTCCAACGCATCGATCATCGCATTCGCGACGTAAGCCGGATCAAGCAAGTCGTCCATCTCCAACATGCTGACCATCGGGGTGTCGGTGGAGGCCGGAAACGCGGCCATCACATGGGTGCCCTGCGCGGCAAGCTCGGCCCGCACGCCTTGCGTCATGATCCAAGCTGCCGATTTAGAGGCGCAGTAGGACCCGGCGAACGGCACACAGACGCGCGCGGCCTCGGACAGCACATTGACGATGGCGCCACCCCCGTTGCGGCGCAACACCGGGGCAAAAGCCCGGCACATGATGAGCCCGCCCCAAAAATTCACGTCCATTTCGCGCCTCGCCGCGCTAAGGTCGGGCGCCGCGATCAGGCCCGCGAGACCAAAGATCCCGGCCGAATTGATCAGCAGCGTGACATCGCCGGCCGCCTCCGCAGCCTTCGCCACCGCCGCTTCGTCGGTGACGTCGAGCGCCAGCGTCTCCACGCCATCGCCAAGAACCGACAGATCGGCGCCGGGGAGGTCGGCGGCATAGATCTTTTTCGCGCCACGCGCCTGTAGCGTTTCGATGATGCGGCGGCCAATCCCGCCGCCGGCTCCGGTTACAAGCGCGGTCGCGCCGTCGATCTTCATGCTCTTGTTCTCCCCTTTGACGCGCCGGACAGCGCGGAACGTTGCGGTGTTGGAGACTTTAGTCGTTGGCGGGCCTGAGGTGAATGCCACGCCGGTCGATGGTCGCCGTGGCCGGACACCTCGGCAGCGACGTCACCAACGGACGCATCAATGTGACCGCGCGCGTGATCGACGTTGCGCGTCTCTGCAGTAGCTCGGCTCGTCGACCCATGCCTGCGCCCCGCGCCCTCGCCGATCGACACCTCGTCACGCCGGTTCCCGGGACGCCAACCGCTCGCCATCGTCGGGCGATGGCTCAAGATTCACGCCTACTCCTACCACCTGGGCGTTTCGCCGGGGACGTTGGTACGCATCTATGATCGAGAAAATGGCATGCCGCAGCGCCGTTCCCGGCGGCGGCGGCTTGGCGTCCCCAAGGGGAATCGAACCCCTGTTTCCGGCGTGAGAGGCCAGCGTCCTAACCGCTAGACGATGGGGACAAAGCCAGCGGGCTGGCGCCAAATTGCGACGCGGCCCGGCTGGAGTCAAGGCTGGGGCTAGGCCCTAGCCCAGGTGACGCAGGATCTCGGCGGCGGATTTGTCGATTTGGTCGGCGGGCGAGGTCGAGGGGCCAACGCAGAAGTCACCCCGCGCGGTTGCGCTGGGCAAGTACTCCTTGAACCATTCGGGGCCGATGACCGGCACCGTGACCTTGGCTAGGCGCTCGCCGCTTTTGTGATGCAAAGCGGCGTTGAGGGCCGTGTGGTAGGTGCGGCAGGCCTTGAGAAGCTCGACGGTTTTTTCGTGGAGCTGCTCGGCGGACGGCAGACCGCCGGCGCGGGCATGGGCTGCATCGCGGGTGAACCACGGAAAGAAGAGATGCTGATCGCGGGCGAGATGCCACAGCAAGTTGAGCTGACTGCCGATTTGATCGACGGTGATCTTGGGCGCATGGCCTTCCTGCAGCGCCTTTTCCATTTCTTCGTCGTAGTCCAGGAGCATTTCGACATAGAGACGGCGCACCCGATCGGGCTTGGCGATCGCCATTTCGATGGCGCAGTGGGCGCCGGTCATCGAGCCCCACAGATCGAACGTTTCGAGCCCGAGCGCATCGGCGGTGCGGAGCGCCGCATCGGCAAAATACGTCATGTCGGTCTTGTCGTGTGCGGGTGCAGCCGAGTCGCCCATGCCGAGGAGGTCGGGGGCCAAGACCTGACGCTTTTCGCCGAGCCGCTCGATCAGCGGGACGATGGCATGGGCCGAGGTCGGGCCGGGATGCATCATGAGCAGCGGTACATCCTCTGCCGCGCCTTTGTACCGGTAATGCACCTGCCCTTCGGCAATGTCGACGAAGCCCCGTTTGACCGTCACTTTATGTCTCTCCCTTTTTCTCTTGTTAGTCCGGAAACGCGATCGTGCCGCCGTCGTTGTCGACGACGCAGGGGACGTCGAGATAGGTGACGTCCGGTGCCGCGCCGTAACTTTGTTCCATGCGCGCGGCCCAGGCCGGCGTGAAGTAGCTTTCAGCCGCCGCGCGATCGGCCCAAATGTAGACGCCGCCGCTCTGCGCGCCGCGAACAAAATATTTGGTGCGCAGGCCGGGGATCGTTTGGAATCGCGGTGCGACCTCTTCGAAAAGTTTTCGCGCCGTGGCGGTATCGCCGTAGGCCTGTTGCGGTAGCGCAACGATGGTCAGGATCATGATCGCCCTCCCCGGCGCCAAGCTTCTAGCGTACGCGGCTTTTCCGTACCGGGTCTAGGCGCTGAGTTCGGTTGCGCGCATGACGAACCGATCGACATCGGCCATCGCGGTTGAAAAGCCGGTCACTAGGCGAACGACGTTGTCGGTCGGGTTGCCCCAAGGATGGAAATGAAAGCCGTCGGCCTGTAGCCCGGCGATTATCCCCGCGGGGAGCTGCAGGAAGATCTCGTTGGCCTGGAGTGGATGGCGTAAGGCGACACCCGGCAATCCGGAGACGCCGTCGACCAGGCGCTTTGCGGCGGCGTTCGCGTGAGATGCGTTGCGACGCCACACGTCGTCGCGCAGGTAGGCTTCGAGTTGCGCCGAGAGGAACCGCATTTTCGAGAACAAATGGCCGGCGCGTTTACGCAAGTACGGCATCCGGCATGCCTGATCGGGGTTGAAGAACACGACCGCTTCGGCCGCCATCGCGCCGTTCTTGGTGGCGCCGAACGACAGAACGTCGACCCCGGCGCGCCACGTGAGGTCGGCAAACGAGCGTCCCAGATGAACCACGGCGTTGGCGATCCGCGCACCGTCCACGTGAAGTGCCACGCC
>Ga0181594_10003023_pt1 | contig 15278 bp, 14 predicted proteins | sample 071ome_18_FD_145603 | JGI IMG/M metagenome (GOLD analysis project Ga0181594, IMG submission 145603) | Coastal salt marsh microbial communities from the Groves Creek Marsh, Skidaway Island, Georgia - 071413BT metaG (spades assembly) | ecosystem: Environmental > Aquatic > Marine > Intertidal zone... | reverse complement strand
CAAGCGACGCCACCACGAACGTGACGTTGGCGTCCATGGTGTCGCGGTAGCCCTGCAGGTCGAGGTCGGCAATGGAGTCGTTGCGGTTGGCGCCCTGCGCCCACACCACCGACGCGAACGGGCCGGCGGCAGCCACCGCGTCCAGGGTGCCTGGGGCGCCCAGCGGGTCGAGTGCCAGGAGCCCGTCGCCGCCCGCGCGGCTGGTGCACGCCACATCCAGGCCGGCGCGCCGAAGGTGCTCGGCGATGACCGACCCGAGCGACCCCGAGCCGCCGATGACCAGCGCGCGCGCCACGTCCTAGGCGACCGCCGCCGTGAATTCCCGGATCTGCGCGGTGGTGACGTCGCGCATGGAGGCGCCCTCGCGGAGCGCCACGTACCACGACACAATCGACCGCAGGGCGTCGTCCAGGTTCCACGTGGGCGTCCATCCCAGGCGCGCCCGGGCCCGGCTGGAGTCGAGCTTCAGCCAGGTGGCCTCGTGAGGATGCGGGCCCGGGTCGATGCGCCAGTCGATGGCATCGGGCCACAGCGATGACACCTCGTCGACGATGTGCTGCACCGGCTGGGCATCCTCGTCCGCCGGCCCGAAGTTGAACCCGGTCGCATACGCGGGGTCGTCCCACAGCGCCTGCACCAGCATAAGGTAGCCGCGCAGCGGATTGAGCACGTGTTGCCAGGGCCGGATGGCGTCGGGCCTGCGGATCTCCACGGCCTCCCCGGCCAGCGCCGCACGCATCATGTCGGGGATGAGGCGGTCCTCACCCCAGTCACCCCCGCCGATCACATTGCCCGCGCGCCCCGATGCGAGGCGCGGCCAACCCTCCTCGCCGAAGAACGACTGCCGGTAGGCGCGCGTGACGAGTTCGGAGCAGCCCTTGGAGTTCGAGTACGGATCGTACCCACCCATGGCCTCGTCCTCGCGGTAGCCCCACTCCCACTCGCGATTCTCGTAGCACTTGTCCGAGGTGACGTTGAGGATCACGCCGACGTCGTCACCCACCGTGCGCACCGCCTCGAAGAGGTTGATGGTGCCCATGACGTTGACCTCGTAGGTCTCGCGGGGCTCGATGAACGACCGACGCACGAACGGCTGCGCCGCCATGTGGATGACCACCTCGGGGCGCGATTCGCGCACGGACGCGACCACACCATCGGCGTCGCGGATGTCGATCGCGTGCTGGGGGACATCGCCCGCGAGACCAGCGAGGTCGTAGAGCGATGGGTCCGTCGGTGGCCCGGGGGCAAGGCCGGTGACCTCGGCGCCCATCTCGCGCAGCCACAGGGTCATCCACGAGCCCTTGAAGCCCGTGTTGCCGGTGAGCAGGACTCGGCGACCGCGCCAGAAAGAGGGGCTAGGTGGCACGGTCAGACGTGGACCAATTCAGGCTTACCGGACTTCTGCTGCACAACGACAGGTGCTATCGGTCACTCCTCGTGGCAAGTGCACCAGCATGAGTGGCATCCGCCACCCCCTGCGGGCAATTCGTACAATCAACGTCCCGCATCGTATCGGTGCCTTCGACGGCGACCGTCCCTAGGCAGGCGACGTGCCTTCGCGCGACTAACCTAAACCACGGCGTGCGCACGACAAACGTTTGCGAATGCCACTTCATCACTAATGACGACTCCGCATCGACACCCCGCTCCGCTGTCCTTGACGTCACCCCTCCTTTGGGTTCGCTACGGCTGCCGCGCGCTCGCGCGGATCGTCCCACCCTCACCGGTCAAGAACCAACTCCTGCGCTGGAGTGGGGTCACCATAGGACGCGGCGCATTCGTCGGTGACTCCGTGATCGTCATCGACGGCTTCCGCGCTGGGCTTGTCCGCATCGATGATCGGGCTGTTGTATCACCCGGGTGTTGTCTCATCGCAATGGCTTATCCGGAGCAGTCACCGCTTGCCGACGACCCTTCCTTGTCCCGGGAGGCACCCATCAGGATCGGTGCCGGCGCTTGGTTGGGATCTCTCTCAGTCGTAATGCCCGGAGTGATCATCGGTGATCTAGCGGTGCTGGGTGCAAACTCCACCGCCACTGCCGATGTACCTCCGCGCGAGATCTGGGCCGGAAGCCCCGCCCGGCGCATAAGGTCGATTGACGAGGAGCGTCGTCCTGGCTGAATCAGCACGTATCCCAAGCCTGTCTATCGTCGTGCCGCTCCACAACGAAGAGGCCAACATCGCGCGCCTCATTGAAGACGTCGACGCGGCTCTCCGCGATCGAGGGACGCTGGAGTTCATCTTGGTTGACGATGGCTCAACCGATGGGACCCTGCCCCGCATCCGGGACATTGCCGCGCGGCGTAGAGACATCACGGTTCTCTCGTTAAGTAGAAACTTCGGTCATCAAGCCGCACTGGCAGCCGGGATTGATGCAGCTTTTGGCGACGCCGTAATCATGATGGATGGCGACGGGCAGCACCCGCCTGCAGCCCTGCCCGCGATGGTCGAGGCATGGCAGGACGGCGCACTCGTCGTCGTCGGAAAGCGGAAGGCGACAGAGCACCTCTCATGGGGTAAGCGGGCGACCAGCAATCTCTACTACTGGATGCTGGGCAGGACATCCGCTCATCCGCCGATACCAGGGGCCTCGGATTTTCGCTTGGTGGATGCCCGCGTGGCCGAGACTCTTCGCAGCGCAAAGAGCAGGACCATGTTTTACCGAGGCCTACTGCCCTCGCTTGGGTTCAACCCGGCGATCGTGGAGTACGAAGAGCGCCAGCGCGTTCACGGCAAATCCAGTTACTCCGTTCGGAAGATGGTTCACCTCTCCGCTGCTGGAATCACGTCGTATTCGCGCCTGCCCCTCCTGGCAGTCATCGCCGCAGTGGCCATGACGACGCTTGTGTTCGTCATCTATGCGGCCTTTGTCCTCGTGGAGCGCTTCATCACTGGCGACGCCGCGCCGGGGCAGTCCTCGATCCTTCTGCTCATCATGTTCACGAGCCTGATCCAGTTGATTGCGATCTCCGTTGCCGTCATCTATGCCTACCGAGCATATTCAGAGGTATCGCGGCGACCCCTCTATGTGGTGAGCGAGCGATCCCCGGCTGCTACCAGTTTTGCGGACGAGGGGGGTTGACCCCGGCGCTGCACATCACCGCAGACGACTACGGGCTGCATGCTGACATCAACTCGGCGGTCGTACGCCTACTGGAAACCGGAGCGCTCACCGATACGTCCGCCATGGGGAATGGGCGTGCCATCGAGCGCGGGGCCGAACTACTCCACGCGACCGGAAGGTCGTCCGTGGGCCTCCACCTGTGTTGGGTGGGCGGGGAGCAGGCGCTCGGCCCGATGCCGATCCTCGCCCCGCAGAGCCGACTTCCTGAGCGGCCACAACTCACCCAACGCACCCTCCGCGATCCGCGGGCAGCTCGCAACGAGCTGTTCGCTGAAGGCATGCGGCAGGCTCGGGCCTTGCAGGCCCTCGGACTGCACATCACCCACATTGACTCCCACCAGCACATGCACGTTCTGCCAAGCGCCCACCTCGTGGTGCTGGAGATCGCCCGCCGCCTCGGCGGAGCACCAGTGCGCTTGCCACGAGTGATTACTCCCCTCGGCAGGCCAATCGGGCTGCTCCTGACTATGTTTTCGCGACAATTGGCTCGTGTGGCGGCACGGATGGGAATACCCACGTACCTGTCGTTCGGGTTCGAGGACAGCGGGCGTCAGAACGGAGAGTCCCTGCGCTCGTATCTGATGCATCCCCTGCCGCCGGGTAGCGAACTCATGACCCACCCGGGCGATTCAACCCCAGTGCTGCGCAGGGATTACGGGAGTTGGCGGTACGACTGGTCCGGCGAGGCCGCCGGCCTCGAGGAGGTGACGCCATGGCGCGAATCGCACGGGATCACGGTAGGGAATTTCGGCTGAGACCGGACGATACATGGTGTCCATCGTGCCACGGTCGCGATTTCGAGCAGACTTTTGTGCTGCGGTCGCACGTCGTCGGGCGCTGCACCCACTGCGGGCTTCTCACGAACCTATCCTTCCCTCAGTCGAACCCGGGCGCGGTCTTTGACAGCGCTTATCACGGCGATGCGCAGAGCGCCGCATTCGCCACCTCCGGATACGGAGAGGGAGATCCGAGCCGCGAGATCTGGGGGCGGGGACTCGACCTGCTGACCAGTCGTACCTCCGGAGGGCGGTTACTCGATGTCGGCGCCGCGCGGGGATCCTTCGTCGCCCTGGCCCGGGCGCGAAATTGGGATGCAGAGGGGATTGAACTGTCAGCAGATGCGGCGCGCCTGGCCCGCGAGGAGCACGGCATGCCGGTCCGGACGGGGACACTTGATCAGATGCCGATCGATGAACCCTTCGATGCGATTACCATCTGGGATGTCTTGGAACACGTCACGGACGTACGGGGTACGCTTGAGTCTGCGCGGCGTCTGCTACGGCCCGATGGCATGTTGCTCGTCACCACCGACAACTTCGACAGCCTGATCGCCGATCTGTCGCGGGCGGTTCTCGGCATCACCCGCGGGACCGTATCCTTCCCGGTCGAGCGGTTCTTCATCCCGTACAACACCGTGTATTTCACGCCCGAGAGCCTGCGGGCCGCGTTTCTGGCAGCAGGTCTTGAGAACACCTACACCGCCGGGATCGACTACCCGTTGGCGAAGATGAACTTGTCAGGACCGCAACGCATCGCGACCCGGGGCCTCTACGCCCTCGGCAGGGGCATCGGACGTGAGTCGCAGATGCTCTGCATCGCGCAACCAAGGGAGACTGGCTGAGTGTTCAGCCTTCGCACAAAGGTCAATATCGCTCGGGCCCTGGTCCGGAAGGACCGGCCCTTCTACATCCAGTACTACATCGGATCAGCCTGCAATCTCGTGTGCCGACAGTGCAACATCGTCGAAGCGAACTCCGATCTGAGGAACGCGGACCTCGCGACCATCGAGAAAATCGCCAAGAACCTCCGGAAGATCGGAGCCGGTGTGATCCTCCTCACCGGCGGCGAGCCCTTCCTCCGGAAGGATCTCCCTGACATCGTGCGCATCCTCGCTGCAGAAGGCCTCAATCCCCGCCTCCAGACGGCGGGGATGACGACCACTCGCGCACAGATGGAGGCATGCGCAGAGGCGGGCGCGAAGGACATCAACATCAGTCTCGATTCGCTCCTGCCGGCGAAGCAGGAGTACATCAACGGCTCAATCCCGAAGTCGTGGCACCGCGCGATCGAAGCCATCGTGAACGCCAATGACGTCTTCGACGACCCGGACCGTATTTGCGCGACGGGAACGGTGTTGTCGAAGCTGAATCACATGGAAGTTCCTGCTATCGCAGAGTTCGCGACCTTCATGGGGTGGTATTCCTCGGTGGTGCCGGTCCACATCACGACACCCGACAACCCCATGAACTTCCGCGGCGTCGCAGATGAGATGCAGTTCACCCTCCCGGACGACGAGCACCTTCTCTCGCAACTCGAGGCGCGAATGATCGCTGAGCGCCGGGCGGGGCTGAACATCTTCGACAGCGAGGCGTACATCCGCTCGATGTTCTACTTCCTGCGCAACAACTCGCCGAACTGGCGCAAGGACGGTGTCTGCGACAGCCCCTCGCTCTACTTCGCGATCCTCCCGAACGGCGACTTCGCCGTCTGCTGTGACCACCGCTTCCAGGGTCGGCTGTCCGTCGCAGATGACCGGTTCCCGGAGATCTACCGGAGCAACGAGTTCCGCGACGCCGTGATGCCGACCGTCACGGCATGTTCGGGCTGCAACTACGGCAGCTATCCGGAAGTGACGCTCAGCGTCCGCGACCCGCGCGCCATCGGCGAACGCATCAAGACAGTGCTGTTCAGCAAGCGCGCGACCGTTCCGAAGCGCAGCGTGGCCGAGACCTACGACTTCATCGAGCACCTGCGCGAGAAGCACCGCATTCCCCCGTATGAGGGTCCGGACTTCCAGCGAAAGCCCATGGCGTTCAGCCAACGGTACGGTGAGCCTGAGGGAGTCCAGCGCGGGCGGAAGACGGCGCCCGCAGGGTCGTCGCCGAAACCGAGCAACTGACTCCCGGGCCATGAAGGTCCTCGTCACCGGTGGAACGGGCTTCATCGGCGGTGAAACCGCTCGCTCGCTCGCTGAAGCGGGTCATGAGGTAGTGGTGACGACGCGTGCTGCCGATTGGCGGCAGGGCGGCGACATGACGGTGGTCAGTCAATGTGATCTGGCGCAGCCCGCATCCCTCGCGCTACTCCCCACCGGGATCAACGCGGTGGTTCATGCAGCGGCCCTTGCCGACTTCCGGCATGGGACCTGGCACGACCACCTGCGAAACAATGTCGGCGCCACCCGCAACATCCTCCGCTGGGCAGAGCGCAGCGGCGTCGCACACCTTGCCTTCATGAGCACCATAGGGGTCCATGACCGACCATGGGGGCACAGGGCCGTTCACCCGCTCGACGAGCAGTCGCCGCGCCACCCGAGCAGCGCGTATGGGCGCAGCAAGGTGATCGCAGAGGACCTCGTAGCGGCAGCTCGTGTTCCGACGACGACCCTGAGGCTGTCATGGGTCTACGGCACCGGCATGCGTTCCAACTCGCACATCCGGGCGATGGCAGGCTGGGGCGCCACGAACGCGCTTGCGCGCCATGCGCCCGTGACAGGGCGCGTCAGCGTGATCGATGTGCGGGACGTCGCGGCGGCAGTAAAAACGATTCTTGAGACGGGCGGGGACGCCCCGGATACGGGCGCGATTTTGCTCGCCGAAAGCGAGCCCGCAGAACTCAGACATATCCTGAACCCGGCGGCCACCATCCTCAAGCGGCCCGCGGGACCGCTGGCCCGATCTGTCGCCGCCCTCCTGCCACTCTCACTGCGGGCGCTCGTGGACGATTCGCTTGTATGCAACCCTGAGCGAATGCGCATGCTCGGACTGCGCACATCACACGCCTTCTACGACGAGTTCCCCCTGCTACTCGACACTGAAGGCTGGCTCCCGTGACAACAGCGCTCGTGACAGGGGCAGCCAGCGGCTTGGGTCTGGAAATCGCACGGGCGCTCCTGATGCGCGGCGTTGAGGTCATCCTCGTCGACCGCGACCCTGCGGTGGCCTCCCTGGCGAGCGAACTCCTTTGCGAGTGCATCGTGTGCGACCTGTCAACTGACGAGGGCACTGATGAGGTACTGAAGCGCCTCGACGGGTCGGTCGGGATCGTGGTGAGCAACGCCGGCGCCGCGCAGAAGGGGGCCATGCGAGATCAGGAGCCCAACGCACTCCGCGACATGATCGGGCTGAACGTGACGGCGCCAGCACTGATCGCGCGGCGGTTCATCGAAAGCACTCCATCCCGACCCGCCTGCCTGGTCATCGTGTCAAGCAGCATGGCGGTAGCGCCCACCCCGATGCTCGGAACCTACGGTGCCTCGAAATCGTTCCAAACTAGCTTGGCGGAGGCTCTGGACGTCGAGTCGCTACTCGGCGCCACGAATGGCGTTCGCGTTCTATGCGCTGAACCGAGCGGAATGGCTACGGGCTTCCAACAGGCCGCCGGCGTCAACCACGCCGAGTCGCGGATTCTGCTTGCTCCGGAGGACGTCGCGGCGCTGATTGCCGATGAGATCTTGAGCCCGCGCGGGCGTTCCTTCCTGCGGATCGGGACCACCGGCAAGATGCTTGCGATCGGCAAGCGCGTGCTTCCACGGGCGGTCTTCGCGCGCCTGACCGGACGAATGCTTGCGCGCTTTCGCTGATACGAGTCGGAGGGCGCTGGCCCGCCTGGCGGGTGCACCCGGTTGGGTATGGCACGCAACCTGCATCGCCGTATTGGCGGCGATCACGTGGGTTGAGTGGCTCTGGCTGCCCCTTGACCGTGCGATGCACGCCGAGACAGGATGGGTGATCCAAGCCCGGGCCGACACGCTGGCTGAGCGGTTCCTCTACGGCGACCCCAGTCGGCCCTTCCTCCAACTTCCCTTCGGCATAGCCGGCATGCTCGCGCCGAACTCCATCACGGCGATCAACGTCGTCATCGCGGGATACGTCCTTGGGATGGCGCTGCTGACGTACTGGCTCGTCTACCGCCTGCTCGGCAACTCGTCCACCGGCGGGCTCGTCGCCGCGACCATCGCGGTCACCTTTGGCGGGGATCAGGCTGCCGCGCTGTTCAGCATGGTCATCCTGTGGCAGGTCATGATCGGCGTTCTGGCTGTCGCCATCGCCCTGCGGGCGAGCATGACTCGCGGCCTCACGATCGGTCGTGGCGTCGTCATGGTGGTGGGCTCTGCGCTCGCCCTCTGGACCTACGAGGCCAGTGCCGGTCCATTGCTCGCCCTGCTTGCCCTCGTGATCACAGTGCCATTACGCAACTGGAGACGCATCGGCATAGCGGTCACGCCGGTGGTCGGGATGCTGGCGATCTTCACCGCGATGACCATCTCCCGAATCCAGACAGGGGTCGCCTACTATCAGGCATCAAAGGTGACCGGGGTCCCAAGCGCAGGCGAGGCCACCGACAGAATCAGTACGTGGCTCGGACGAGCCCTCCAACCCTGGACGTGGAGCGCACCATGGGAAGCCGGGTGGTTCCGCAACTGCGCTGAGGCCGCTGGAGCCCTCATCACGACGCCGGCGGTACTGGCGTCACTCGGCTGGGTGATCGCCGTTTCGGTCGTCGCGATCGGGTCCCGACAACGGGAGACCGGGGACGTCCGCGGCGCACTGCGCGTAGCCATCTTCGGACTCGTGATCCTTGCGGCCTCGTACCTGCCATACCTTGCGGTCTCCGACGGCGCAGGCCACTGGCGCACGCACATGATGGCTCAGGTCGCATGGGGGATCGTGATAGCGGCACTGGTCCTCGCAGCACTTCGGACCTGGCTCCCCGCAGGAATCATTCTCATCACTGCGACCACGGCGGTTGTCGCCCTGGGGATCGTCGCGAACCTATGGGGGCAACTCGAAAACGCCGCCCGGTGGGACACGGTCCGCCACGTGATGTCGGCGGTTACAAGCGCAGCACCCGGTCTCGCAGAGGGCACCACAGTTGTCCTCACGCGCGTCGGGGAAGGCGTCAGCGACCTTTGCCGTGCGGCTCCCGCACCGGACCCCTTCGGAGATCCATCGTGGTTCGCATCCAACCTCCGGCTCTATTACCCGGGCCCAACTCCAGATGGAACCTATGCCCGGCGTGCCGAGCTCCCGCCGACGGGAGTGGCCCTCACCCGCGACGGCGTGCGCGTCGCTGACGGATCAGTTCGGCCATGGAACGACGTCGTCGTCTTCAGGGTCGACACGACCGGAGCGGCAGTGCTCCTGCGGCCCGAAGAACTGCCAGTTCGAGCGGTCGGATACGACCCCTTCGCCCGAATCACTTCCTCAACCGCTCAGGCTGATGCCGCACGGTCGGCACTCGACCTCGTGCCGGGATACTTGCCGTGACCGAGGGGCGGCGCCGGCACGTCGCCGCATCAGCGCTCGTCGTGCTCTTTGCGGGGGTAATGACGTTGGCCACGGGGTCGCGGGGACCGTGGAGCGAGACCGTCTACTTCGAACTGGCACTGGACAGGGTCGGGCCCTCGTCTTGGCTATACCCCTATGACGAGGCGCGCATCTTGATGATGCTGCCCTACAAGCTCGCAGTAACCATCACGAGTGATAGTTACTGGGCGTTTCAGGGTATCCAGTTCGCGCTGCTGGCCGCCATCGGTGTTCTCGTCTTCGCGATCATGAGGGTCGCGTGGCGCGTGCCAGTCCGAGCGGCTGCAAGCGCAGGAGTCGTGGCCGTAGTCTTCGGCGGCGACCTCTCAGGGGCCTTCAGTGGAATGGTGATCGTCCGCCAAGCGATGGCCTTTTGGCTGATCGCACTCCTGCTGTTCGCCATTGCTGCCCGGCGGTCGTGGGCGATCGCGCTTCTGGCCATCCCCTTCGAGCTCGCAGCGATGTTCACCTACGACCCGGTAATTGTCGTGCTCGCCGCATCCCCCGCCATCCTCCTCATCGCGGGCTTTCGGCCCATCAGGGCACTAGTCGCGTGGTACGTACCAATCGCGGTTGTGGTGGCATGGCAGGTGTGGCGGTACGCATTTTCCTCGGTCTCGTCCTACCAGAGCGAACAGCTCGCGGCGCAATCACTTTTCGAAGTGATCGCCCGAATCGGGCATCTCTCTTGGTTGGCCTTGACTCCAGCAGCGTGGGTCGGCCAATGGGCGCAGGCGTTTCCGGTCGGCGACGTCGGTGGGACTTTGGCGATCCTCGGCTGGTGCCTCGTTGCAGCAACGCTCGCCATTGCCTTAGTACGGCTGTTACCAGGAGATCGCGCGGTGGGTGCGGTCTCACCCCACTGGGGTTTACTCGGAGCAGCCCTCATCGGCCTAGCGGCGGTCGGCCCGTACCTCGCGATCGCATCGGCGTTTAGCGGTCCTCTTTACCCGCAGGGAGCGTGGCGATCGCTGTTGCTAGCAGCGGTGCCCCTTGCGATGGTGTCAGGGATCATGGTTATGCGTCTGGAGGGGAGGGTGCGCCTCCAAGCGACGCTCCTCGTGACCCTCGTTGTTGCTGGTGCAGCCGGGGGAACGGCCGCTCAACTCCACGAGCAAGCGATTTGGGACAACTACGTAGAGACCTACCGCAAAATCGCCGCTCTCGTACCGGCCACACGGCCTGGCACACTTGTCGTGGTCGATGGAATGCCACGGCCGAGTGAATGCGCGCGGTGCAGCCCGGGCGACTCACGCAGCAGTGGTGCCTTCACGTCGAGCATTTGGTTCAACAGCGGCCTGCAACTCCTCTACCCGGGGGAAGGCGTGGTCGGCACCTACATCGACGCATCGGGGCAGTGGGCCCCAGACATGACGATCGACTTGGATCCGTCGGGTGCGAACATCACCTACGCCAACGTCGGCGTCTCGAAGACCCGGTTCGCACCGTCAGATGTCCTCGTGATCGACTGGAGAGGCGGACAGCCCGCTATTGCCGCGGGAAGGCGCGCCGGATGGCCCTTCCCTCTTTCCAAAGATGCGCTCGAGACAGAGCGCTGCGTTCGCACCCGGACAACACCCCTCGGAGATGCGGTTCGGGGTCGGGATGGTTGCTCAACCATCCCGGGACATCCATAAGCACAGCGTATTCGTCACATCGGAGAAGCACCACCAAATGATCTCCCTCATCGTCTACGGACGGAACGACCAGCACGGCTATAACTCGCATCGCCGGGTCGCGCTGTCGCTCAACGCCATGGCCGAGGTGCTGACCGCCCCGGGCGACGAGATCCTCTTCGTCGACTACGCGACCCCCTTCGGCATGCCCACACTGCCCGAGGCCATCGAGGACACGCTCACCAACCGGGTGCTCGAGCGGATGCGGGTCTTCCGCGTCTCGCCGGAGCTCCACGCTGCCGCCGTGGGCGATCGGAGCAGGCTGCCGATCAGCGAGCCGCACGCGCGCAACACCGCCATCCGGCGTGCCGCGCCGGGCAACTGGATCCTCTCAACCAACACCGACATGATCTTCGTGCCGAAGGCCGGTCGGTCGCTCTCCGAGTTGGTGGCCGACCTCGACGGCGACGCCTACTGCCTGCCCCGGTTCGAGGTACCCGAGTGGCTCTGGGAGAGCGTGCCGCGCACGGCGCCCGGCGAGATGATGCGCCTGCTGGACGAGTGGGGCGAGGGAATCGGGCTGGACGAAGTGACCCTGGGCCACGACTGGATCCTCTACGACGCCCCCGGCGACTTCCAGCTCCTCCGGCGCCCGCTCATCGAGGATCTCCAGGCGTTCGACGAGGAGATGATCCACGGCTGGCACGTGGACTCCAACCTGTGGCGCCGGGCGCACAACCGCATCGGCGGGATCGGCACGCTCTACCCGGACATCGCGGGCTACCACACCAACCACAACCGCACCCTCACGCGGCTGATGGACGCGCAGCCCACGGGCAACGACCTCGGGCGGTTCGTCTACGGCGTGCGCCACAGCGAACTCCCTGCACAGGCCGATACCTGGGGGTTCGCAGGCGAGGAGATCCCGGAGATTCGGCTGACCCGCGTGGATCCGCGGCCCCGGCTTCGGGCCGCGGCGGCGCGGGGCGGCGGGCAGGCAGGCCCCCTCATCACCTCGGACACCCGCGAGCAGATATCGGTGCTGGGGTACGACGCCCGGCACGTACTGCCCTTCGCCCTCGATCCGGTGATCGGACAGTGGCCCCGTCCACGGGTGGGGTACGTGGGCCTGAATGGCTCCACCCGCGAGATGCTGGGGCGTGCCTGCACGGACCTCGAATGCCCGGGCCCCCTGCTGAACGACGACGCCGCCGCGCGCGAGGCCGATGTGGTGGTGATCGACCTGGGCGTGGATGCCTCCGCCGGACCGGTGGCGGTGGACTACGCCAACGCCGAGGACCTGGTCGCGCGCGTGGAGCAGGCCGTGCGGCTGCTGCGGCAGCGATCGCCCGAGCCGAAGATCCTCGTGATCAACGCCATCAGCGGCGTGTGGGAGAAGTGGGCGCACCGCACCTTCAACCTCTCGTACGGCACGTTCCATACCCGCGTGCAGCCGGCGGAACTGCGCGCTGACGGCCCCGATAGTGCATCGACGCGGGATGCCCTGCGCAGCCTGATCTTCCACAGCCGGATCGCCGACCCGCCGCTGGTGACCCCGGGCGTGGCGCCGGGGCACGTGCTGAACACGGAGCAGCGCGAGGGCATCGGCGGACTGGGCACGGGCTGGGAGTCGATCGACGAGGATGGCGTGCTGGTGTCAGGCGATGAGACCGCCCGCGTGCACTTCCGCACCGCTGCGGACACGGGTGAGGCGGCGCACGCCGCGCTGGAGCTGACCTCCTGGGCCGGCACCGAGGAGGCCCACCCCACCGACATCCACGCGACGGCAGCGCTGGACGGTGAGGTGCTGCTGGACGAGCAGATGCGCCAATTGGAAAGGCAATTGTCGTTCCACGCCCCTGCGCGCCTTGGAGCCACCCACGACCACGTGCTGGACTTCGACATCCGCCCGGTGGACGGATCGCCCTATCGCCCGCGGATAAGCGGTGGGTCCGATCCCTGGTTCCGGTTCGAGGCCTTGGTGCTGATGCAGCCCGGGGACCCGACGCAGGACGACATGGACAACGGCACTCTGGCCGTTGCCGCAGGCACGTCGGGCGAGCGCCTACTGGAGGGGTGGTGGGCGAGGAGCGACGCCGATGGCGTGTGGGCGATTGACCACGGCGGGGCGCTTCGGCTCCCGTCCGCGATTGCGCGCGACGAGGTGGGACTGGAACTCCTGGGCCACCCGGCCCGCACCGGGCAGGCAGTGGAGATTGAGGCGACCGGTGCGGGCTCGGTCACCACGCGCATCCACGATGTACCTACTGATCGCCCGCGCCTGTGCTTCGTCGACCTGCCCGAGCCCGGCGCCGATGGCTGCGTGCGGCTCTGCGTTCGCGGCGTGGACTCCCCCACCAAGCAGGGAGAGCTGGTGCAGGTGCGGGCGGTCGTTGATGTGCTGCCTGCCCACGGCATGGGCGAGGCGCTCTCAATCGCCCGTGGGTCGGCAGACCTGGTGTGCCTTCGGGACGGATGGCACTGGGCCGAGGATACCGGGGTGTGGATGTCGGCCGAGGACGCCACATGGCGCATACGCGCGCGGGGCGACCTGCCTGCGGGCACGAAGGTGTACCTCGATCTGCACGCCTTCGACCCGAGGCGCCAGTCCGTCACCGCTCGCATTGATGGCAAGGAGGTCCGGCTGCACCGGTCCCGTCGCCACGGGCACTACGTGGAGTTGCCGCGCGGTGCAGCAGCCGATGCCGTGATCTCGTTCACGATCGCCTTGAGCCACATGATGTCGCCATGCGATGCAGGGGCCTCCAGCGACGATCGACGGCTCGGGGCGCTACTTAGAAAGGTATCCATCGGCCGGCCCGCAGCAGAAACGGGCCCCCCGTGACAGCCCATGACGCCCCGAGCCTCGCCTCGCTTCTCAACACGACCGCTGCGTTCCGAGGAGAGCAATCCACGCTGATCGCGGTCAGATGCAGCGGTAGGCTCAGTGAGGGCGTCAATGCATTCTCCCTGGGCCTCGAGGCAGTGGGATTTGACCCCCTTCTGCGGCGAAATAGCTGGACAGAGGGCCTCGGAGAAAAAGGGCAGACGTCAAACGAATACGAGGCGGCACCGGGGGCCTCTCGGAAATTGACTACCGGCGCCTAGACGCCGATGTAGCAGTACGGATTCTTGCCGTGTCGCGAGACGGCGAAATGCTCCGGACCGCGCCTGACACCCCCAACGGTGTGGCGCGGTTCCTGATGCCCGGACGGCCCGTCCTCGGCGTGTCGGCGGCCACGATCTACGCATGGCCACTTCTGAGGCCCGCCGGCGTGCCCAGATCGCTCGAAGAGGGAATGCTCGGCACAGAGGTATCGGCAATTCGGCTCGTGCTGAAGCGCAGAGCCGACGAGCAGGCGGTCTGGGGCCCGCAACAGCGGCTGTAATCGCTTAACCAGCGCTCGGTAGCCGGATGGACCGCACCTCCACAACCGCCGGACGGTCGTCAGACGCACACGAGCGCAGAAGAATCCGTTGCGGAACCGGATCACCGGCAGAGACGCAAAGAAGCGCGGTCACATTTCCAGGACCTGCCACGTGCTCCGACCACGGCTGGGACTCGTACTCGCGGAGGAATGAAAATCCCACCTCCCCGGCGCGAACATCAGCCTCCACCTGAACCGATTCGCCTGCCGCAAGTTTGCGGTCAAGCGGCCAGTTGGCGACGTACCACCACTGAGGGCGAATGGAGGACAGCAGCCACCCGGTGGCCGTCCTCCGCACAAGTGCTCCGTCGCCCAAGGCAACAGTCGAGAGATCAATCATGACCGGAGTCCCGGCCGACGACATGGATGGCTACCCAAGCGAGACGGTGGCGCCCGGCTCGCAGATGCCGAGCGGCACGTACGACACTCCACCGGGCAGCGCGGCACCGGCAAGCCGTCGCCACGCGTCGAAGATGGATGCACCCTCACGGAACGAGAGGGAGGGAAGCCCATCGTATGCGGGGTCATCCCCGACCACCACGATGGCTGCGGCATCGGCGACCGCCGCCTGCACGTCGTCGGCCTGGCTGAAATCCACTCCCGCGAGGATGCGACTGTGCGAGGCGTCTGCAATGGGGTCGTGCACCACGACGGTGCGCCCGCGCGCGGCAAGCGCCGCCGCCACCTTGGCGCCGGCGCTCTCCTCCACCACGGGGGTGTTGTCCTTGTAGGCAAGGCCCAGCACGGCCACGGTGTCGCCCTCGGACGTCGCCCGGGTGACCGCGTCGGCGATGCGCTCGG
>Ga0181594_10003016_pt1 | contig 15297 bp, 18 predicted proteins | sample 071ome_18_FD_145603 | JGI IMG/M metagenome (GOLD analysis project Ga0181594, IMG submission 145603) | Coastal salt marsh microbial communities from the Groves Creek Marsh, Skidaway Island, Georgia - 071413BT metaG (spades assembly) | ecosystem: Environmental > Aquatic > Marine > Intertidal zone... | reverse complement strand
ACGATGACTAGTTGCATTTAGTTCGGGGCCTCACGTGTGCGCACGAAGGTCAGGCGCGGTGCGTGGCGCGTCAAGAGCGCTTCTTTCCACGAAGGTCAATCGCGATTAAAAGGACCGAGACGATTCATTTGCCGCGGCAAGCACGGCGCGGAGAGTTTGATGGCAACGGTGAAAATCGAGAATCTGGGCGAGGAATTCAGCTGGGGATCGCGCGTCAGTGGCGTGAACCTCAAAAATCTGAAGGATGCCGAACTGCGCGAGGAGCTGGCGCAACTGCTCAAGGACCGCGGCCTTATCGTGTTTCAGGACCTGGAGCCGAGCGCAGAACTGCAGGTCGAGATTTCCACGGTTTTCGGTCCGCTAAAGGATCACCCGACCAAGAGCACACCGCGCGCGGAAGGTGAGCTTCCTCCCGGCGTGATCGAGATCGATTATGGCGGCACCCATGCTGCGGAACAGACCGACCACGGCCTCGTCGAGGTCAATGGCAAGAAACTGATTTCGTTCCTGCCCTGGCACTTCGACCATACCTATAACGACGAACTCAACTATGCCGGCGTGCTCAGGCCCGTGCGCATCGCGCCGGAAATGGGCCGCACCGGCTATGCTGACGGCATCGAGATCTGGGAACGCCTGCCCGCTGACCTGAAAGCGAGGATCGAGGACAAGTCCGTTCTGTACACGCTCGACGTGCGCCTCACGCAAATGCCGTTCGGCCGCTATTTCAAGACCTTCGGCGATCTGCCCCATCAGGCGGGCAACGTCGAGGAATCGAAGACCTTCCCGCGCGCCATTCATCCGATGGTCTGGACCCGCGAGGATGGCCAGAAAGTCGCGCACTACTGCGGCTTCAGCGCGGTCGGCCTTGAGAACCACGAGGACGAGGAGGGCAATGCCCTGTTCGAGGAAGCGCTTCAGGAGATGTACAAGGTCATCACGCCCTACTGGCATGCCTGGAAGCTGACCGACATGCTGATCTGGGACAACTCGCGCGTGCTGCATTCGGTCGAAGGGTGCGATCCGAAATATCCGCGTTGCGTCCATCGCACCACGATTCGTGGGGACTACGGGCTTGGCCGGTTCGAGCACGGCAAGAAGATCGGCGAAGTGATGCGCGAGGGCGTAGCCCCGCTGGCCCTGCCCGAAGGCGCGGAATGAGCGGCGAGGACGCCGAGCGGCGCGAGGCGAACTTCGCGCTCTACCGGCGCATGACTGCGGCGCTCAACGCCAAGGACATCGAAGGCTGCTGTGCTTGCGTCGCCGACGACATCGTCTTTGAGGCTCCAGCCTATCGCGAACCCGGCGTCCCCGTCGCCAGCGGCGGCGCGGCGATGCGCGACATGTATCTCGGGCTGATGGAGTCTTTCGAGACGATCGATTACACGATCGAGCGCTTCATTCCCGCGCTCGACCCCGACCTGTTGATCGTCGAGGTTGCCGGCAACAACAAGGTCGCGGCGACCGGCAAATATTACCGCAACCGCTACCTGTTCCTAGTGCAATGCCGGGACGGAAGGATCGCGCACATTCTCGAATATTCGAACCCGCAGGTGTTTCGCGAAGCGCACGCGGAGGCCTGAAGAAGCAGCGCGATGCAGATCACTCCGCTTTCTCCCGCCCTCGGCGCCCTGATCGAACATTTTGATCCGGGCGATTGCAGTGAGAGCGACTGGGAATGTCTGCGCAAAGCCTTGTTCGAAACACACCATCTCCTGCTGCTGCGCGGCCTTGCGCTGAGCGACGAGGAGCACGTCGAATTCTGTTCGCACTTCGGCCCGCTCGGCATGCTCGGCAACAATAACACCAAGCGCTTCTCCTACATCTCGAACGTTCGCCCCGACGGCATTCTCGGCTCGATCGAGGCATCGTGGCATTTCGATTATGCGTTCACGGAGAGCCCGCTGGAGGCGATTTCGCTGTTCGGCAGTGACGTCCGGGAAACCGGCGCGCCAACCCTGTTCGCCAATGCCAAGCGCGCCGCGGCACATCTTCCCGACGATCTGGCGGCGCGGCTGAAAGGTCTTCGACTGCGGAACGCCGTCGACGTGGCCGCGCCTGAAAAGGAGGCAGGCGTGCGAGTCAGGATGAAGCGGCTCGACGAGACCTATCCACATCATGTTCGCGAGCTGCTGTGGCCGCACTGGAAAACGGGCGATTTGCTCCTTTCTGTCAACGAGCAGCAATCGGATGCGGTAATCGGCCTGCCGGAAGCTGAAGGCGTAGCCCTGCTCGAGGACCTCTTCACTCGCCTCTACCGGCCGGAACATATCTACGCCCACCACTGGCAACCCAATGACCTGATTATCTGGGACAACCACGCGCTGCACCATTCCCGGCCCGAGGTCGGAGAGTCGAAACCGCGTACGTTGCGGCGCGTGTCCATCGGCAAGAGCCCGGACCTGTCGATTTACGATCGCAGCCGCACCGGCGGCTGATCGTCTAGACGAACGAAACCCGACCGCCCGCATGGCGCGTAAGCCGGCCCGCCAGTTCCAGTTCGAGCAAGGCCAGTTGCACCGCCGAGGCGCTTTGTCCCGACTGGCGGATCAGTTCATCCACCGCGACTGGGGCATTGCCCAGCAGCGCCGAAATATCGGCCGGTTCCTGCGCCGCTGATTCGGGATCAGGTTCGAACATCTCCGAAGGTTCGCGCAGACGCGTTTGCGCCTGGCCATCGAAGCCGGACAGCAGTTCGATCACGTCTTCCGGCGACTGCACCAGCGTCGCTCCGTCGCGGATTAGCTGGTTGCAGCCGTGGTTGCGTGGATCGAGCGGCGAACCAGGTATCGCCATGACCTCGCGCCCCGCCTCGCCCGCCAGCCTTGCAGTGATCAGCGAACCGCTTTTCGGCGCGGCTTCGACAACCAGAGTGCCCACGGCCATTCCAGCAATGATTCGATTGTGCGAAGGGAAATGCCGCGCCAGCGGTTCAGTCCGCGGCGGCTGTTCTGCAAGCAGCAGACCTTCATTCGCGATCTGCTCCTGCAATTCGCCGTGCTCAGGCGGATAGGCAATGTCGATGCCCGAAGCGATGACGCCCACCGTGGCAGGAACCGCCCCGCGATGCGCCGCGCCATCGATCCCGCGCGCCAGCCCTGAGATCACCACGAAGCCCGCCTCCGCCAGCGCGGCGGCAAAATCGCGCGCCAGCTTGACCGCCGCCGCAGAGGCATTGCGAGCGCCCACCATCGCCAAGCTTGGCCGCGCGGCAAGGGCGCTGTCGCCGCGCGCAGTCAGGATCGGCGGCGAACCCTCAACCTCGCGCAGCAGCGGCGGATAGTCGGGCGAATCGTGAAACAGGTAGCGCGAACCAGCCTTTCGCACCGCCGCGATCTCGCTTTCGATCTGCCCAATTTCAGCGGCGCGATAGGCTCGCGCGCCGCGTCGAGCGAGATTGGGCAAGGCATCGAGCGCCGCCCCCGCCGAGCCGGACCTGCGCAGCAACTGCGTGCAGGTGACCGGTCCGACATTGGGCGAGCGCAGCAGGCGAATGCGGGCAAAGGCCTCGTCCTGCGCCAGTTCGTTCACGACTTGCTGCCGACTTTCGGTTCGGCGCCGTCCCTGAGGCGGGCGATATTGGCCCGGTGCAGCACTAGGACAGCCACGGCTATCGCTGTCAGCGCCTTGATATGCCAGAGATAACCCAATGCCCATGCAGCGATCGGCGCAGCAATGGCCGCGCTCATTCCCGCTAGCGAGGAAATCCGCGTTACGGCCAACATGATGAGCCACACTGCGGCGTAGATCGCGCCAATCGGCCATGCGAGACCGAAGCAGATACCGGCGGTCGTCGCCACACCCTTGCCTCCGCGAAAGGCCAGCCACACCGGGAAACAATGCCCGGCGAACACACCGATCGCCGCCTGTTCGGTCAGCGCCTCGCCCCACAGCGTGCGGGCCAGGAGCACGGCAGCCAGTCCCTTGGCGAGATCGAGCAGCAGGGTCGCCGCTGCCAGCCCCTTGCGCCCGGTGCGTAGCACGTTTGTCGCCCCGATATTGCCCGATCCGATCGTGCGCAGGTCGCCCGCGCCGAACAGGCGCGTCAGGATCAGGCCGAAGGGCACCGATCCGATCACGTATCCCATCGCGAGCGCGAACAACCATTCCATGACACCGCCTTAGCCGCTTGGCGCGCATTCACGAAGCCTGCTTGTTCTCATTGCGTCGGATTCGGTATAAAAACCCGCAAAGCCATGAGGATGCCACCGACTTGAGCGAGAACCCGCCCGATCCCGAGGCACCTGTCCTGTTGTTCGATTCGGGCGTCGGCGGACTGACCGTGCTTGCAGAATTGCGCACGCTGCTGCCGGAGGCACCGGTGATCTATGCTGCGGACAATGCCGGCCTGCCCTACGGCGACAAGACCGAGGCGCAGATCGCCGCCCGCGTCGCGGGATTGCTCGGCCGGATGACCGAACGCTTCAAACCGCGCCTTGCCTGCATTGCCTGTAACACAGCTTCGACGATTGCGCTGGACGCAGTGCGCGAAGTTCTCGAAATCCCGATTGTCGGTACGGTACCGGCTATCAAACCGGCGGCCGCGATGACGAAGACCGGCGTAATCGGCCTGCTCGGGACCGAAGCAACGATCCGGCAGGGCTATGTCGACCGGCTCGAAGCGCGGTTCGCATCCGACAAGACCCTGCTGCGCCTGGCCGCGCCGCAGCTCGTTACTGCGGCCGAGGCGCTGTTGAAGGGCGAACCGGTGGATGCCGATGCGATCGCCAGCGCAGTCAACGGGTTGCGTGCCATGCCGCAGGGAGACGCAATCGACACGGTCGTGCTCGCCTGCACCCACTTTCCGTTGCTCGAAGCCGAGCTGGCCGCTGAATTTGGCCCGCACGTGCAATTCGTTCACGGCGCGCAGGGCATCGCCCGGCGGATCGCCTCACTTATCGAAGGCCAGCAATGTCGCCGCAAACAGGAAGATCTTGCGCTGTTTACCGGCGACAACGGTTCGGTCGAGGCCTATCGCCTTGGGCTGGCGACACATGGCCTCACACGGATCGAGACATTCTGACCATGAGCAGGCTCAACGCGACAATCCTCATCGCTCTGCTGCTAATAGGAATTCCCTATTACTGGCTCATGCTCGACAATAGCGCTCCCTAGGCAGAGCCAAAGCCGATCAACATTGCGCAATTGCGCGGCCTGGCCGCTGCGCCCGATCAGAGGCTGCCGCAACGTATCCGCTTCGAACATGTCGCGGTGCAATCGGTTACTGGAAACCGCGTTGCAGCCGGCATCGGGCTGCGCTCGACCGAGCTCTACACGCTTTCCTATATGATCGAATACGCCGACGAACCGCCGGTGCTGATCGGGAGCGGCATTACAAGGGAAGACGCCAAAAAGTTCGGGCACGCAAAATTCTTTCCCAGAGCGCAGGCTCGCGTCACCAAGGCATTGTCGCAGGCGCGAATGCTTCTGCCCCTGGCGGTAACGCCCGAGCAGCTTGGCGGACTGCGGAAATTGGGCGAACGTCAGCAAGCACGGGTGCTTGACGCGCATCTAGCGCAGCAACAGCAAGCCGACAGCAAGCTAGTTCCGTACCGGGTGGCGCCCGGCGTAGTCGTCATTCCCGCGCCCAAATTCGAGGCCGGTGCACGCATGGTCTATGTCAAGCTCGAGAGCGGACGCGAATACATTTTCGCTGGTAGTGTCGCGAGGCTCAACAAGGCCTGGTCGGAAATGCGACTGCCTGCCCGATTCGTTACCGATCTGGGACGCAAGGAAAACCGTCGCGCGATCCATTCATGGCTGCTCACACTGCGGACGCTCAAGCGCGAGGCGCCAGACCTGATCATCGTTTCGGGAAACAGGATACCAAAGGGTGGTGGGCTACTGCATTATTTCGACGAGAGCGCGAACATAGTGAGATGATCGCTAAGCTCACGTCACTCTGGCATTTTCCACGGGATTGGGCTAACCCGCCCAGCGATGCGCCGCCAGCGCGGCCAAAGCAGGACCGTCATACGTGAATTACGACCAGATTTTCGACCAGGCGATCGAGCGGCTCCATTCCGAAGGCCGCTATCGGGTGTTTATCGATATCCTGCGCAACAAGGGCATGTTCCCCAATGCGCGGTGCTTTGCCGGCCACAACGGACCGAAACCGATCACGGTGTGGTGCTCGAACGACTATCTGGCCATGGGCCAGCATCCCGCCGTGATCGAAGCGATGGAAGATGCACTGCACGATGTCGGCGCCGGATCTGGCGGTACGCGCAATATCGGCGGCAACACCCATTATCACGTCGAACTGGAGAATGAGCTGGCAGACTTGCACGGCAAGCAAGGGGCGCTGCTGTTCACTTCGGGCTATGTTTCCAACGACGCGACGCTATCCACGCTCGCCAAGCTGCTGCCGGGCTGCATCATCTTTTCCGACGAGCTCAACCACGCCAGCATGATCGCGGGCATTCGCAATTCGGGCTGCGAAAAACAGGTCTGGCGCCACAACGATCTGGCCCATCTTGAGGAACTGCTCGAGGCAGCCGATCGCGAGGCGCCCAAGCTGATCGCATTCGAAAGCGTCTATTCGATGGACGGCGACGTCGCCCCGATCCACGCGATCTGCGACCTGGCGGACAAGTACAACGCGCTCACCTACATCGACGAAGTCCATGCCGTGGGCATGTACGGACCGCGCGGCGGCGGCATTTCCGACCGCGACGACGCCAAGGAGCGCATCACGATTATTGAGGGCACCCTGGGCAAAGCCTTCGGCGTGATGGGCGGCTACATCGCCGCCGATACGCGGATTATTGACTGTATCCGCTCTTATGCGCCAGGCTTCATTTTCACGACGAGCTTGTCGCCGGTGCTGATCGCGGGCGCTCTGGCTTCGGTGAAGCACCTCAAGGCTTCCAGCGTAGAGCGCGAGGGCCAGCAGGCCGCCGCTGCGAACCTGAAGGTGATGTTGCGCGAGGCTGGGCTGCCAGTGATGGATTCGGTCACGCACATCGTGCCGCTGGTGGTCGGCGATCCGGTCAGGGCCAAGAAGATCAGCGATATCCTTCTTGCCGAATATGGCATCTATGTGCAGCCGATCAATTACCCCACCGTGCCACGCGGCACCGAACGCCTGCGCTTTACCCCCGGCCCTTCGCACACCGAGGAGATGATGCGCGAACTTGCCGAAGCGCTGGTCGAGATCTGGGAACGACTGGAGATGCGCAAGGCGGCTTAGGCCAGTTCGCCCTCCCTGACCGAAAGCGCCCATGCACTGAGCAAGGCCCTTATCCCGCCGCCGCCTTCTTTTTCTTCCTGCGGTTGCGCTGCACCATGTTGAGCAGTTCCACCCCGACCGAGAAGCCCATCGCGACATAGATGTAGCCCTTCGGCACATGGAAGCCGAAGCCGTCGGCGATCAGCACCAGGCCGATCATCACAAGGAACGCCAGTGCCAGCATGACCAGCGTCGGGTTTTGCTCAATGAATCTCGCGAGCGGATCGGCGGCCACCAGCATAACGCCTACGGTTATCACCACCGCTGTCACCATGATCGGGATGTGATCGGTCATGCCAACGGCGGTGAGGATCGAATCGATCGAGAAAACCATGTCGATCGCGATGATCTGGGCGATGACGCCCCCGAATGTCGCCGTAGCGGCCGCTGCCATGTCAGGCGTCTTGTCGAGAAGTTGGCCGCTGTCTTCCGGCTCCATCGAGTGATGGATCTCCTTGGTCGCTTTCCACAGCAGGAACAGTCCGCCAGCCAGAAGGATCAGGTCGCGCCCGGAAAAAGCCGTTTCGAAAGTTGGTTTACCGTAATCGTTCGCTGCGCCTTGCAACCCAAGATCGAAAAGCGGCGTCTGCAAGGTGACAATCCAGCCGATCAGCATCAGCAAACCAATGCGCATGACCAGCGCCAGCAACAGCCCGATCCGCCGCACCTTCGCCTGCTGGTGCTCAGGAAGCTTGTTGGACAGGATCGCAATGAAAATCAGGTTGTCGACGCCGAGGATCACCTCGAGCGCAATCAGCGTGAGCAGGGCCAGCCATGCGGCCGGGTCGGACAAGAGTGCGAGAATTTCCATGTTCTGCAGCTTGGCGGAAAGACTGTCGGATCACAAGCGGCGCCGCGCGACAGTCTGGCACGAACTCACAACATTGGCGCGCGGGACCGAGCGCCGGCGCTTCACCCAAGCCTGTCCCACATGGGGAAATGATGCGCGAACTGACTGAAGCGCTCGTGGAAATCCATGATAAGACTGAAATGCGAACGGCAGGCCGGAGCAGATCGCATCCCTAGCGAGGCATCGGAATCATCAGTGTGTCCACAAGGGCGCTCGACAGCAGGGCATTGGCTTGACTGCCAAGCGTCGCGTGTCGCAACCCGCTTGATCCGGTCGTGCCGAGAGCGAGCAGGTCGGGCGTTTCCTTCACCACCGCTTCGTAAACGCATTCCTGGACATCGCCATAAACTATTCGGGCGTTCATCCTGCCAGCAGGGATATCGGCAAGGTCCGGGTCTGCGAGGAAGGCATCCATCTGTTCCTGCGTGTGTTTTCGCATTTCCTCACGCGTTTCCTCGCCCGATTGCCATCCCTCGAACGGCACGTGATAAGCATTGAGAATCTCCAGTTGCGCATCGGGAAACAGCCGCGCCGCCGCGATCACCGCCTGCTTCGACGCTTCCGAGAAATCGAACGCGACCAGCACCCTGCGATAGGGCGCGTGGGGCCGCTCCTTCACCACGAGAACGGGCATGGTGGTGTGACGCACGATGTAGTCGACGGCGGTGCCGAGGAAATAGTCGCGCAGTTCGTTGAAGCTAGCGACACCGGCGACGAGCAAGGCAGCGTCCCGCTCCTTCGCCGTGTTAGCAATGACCTTGGGCGCGGAACCGCTCGGCAGGGCAATGTCGATTGTCGCCCGCGGATCCGGCAGAACCTGCCGCACCAGCCGTTCTACTCACGCGCGCTCCTCGCCCTCGCTGCGGTCGGAGGGTAAGACGTGAACCACGACCACCGGCTTGCCTGTCTCGCTCCCCAACATCAGACCCCGATCGATGGCTCGATCGCTCCGGGCTTGAAGGTCAGTGGCGACCACAATGGGCTTGTCTGTCATGGCGAATCTCCTCGTCCCAACCTTGGGAAAAGAGACCATGCCGTCAACCTCCGATCGGCCCTAACGCAGGCTCACCACATTGTCCGAGGCCGGGCGCTGGCGGCTGCCGTCATAAAGGCTCGCCATGGGCTCGTCTGCCACGTCATAGACTTCGCCCTGGCCGAACCCGTTGAATGCGGTGCGCATCGCCGCGCCGTAAGCCCCGAGCATGCCGATCTCGATGTGATCGCCCGCAGCAATGTCTGCGGGCAGCATGAACGGGCCTTGCATGTAGTCGGCATCGTCGCAGGTCGGCCCGTAGAACGAGAAGGCCGCTGCTTCCTCTGCCCGGTCGTCGTTGAGACACCGCACCGGAAACCGCCACGCGACATGGGCCGCGTCGTAGAGAGCGCCATAGGCGCCGTCGTTGATATACAGCTCGTCGCCGCGCCGCTTCTCGACCCTGACGATCAGCGAATTGTATTCGGCGCACAGCGCCCGGCCCGGCTCGCACCACAATTCAGCGTTGTAGGCGATGGGCAGAGCGTAGAAGTGCTTGTGGATGATGCCGAAATAATCCTCCAGCGGCGGCGGCTCCATGCCCGGATAAACCGAAGGGAACCCCCCGCCGACATCGACCATGTCGATGACGACGCCGGCCTCGGCGATGGCAGCACGAACGCGGTCGAGCGCCTGAACATAGGCAAACGGGCTCATCGCCTGGCTGCCGACGTGGAAGCAAAGGCCCAGCCAGTCGGCGACTTGCCTGCTCGCCTGCAACAGCGCGCCTGCTTCGGTAAGATCGCACCCAAACTTCGAGGCAAGGCTCAGTTCGGCATATTCCGATGAAACGCGCAGCCGCACGCACAGGCGCAGGTCCGGCGCGTGATCGGTCGCCTCGACGATCTTTGCCAGTTCCTCATGGGTATCGAGGCTGAAGGTCTTCACCCTATGTTCGAAATAAGCTTCACGGATCGCCCGCGCGGTCTTCACCGGGTGCATGAAGCACAGCGTCGCATCGGGAAGAGTCGCGCGCGTCAGACGCACTTCGGCAATCGAGGCGACGTCGAAATGGGTCACGCCCGAATCCCACAGGACCTTGAGCAGGTCCGGCGAAGGATTGGCCTTTACCGCATAGAGCGACTTGCCCGGAAACTTCTCGACAAAGAAGCGGGCGGCGCGCGCGGCGGCGTGCGGGCGGTTGAGGATGACAGGTTCGTCCGGCGCGAGAGCGCGAACTACAGCCGAGGCGTCAAGGTGATGGTGCAACTCAAGGGACCCCCAACGGTAATGTTCAACACGAAAGCTGCCTTGCGGTTGGAAGTCCCCATGGGGCAGCGAGGGGCGGATATAATCTTGCGCGGATGAATCGCAAGTGAAAACCGGTGGCTAGCACGAATTTGTCGCGCAGCCGCTCATGGTTCACCACAGGCAGGCGAAGCGGACGAAATAGCCGCTGGAAATCCCGAGTTTCATGCACCTTGCTCCCGCTTCGACAGGGCCGTTGCCGTTACAACGCGGAGTCTAGCAAAAGGTGCCGTGAAAAGCACGGGTGCGTGCGCAATGCGGGACGATCAGCTCTGGAATTGGACCTGCGGGACCTGGTCGACCACGCCCTTCTCGCTGGGATCGAGGCGGTGGAAATCCTCATGCCGGAAGCCGCGCGCCGGCGAACAGCACTGCCGGAAAGGCTTCGATCGCGGTGTTGAACCGCGCCACAGCGGCATTGAGGGCGCGGCGTGCCGCAGCCAGCTTATCTTCCAGGTCCGCCAGTTCGGCCTGAAGCGTCTGGAAATTCGCGCTCGCCTTTAGATCTGGATAGGCCTCGCCAAGCGCCAGCAGCCGGTCGAGTGAGAGTTTCAGCTTCGCCTCGTTCTCGGAAGAGGAATTGGCCGCGGCAGTATTGCGCGCTTCAACCACGGCATCGAGCGTCTCGCGCTCATGCGTCGCATAGCCTTTCACGGTCGTGACGAGATTGGGAACAAGATCGTGGCGCTGGCGCAATTGCGCATCGATATCGGCCACGCCCTGACGGCAGTTCTGACGCAACGCCACCAGTCGGTTGTAAATGCCGATAATGATGATCGCGAGGACCACCAGCACCGCAAGAATGATCAAAGCTGTCATGGCGTTAACCCAATCCTTTCCACCAATCTGCACTATAGGGCCAAAATGTTAAGGGTTTTGAAAGGCACATGATTCTTCGGCCGGATATCGATGCGCTGTTGGCAGGACCGCTGGGCCAATGGCTCGGCGAGCAGGCAACAGTGCGCGCGGAAGCTCGCGAGCTGGCGAAGGCGCGCTGGTGGAAGGCGGTGATGATCGGTGCTCCGCTGGTGCTGTTTCTGTGGGTCCTTGTGCCGCAATGGGTCCAGCTCAACATGTTCGCGACCTTTGCCGTGGCAGGACTTGGCTTTGCCTGGGGCAATGCCCCGCGCGCTCGCGCCATCAAAACGGTAAAAGGCGGGATCAACGAAGCAATCTCCCGCGCACTCGGACTCGAATATGCCATCGACGTCGAGCCGGGGCGGGCCTTCGACCTTGGTTGCACCTACCGGCTGCTGCCTTCGCACGACCGCTCACGCTTCGAGGATTGCTGGAGCGGCGAGATTGGCAAAAGGCATTTCCAGCTGCACGAAGCCTGGCTTCAGGAGCGGCGCAATTCGGGCAAGAACACGCGCTACGTCACCGTGTTCCGCGGCTCGATCATCACCATCGATTTCACACGCGATTTTCACGGCACGACACTGGTCGAGCGCGCCTCTCGCCATCGCTCGCTATTCGGCGGGCGCAAAGACAGCGTGAAACTGGATGGCAAGCAGCTCGACTATGTCGACATGGTCCATCCCGGTTTCGGCGATCAGTTCTGTATCTATTCGAACGATCAGGTGGAAGCGCGCTACCTCGTCCATCCAGAATATGTCGAGCGGCTGATGGCCGTGCAGAAAGCCTTTGCGGGCAAGGACATCCGCGCGATTTTCGATCGCGGAGAGCTGGTGATCGTCGTGGAGACCGAGAACCTGTTCGAAAGCGGTTCGATCGTGGCGCGCGAGGACCGCAGCCGGATCGAGCGCACGGTCGAGCAGTTCGCCTCGCTGGCTGATCTGGCGCAGACGCTCAACGAGCGGGAACGTTAGCGCGAAATCGCTGGCACTGACGGGCCACCCCGCTGGGGCCAACCTCGCTGGAGGCTCGGTAGGCATCACTCCCCTCCCGCTTGCGGGAGCGGTTGGGGGTGGGCATGGCGTTAGCTCAGCCTGTCGCGGAAATCCTCGTAATCGAAGCGCTTCACGCATTCCAGCGCATCGGTTTCGCTGTCCCACAGCCAGATCGAGGGCAAGGGTACGCCGTTGAAGGTCGTGGTCTTGACCATCGAGTAATGCGCCTGATCGAGGAAAGCGAAGCGCGCGCCCGGCTCGCAAGGCACCGGCAGGCGATAGTCGCCAATCACGTCGCCGGCCAGGCACGACGGGCCGCCTAGCCGCACCCTGCCACCGGCGATGTCATCATCGCTGGCGTCGGTGAAGTCTTCTCCGGGTTCCTCGCCCAGCATCGCCGGACGATAGGGCGCTTCGAGCACGTCGGGCATGTGGCAGGTCGCCGAAATGTCTGTGATCGCGATCGGCATGCCGTTCCACATCGTGTCGAGCACGGTGCCCACGAGAATTCCGGCATCGAGCGCGACCGCCTCGCCCGGCTCGATATAGACCTCGGCCCCGGTGTCCTCGGCGACATCGGCAAGGAAGCGCACCAGTTCCTCGCGCTGGTAATCGGCGCGGGTGATATGGTGCCCGCCGCCGAAATTGATCCATTTGAACTGGCCGAAATAGGGCTCAAGCACGTCGAACAAGGCATCCCACGTGCGTTCTAGCGGGTCGAGGAGCTGCTCGCACAGGGTGTGAATATGGAAGCCGTCGACCAAGGCAACATGCTCCTCGGTCAACTGATCGACCGGGAAGCCGAGCCGCGAGTGCGGCGCACAGGGGTCGTAGCGCGGCACCTCGCCTTCGGCGTGGAGTGGATTGAGCCTCAAGCCAATGTCGAAATCGCCCCCGGTATGGCGCGCCTGTTCGAGGATCGCCGAAGCGCGCTCGATCTGGGCTGGCGAATTAAAGATCACGTGATCGGAGAGGCGGCAAATCTCCTCAATGTCCTGCGGCTTGTAGGCCGCGCAATAGGTCGCGATCTCGCCGTCGTAGAATTCGCTGGCGAGCCGCGCTTCCCACAGGCCGGACGTGCACACGCCGTCAAGATATTCGCCGATGATCGGCGCGACCGACCACATCGAGAAGGCCTTGAGGGCAGCGAGCACCTTGGCGCCTGAGGCTTCGCCGATCACCGCTAGAATCCGGCAGTTTTCGCGCAATTTTGCGGCGTCGACGACGAAAGCAGGGCTATCGACGCGGCTAAGATCGAATTGGGCGAAAGCCCCCGGATCGCCGGCGCGGGTTTCCATCAGGCGTATTCCTCCAGCGCGGCAGTCAGCGACTCCTTGGCACTGTCGTTGAAGCAGGCAAGAACGATCCGGTCGAAGGCCTTCGGGTAGGCGCGTACCTGCTCAACAATGGTCCGCACCGCGACCTTGGCGGCGTGGTCAGGCGGGTAGCCGTAGACCCCGGTAGAGATCGCGGGAAAGCCGACGGTCCGCGCACCGATCTCCCGCGCCCGCGTCATCGAATTGCGGTAAGCCTTGGCAAGCAGCAGCGGTTCGTTGCGCCATCCGCCTTTCCAGACCGGGCCAACAGTGTGGATCACGTGCGTCGCGGGCAGGTCGTAACCCTTGGTGACCTTGGCCTCGCCGGTCGGGCAACCGCCCAGCGTCCGGCATTCGTCGAGCAGGCCGCGCCCCGCCGCGCGATGGATCGCGCCGTCTACCCCGCCCCCGCCCAGCAAGGTTTCGTTCGCGGCATTGACGATCGCATCGACGCTTAGCGACGTGATGTCGGCTTCGATGGCCTCGATGGTGGTGGAGCCGATCTGCATCGAGTCAGAAATCCACCGGGCCGGGCAATTCCTCGACCGTCCACGGCAGGCCGTGCTTGTTCAGCATCGCCATGAACGGATCGGGGTCCATCTCTTCCATGTTGAACACGCCCTCGCCCTTCCACTGGCCGGTCAGCATCATGGCCGCGCCGATCATGGCAGGCACGCCCGTTGTATAAGAAACCGCCTGGTTGCCGGTTTCCTCATAGGCGGCCTCGTGGTCGCAGATGTTCCTGATGTAGAATGTCTTTTCACCTGATCCATCGAGCGCCTCGCCGGTCGCGATGTCGCCGATATTGGTCTTGCCCTTGGTGGTCGGACCAAGGCTCGCCGGTTCGGGCAGCACGGCCTTGAGGAATTGCAGCGGCACAATCTCCACTCCGTTGTAGGTCACCGGGTCGATCCGCGTCATGCCCACGTTCTGCAGAACGGTGAGGTGCGTGATATAGGCATCGCCGAAGGTCATCCAGAAGCGCGCGCGCTCCATTTCGGGAATGAACTTCGCGAGGCTTTCCAGCTCCTCGTGATACATCATGTACATGTTCTTCGGGCCTAAGCCCTCGAATTCGAACTCCACCTTCTTCGCCATTGCCGGGCTCTCGACAAACTGCCCGTTCTCCCAGTGCCGCGCGGGGGCGGTCACTTCGCGGATGTTGATCTCGGGATTGAAATTGGTGGCAAAGGCCTGCCCGTGATCGCCACCATTGCAATCGAGGATATCAAGCTGCCGGATCGTCTTCAGCTTGTGCTTCTTCAGCCACATCGCGAAAACGCTGGTCACGCCCGGATCGAAGCCTGAACCGAGCAGCGCCATCGATCCGGCCTGCTTGAACCGGTCGTGGTATTCCCACTGCCACTTGTATTCGAACCGCGCCTCGTCCTTGGGCTCGTAATTGGCGGTATCGAGATAGTCGACGCCGGCAGCAAGGCACGCGTCCATGATCGTCAGGTCCTGGTAGGGCAGTGCGAGATTAACCACGAGCTTGGGCCCGATCTGCCTGATCAGCGCGGTCAGCGCGGGCACATCCTCTGCATCGATCGGGTAGGTCTGCACGCTCTGCCCGGTGCGCGCCTTAACGCTCTCGGCAATCGCATCGCACTTCGCCACGGTCCGGCTGGCGAGATGGATCTCTGAAAAAATTGCCGGGTTCATCGCCATCTTGTGCACCGCGACCGAGCCGACCCCGCCCGCACCGATAACCAGAACCTTGCTCACCTGTCATTCTCCGCCTGCAATCGAGGACCTCTCATATAGGGCACCAC
>Ga0181594_10003014_pt1 | contig 15309 bp, 7 predicted proteins | sample 071ome_18_FD_145603 | JGI IMG/M metagenome (GOLD analysis project Ga0181594, IMG submission 145603) | Coastal salt marsh microbial communities from the Groves Creek Marsh, Skidaway Island, Georgia - 071413BT metaG (spades assembly) | ecosystem: Environmental > Aquatic > Marine > Intertidal zone... | reverse complement strand
ACACCACGAAGGCCGACGGGACTGCGCGGCTTGTGCTCTCGCTTGAGACCAGTGTCCGGCCGGGCCGTGTGACCAAGGAGATCTGCCTGCGGCCGGGCCATCCTGCCGTCTACCAGTGTCACACGATTGAGGGTTTTGCTGGCCCCACTCCTCTTGGGCACCATGCGACGCTGGCGATGCCAGCAGAAGAGGGCGTCTTTGCAATTTCAACGTGTCCCTACAAGCTGGCGATGACGAATCCGGGTCTGTTTGCGGATCCAGCCGGAGGCGAGTACCAGTCGTTGGCCCTTGGCAAGACATTTTCCGACCTGAAAAGTGTGCCGAGCCTGTGGGAATCCCCGGCCACCGTCGATTGCTCGCGACTGCCGGCGCGTCGGGGGTTTGCTGACCTGTTTGCAGTTGTAGCGGAGGTGGAGGCACTTGCAGGACAGCCTGCCTGGACCGCTGCGGTGAACACAAAGGAAAACTGGTGCTGGTTTTCACTTCGCGACCCGACGGTCCTGCCAATGACGGCCTTTTGGCTTGAGAATCATGGCCGCCATTCATTTCCGTGGAATGGCCGCAATCAGTGCCTCGGCATGGAGGATGTCTGCGGGTATTTTGCTGACGGGCTCGTTCCCTCAACTGAGCCAAATCAACTGTCAGAACAGGGCATTCCCACGGCAGTCACCCTGGATGCAGACAGGCCGACAGCGGTCCGTTCGATCCAGGCGGCCGTTCCGGTTCCGTCTGACTTTGGAAGCGTCGACCGGATTGAGTTTGCGGATGCGAGCGTGTCGCTCATCTCTGATGCTGGAAAGGCCGTCGCAGTGCCTCTCGATTGGACGTTTGTGCTTGGCGGGGCATTGGCTCGCTGACAGCATGCCGAAAGGCAGGGCTACTGCGTTGCATCTGCCGGATCAGGCCAGTCCGGACTGGCTGTTCGACTGGCATTCATCATGGCGATGGCGGCGGCAACGCGTTCGGGGTGTTTCGCCGCGAGGTCATTGGTTTCGCCCAAATCAGCGGTCAGGTCATAGAGCTCGACTGGCCCGCCTTGCTTGGGCCGAACGGCTTTCCAGTTGCCCCAGCGTAAGGCTTGGATGTGCCCCCGTCCTTCGTGGAGTTCCCAGTAGAACGACTCTCGACTTGGTGCATCACCCCCCTTGAGGAACGAGACCAGCGAGTGGCCATCGGTCGGCGCCGACGCAGGCAGTTTGGCCCCGGCGAGTTCTGCGAATGTTGGCAGCAGATCCCAGAAGGCCCAGGGTTGGTCTGTTACCCGGCCGGCAGGCACTGTGCCTGGCCACCAGGCGAACGCCGCCTGCCGAAGGCCACCCTCATAGAGGCCGCGTTTAAAACCACGCAGGGTTCCGCCCATGGTCTGGTCAAAGCGTTTTCCAATTGCAGTATTCGGCTGGAAGGATGAGCCGTTATCACCCGCAAAGACGATTAACGTATTGTCCGCGATGCCCTTTTTCTCGAGAAGGGCAACAAGGGCCCCCACGTCTGAATCAAGCCGGGTCACCATGGCGGCATAGTTTTTTTCTTTCTCTGGCCACGGCTCGTTCTTATAGATGCCCTGATCGTCAATCTCATAGTGTCCATGTGGAAGGGTGATCGCGTAGAACAGAAAGAAGGGGTTTTTGTTTTGTTGGTCGACCCAATCGAGTACCTCCTGTTGGATCAGGTTCTGGGCATAGACGCCTTTGTTCCCATCCTCATTTTCAGGAATTGGGAATCGCTCGGCGTCGTTGTAGAGAAACGGTGGGAAGTAGCTGTGGGCATGCCGTTGGCAGTTGTAGCCGAAGAAGTGATCAATCCCGTTGGCGAATGGGCTGCCCGTCGTATCGAACATGCCCATGCCCCACTTGCCCATGGTTGCCGTCGCGTACCCGGCCGATTTCAAGATGGTCGCCACAGTGGGCAGATGTGCGGGGAGCGGCTTTTGCCCTTCAGGCTTGATTTCGCGATTGCCGCGTATCGGGCAGTGTCCTGAGTGAAGACCCGTGAAGAAGGAACTTCGTGCCGGCGCACACACGCTTGTGCCGGTATACGCCGAGAGGTAGCGGGTGCCTTCCCGGCAGAGGCGGTCGAGGTTCGGTGTCTTGATCAGTTTCTGGCCATAGGCACCTAGGTCTCCCTGAGCGATGTCGTCGGAAAGGATGAAGATGAGGTTTGGCGGTGTTGCCACCGCCTGGCTGGCTGCCACAAGAACCAGGAAGCAAAACAGGAAAAGCGAACGGCAAGCGTGTGAAGTGTGCATCAGAGTCCGAGCCTTTGGGTTTGAGTGCTTCCTGTCTCTCGTTGTCTCAGGACGAAAAAGGAGTCTATCCCGTTTGCCGGGTTGGTTCTTGACTGCCACGATTACTGGCTCTGCGTAGCAGGAGAGCCTTGTGACATTGTGTTGTCCCAGGCATCGAGGACGAAGTCTACAAGCGGCGTGGGGTCTTTGAGGGAGTGGGGATGATGGCCGACACCTGGCTTATGAATGACCTTTATTGTACCGCCGAGTTCGAGGTATCGCTTTTCAGCAATCGCTGTATTTTCGCCCACAGGCACAACGGTATCGTCGTCACCAACGACATGGATCAGCGGGATGCCTGCTTGGGCCAGGATCGCCAGGTTGTTCAGCGGAATGCCCTGATAGTCGGCCGCCTGCTCGGGGGTAAGGCGGTAGGCATCGAGGCAAGTCTTCCAGGCACCAGTTGGCCGCTGTCCTGATGCCTGACTGCCGGGCCAACTCTTGAAATCCATCACCGGGGCATCGCCGTAGATTGCGGTCACCTTACCTGGGTTCGCTGCGGCCCAGTTGTAAATGAACAGCCCGCCACGGCTCATGCCCTCCAGCACCGGCCTTGGAGACAACCCATGCTGCTTGACGAGGTCTCGATAAAATTCATTGCCGCGTTCAACTGCCTCTGGCGAGCCAAACAGGTTGCTGACGTCACAGGAAGCAACATGGAACCCATGCCTGAGCATCGCCAGGTCAAACTGAGGTTCGTGGCCCCAGAATCGGGCCCGCCAGATCCAGGGGTTTCCCTCTGCCGCCTGTTCAGGAATCACGACGCGACGGCCCAAATCACGGTCTTCATACATCACGAAGTCGTGAAAGGACGTTTTCTGTCCGGAAAAGCCCTCGGTTGCGGGCAGTGGCCTCAAAGCACAGAAAAAGCAGCCGAGGGCAATAAGGTAGGCTGCGGTGGCGACCTTTTTTCCCTGGGTTGAATGTTTCAGGATTGAAGGTTTGAGTCGTGGCATCAAAGACGGGTCAGTAATCGGAGATACGTGCACCATGAAAAACGCTGTTTTCTTTTGTCTTGCGGCTGGCGGTCTTCTGCTCGGAGGCTTGTCTAATTCTGGCAAGGCTGACCAAAAACTGCCAAATGTCATTCTTGTCATGGCAGATGACCTTGGCATTGGGGATCTTACGCCCACAAACCCCGCTGGAAAGATCCAGACGCCCCGTCTTCAGCAGATGGCTGATGAAGGCATCACCTTTCTCGACGCCCATACGTCAAGTTCAGTCTGTACGCCGACGCGGTATGGGCTGCTGACCGGTCGCTACAACTGGCGGTCACGGCTTGCCCGGGGCGTGTTAAGCGGGACGAGCGAGCATCTGATCCCAGCAGACCGGCCCACCCTTGGCCACCTGATGAAAAGTGCAGGCTACCAGACGGCCATGATTGGGAAATGGCATCTTGGCTGGGACTGGGCCAAAGACAACAAGACAATCGATTTTACGAAGCCAGTAAAGAATGGGCCTGATATCAATGGATTTGACTCGTATTACGGCCACTGCGGCTCGCTCGATATGCCGCCGTATGTCTGGGTCGACACTGGCCGAATCACCGCCCCTCCCGACCGCGAGGAAGGGGTTAGCAAGAAAGAGGACCGTTACGGGTGGTATCGCAAGGGGCCCATTGGCGCAGACTTCGAGATCGCTGAGGTGCTTCCGCACCTTTTTGATAAATCAATCGCGTTCGTCGAGGCTCAGACTGAGGCGGCCCGTCAGGGCAGGCCCTTTTTTCTCTACCTGCCCTTGCCGGCACCACATACACCTATTGTGCCGGTTCCACCGTTCAAGGATGCCAGTGGAATCAATCCCTATGCAGACTTTGTGATGCAAGTCGATCACCTCATGGGCCGGCTGCTCGATGCGGTTAAGGAAGCCGGGCTCGATGACAACACACTCGTCATCTTCACCAGCGACAACGGCTGTTCGCCAGAGGCCAACTTTTCACTTCTCGCGGAGCATGGGCATGACCCAAGTGGTCCATTCCGTGGTCACAAAGCTGACATCTACGAAGGTGGGCATCGTGTACCATTGCTGGCCCGCTGGCCGGGGACGATCCCATCCGGGCGTACCACGAAGACGCTCGCCTGCCTAACCGACATCTATGCGACACTGGCGGACGTGACCGGCCAACCCCGATCGGAGACAGGCGGTGAGGATGGGTTCAGCCTCTTTCCTGTACTGACCGATGCCGGGGACTCAGGCCGCGACTCACTCATCAGTCATTCGGTCGAGGGAGCATTTGCGATCCGGCAGGGCAACTGGAAACTCTGCCTCTGCCGGGGAAGCGGCGGGTGGAGTGAACCCCGTGAGCCTGCGGCGAAGAAACAGGGTCTTCCAGCGATGCAATTATTTGATCTGCAGAAGGATCCAGCAGAAACCACGAACGTTGTTGCGGATTTTCCCGGCAAGGTTGAGGAGCTTCTGCTTTTAATGGATCAGCAGGTGGAGCAGGGGCGTTGCACACCTGGTAAGGCGCTTGCAAATGACCGCACGGTTACGTTTTTGCCAGAGGGCGTGACACTTCCGGAGCGCCGTTAAGGGTGGTCGCGTGAAGCTGCTTTGCGGCTACCAAAGACAAAGGGGAGAATGCCGCTAATGAGTTTACGACAAGCTCTTTGGAGCGTGGCTGGGGTCTGGTGTCTCTCGGTGTCTTCAATCACCATTGGCCGGTGTACGGCGGAGAGCATTCCACCGTCTGAGTTTCTTGTCGCTGAGGGCTTCGAAGTGAGCCTCTGGGCAACGACACCGCAGCTCTTCAATCCAACGAATTTCGATATCGATGGTAAGGGGCGGATCTGGGTGACAGAGGCCGTCAATTACCGCAATTATCGAAACGCTGACATCGGCCTCGAAAATGAAGCGGGTGACCGGGTTGTGGTGCTTGAGGACACAGATGCTGATGGAAAGGCGGACAGTTCCCACACGTTCGTACGAGATAAAGACCTGGTCGCTCCGCTGGGTATCGCCGTCATTGGCAATAAGGTTGTGGTTTCTTGTGCACCCAATCTTTTGGTTTACACGGACGTCGATGGCGATGCCGTGTTTACGCCGGGCGTTGATACGAAAGAGGTGCTTCTGACGGGCTTTGGTAGCCTAGACCACGACCATAGTTTGCACAGTGTTACCGTTGGGCCGGATGGCTACTGGTATTTCAATGCAGGCAACGGTGGTCCCCACACTGTGACGGACCAGTCTGGCTGGACGCTGCGGGCCGGGAGTTCATATGCCGGGGGGAGCCCCCACCTCAAGGAGAACTTTCCAGGGCGAAAAAGTGACGATGGCAGAGTCTGGGTTGGTGGCCTGGCCTTACGGATGCGACCGGACGGGACTGGCCTTGAACCAATTGGGCACAATTTCCGAAACGTCTATGAAGAGAGCCTTTCATCGTTTGGTGACGTTTTTCAGGCTGATAATGACGATCCGCCCGCCTGTCGGACAACATGGTTGATGGAATATGGAAACCTTGGTTTTTCATCGGCGGATGGCAGCCGAAAGTGGCAGGTCGATCAGCGGCCGGGACAGCCGACTCGGATTGCTGAGTGGAGGCAAGAAGACCCGGGCACGATTCCTGCCGGCGACGTCTACGGGTTTGGCGCCCCGGCAGGCGTGGCCTTCTGTGAAAATGGCTGCTTTGACAGCCGTTACCCAGACGGCCTTTTACTGGTTTGTGAGTCGGCCCGAGGAGAGGTGTTTGGCTATGTACCGAAACCGCAGGGGGCGGGGTTTTCACTGACGCGGGCAGTTTTTCTGCAACTGAAAAAGGCAAGCCCCAGTTCAGGCATGTTCCGCCCCTCAGACGTAGCAGTGGGGCCTGACGGCGCGATCTACGTAAGCGATTGGTTTGATGCAGGTGTTGGCGGTCACCGCATGAGTGATCGAACTGGCAGTGGTTCAATTTATCGGATTGCCCCCAGGGGCTTTAAACCACAAATCCCCGCGATCGATCTCAGCAAGGTAAAAGGCCAGATTGCCGCACTGAAAAGCCCTGCTGTCCATGTTCGCGCGGTGGCCTTTAAAGAACTGAAAAAGAATGCAGGGAAAGCAAGCAGTGAGATCATTCAGTTGTCCAAGGATGGTTCAAACTGGTTTGCTGCACGGGCAACTTGGCTTTTGCCGTGGTGCGGCAAGCCGGGTTTGCAGCGTTTGACAGAATTGGCAGAGCATGGCACGGCGTCAATGCGAGTGGTGGTCTTGCGAAGCCTACGTCGTGCCGCCGCAGAGCAAACCCCAGGCAACGGGATTGTCGCGACCTATCACGAGGTGCTGAAGTGTGCATGCCATGATCAATCGTCTGCTGTACGGCGGGAGGCGGCCATCGCCCTCCGGGATGTTCCACTGGAACAGTGCAGCCAAGAGTTAGTGTCACTTGCAAATGGCTTCGATGGCTGGGACCGCTGGTACCTCGAGGCTCTGGGGACTGCCTGTGAGGGTAAGGAAGAGGGAGCCTATGAGTTACTTGTAGGAAAGGCCGCAAATGATGGGCGGGGTTGGGATCGGCGACTCGCGGGCATCGCCTGGAGGCTTCATCCGGCGTCTGCCGTTGAGGCACTCAAAGCGAGAGCAATTGGCCCGAACAGGACACTCGAGGAGCGAAAGCAAATGGTCGACGCTTTGGCGTTTATCCATGACGCAGAAGCGGCGAAAGCGATGTTTGCGATCAGCCTGGATGGGCCCAAGGACATCCAGGCGTTAGCGGCCTGGTGGGGGAACCATCGGCTGGCAAATGACTGGAGCGATCTAGGGTTTAAGGGAAAATTTCCCAAACCCCCAAAGCTTGAAGCGAAAACGCAAACCAGATTAGAAACACGATTCCTGCCTGCCGGGCAGCCGCTCTTTCAGGCAAGAGGAGATCACGCCGAAATCGATATCGATGTTCGTGGTGTTCAGCGGCTCTACCTGGTTGTCGATTCAAATGGGCGTCGGATGCATGACGCAGTCTGGAGGAATGCGGTCCTCCAGACCAAGCAGGGGGAAATTTCCCTGGCATCACTGCCCTGGGCAGTTGCGTTCTCGGCAGCACCGCCGTCTGGACCGGCTGTTCAAGACGAGCCGCAGTCGTCCAAGAAAAAAGCTGGCCAGACACGTCCACCACTTACCAGGAAGCCTTTGGTGAACGTTGAAGAAGATGGCAGTTCAGCGATCTGGATTACGGGCCAGGCCGTCATAGCGTATGACGTCGGTGAACTTGCCTGCGAGCGTTTCAAGGCGGATGTTTCTGCACCTGAGAAGACCAACGATGAGTTTACTTTTTCAATCTACGTTGATCGAACGTCAGTTGGAGACGCGATCCCCTCCGTTCCAGAACTTGAGGAGGTAGCGAGAAGTGCCTCACTTGGTCGTGCCGTATTTTTTTCTAGTCGAGTTGGCTGCAGTAAATGCCATGCGGTTGCCGGTTACGGTGGGGAGATTGGGCCAGATCTCACCCATGTTGGCCGCAAGCACTCCTTTGCCGCGCTTCGCGAAGACATCCTTATGCCCCATAAGGCTATTGCGACTGGTTTTGAAACGATGAGTGTTCTGACAGGAGAGGGAAAGGTTATCAGTGGCCTGCAGGTGTCGGCAGGTGACCCGGTCGTTCTCAAAGACGTAAATGGTGTAGTCCACGCGGTAAAGCGTGATGACATTGATGAAATTGTTGCCTCGCCGGTGTCGCTCATGCCGGAATTAGGGAAACTGCTGACGGCGGGGGAGTTGGCGTCATTGATTGCTTTCTTGCAGGAGACGGCGGCAGAAGCGGAGTAGCACCACCGCCGTTGTGGGCCTGCTGAATGCCTGCCGTCGGCCGCAGTTTGTGAAGCAGTGGAGAGCGTAGGTCTCATTCGGCATGCATCGCTACTTGGTTTTCACAAAAGGACTGAATAATGAAGGTCTCCCATAAACTCGTTGGGCTGATCACGGTTCTCGCCATGCTCTGTCCACCAGCAATCTTTGCAGGTGAGGCCTCGACAACCATCTGGTTTGAACAGCCTGCACAGACGTTTGAAGAATCCCTCGTCCTCGGAAATGGTCGTCTCGGTGCCATGGTCTTTGGAGGCATTCAGGAAGAGAAGATTGTTCTGAATGAGGAGTCGGTCTGGTCAGGGTCACGGGTTGAGAACAATGTGCCGCCAGATTTGACCGCATTATCAGAAATGCGGCGGCTGCTGGCGGAAGGGAACTTTGCAGAAGCAAATGCATTAAAGAAGAAAGCATTTCCTGTTTCCGGTAGTCCGCAATATGCAAAGCGAATCTCTCCGTTTGGCCGCTACCAGACACTTGGGACCCTGCGGCTCCGCTTTCCTGCCGTCGAGGAAAAAGTGAGTGGGTATCGGCGAACGCTTGATTTAAAAACAGCGAGTGGAAAGGTGTGCTATCAACAACAGGGGCAGACCGTTACACGCGATTACTTCGTTTCTGCACCTGACAATGTGATTGTCACGCGATTGAGCGGCCCGGTGACCTGCACCATAACAATGGATCGCCCCGAAAGGTTTGAGACGACGGTAGTCGGCGATCGTGACCTTCTCATGACCGGTACCCTCGACGATGGCTTCGGGAATGCCGGCCTCACCTATGCGGCCCGGGTAAGGGTGCTTCATTCTGGCGGCGAGGTTTCAGCAGACGGTGATTGTCTTGTTGTCACCGACGCTGACAACGTTGTGCTCTTGTTTGCGGCGGCAACAAATTATCAGGGTTTTGCGGGCAGGCGGTGCTCTGACCCAATTTCAGCCACGCTTACTGATCTGAACGAGGCGTCGGACGATTCGTTCGCTTGCCTTCGTGAGCGTCACCAGGAGGACCATCAAAAGTTTTTTTCACGTGTCGAACTCTCATTACCAGAGACTGCCAACAGCTCACTGGCTACCGATAGACGACTAGCCAACTACCGTGAGGGGAAATCAGATCCGTCACTAGCGGCATTATTTGCAAATATGGGTAGGTATCTGCTCATTTCCTCCTCGAGGCCGGGAGGTCTGCCCGCGAACCTTCAGGGTATTTGGGCCGAAGAGGTTCATACGATGTGGAATGGTGATTACCACTTCAACATCAACACGCAGATGAATTATTGGCCTGCATTGTCGTGTAATTTGGTCGAGATGCAGGAGCCGCTTCAGGCGTTTATTGCCTCACTTGTTGAACCGGGGTCGAGAACGGCTCGGATCTACTATGACTCTCCGGGCTGGATTGCCCACCGTCTTACGAATATCTGGGGATATACCGCACCGGCAGGGCTTGATATTGGTGGTCCTGCATGGCTCTGTGAGCACCTCTGGGAACAATATGCATTCACTCTGGACCGCGAGTATCTCGCCAGTGTTTATCCAATTATGAAGAGCAGTGTGGAATTCTATTTGGCCAACCTTTACGAGGAGCCAGCGAATGGCTGGCTCGTAACGGGGCCGTCAGCATCACCCGAAATCGGTTTTATTCTCCCAGACGGTAAAACGGGATCGGGGATTTGCATGGGGCCGACGATCGACATGCAGCAGCTTCGTGAACTTTTTGGCAATACCGTTCGTGCCGCTCAGATTCTCAATTGTGATGAGAGTCTACAGGTCAAACTACAAAAGACGCGAAGTCGGTTGGCACCGAATCAAATAGCACCGAACGGCATTCTCCAGGAATGGCTGGAGCCATATAAAGAGCGTGAGCCGACACATCGGCACTGTTCGCCGCTATACGGGCTGTATCCGTATTATGAGATTTCCGACACGGCAACGCCCGAAATAGCCCAGGCCGCAAGAAAACTTCTTGAGCGACGCGGGGTTGGGCAAAGCACAGGCTGGTCGAACGCATGGAAGATCAATTTGTGGGCTCGCCTGGGCGATGAGGAAATGGCGTGGGGCTTTGTGAGACAGATGCTGATCGATAATGCCTTTGATAATCTTCTCAGTCGTTTTCGGCCGTCTGGAAAGAAACTATTTCAAATTGAGGCCAATCTGGGTGCGACAGCCGGTGTGACGGAGATGCTCTTGCAGAGTCAGCCAACATCCGGGGCAATTGAAGCGGCTCCGGTCATTCGGCTGCTACCAGCATTACCAGTGGCGTGGCACAGCGGGGTGGCTACAGGTTTATTGGCCCGTGGGGCTGTAGAGGTGGACCTCTCTTGGGCGCATGGTGAGCTTAAAGAATGTCGGCTACGCCCGCGTCATACGAGAGAATTGACGGTGAGGTATCGAGGTAGGGAATTGGCGTTCAAGGGTGCCGCAGGGGTGGAGAAGGTTCTCCTTCCGCATGAGTTTATCGAGCCGTAGGGACGTGAGATGACTATCTTCAGAGAATCCTTGTTCTTCCGTGCATTTTTGGCCTCGCTTTTGGTGTCTTCTGGGGCCGTGGCGACTGAACCAGACGATTTTGACTGGCGTGGTCTGGCAGTGCATGCGTCCCCAATTCCGAATTTAGAAAATGGCAGCCGGTTGGTCTTCATCGGTGATTCGATTACGGATATGAAGTGGGGCCGAAACGAAAGTGACCGCAATCACTACCTTGGGCATAGCTTTGTGTTTCTCCTGGCAGCGCGGTTGGGGGTTGAAATGCCAGATGCGAAGCTGCAGTTTTTCAACCGTGGAAACAGTGGGAACAAGGTTTCTGATCTCAGCCTTCGCTGGCAGCGTGACGTGATTGATCTTAAGCCGGATGTCCTCACGATCCTTATTGGTGCAAACGATGTTGGTATCGGCTTTCGGCATCCGCAGAAAAAGGTGACGCCGGATTCCTTTCAAAACGAATACCACAAGTTGCTTGAGGCCTGTATGAAGGCGACTCCGCAGTTGAAACTAGTCTTAATGGACCCCTTTGTTCTTCCAGCGAAACGCTTGGGGGACAATACAGCATGGCGATCTGAAATGGGTCACCTGAGAAATTGCGTAAAGCAGCTAGCCGAAGAGTTTGGTGCCGTTCATGTCAGACTCCAGGACGTGTTTGACGCTGCTGCTGCCGCCTCCTCCGCGGAGCAATGGATCTGGGATGGAATCCATCCACTGCCGCCAGGGCATGAATTGATCGCCCGTCATTGGCTGCTAGAAGTTTGTCGACGGTGGCCAGTTGAGGACTGAAAACCGGGGCCAGCGGCGGGATAGTTTGTGCTCAACGCCACCACGCTGTTTTAGGTGACTCGTTGGTGTTTGTTACGGGCGACGATGGGTTGCTGGTTGAAACAGAGGCTCTCATAATGCCCCTGAGGCTGAGCTTGAGGCCGCGGGAGTCGTTTTTTGCAATGGAGTGCACTGCTCTGGGTTCTGTCGTAGTGAGAATCCCGGCCAGGTCGTTTGACAGAGGCCCGCCCGTAGGCCTACTGGCCTGCTTTGAAAACAACGACTTTTGCGGTCTGGGAGGACATGGGGTAAGGTGTTTCCAGGTCGTCACGGGGCGCCAAGGGAGTCAAGTGTTTCACACTGAATGAGATGGGTGGCGGCATGATGAAGGGTAAATATCGAAGAGCAGTGGGGTTCATCTGGTTTCTCGCAATTGGGGGCGTGCTGCTTGGTGGCGGCAAACTCCAATCTGCTGAGGTGAAGCCAACTGTGATTGGTGTAGTCGCTATTGACTCACACCAGGATCTCATGGCCCAAGCCGACTGGCTCGGTGGAATCATTGGCATGCCCAACCTGAGTGCATTGGCAGACGGCGCTCTTGCGATGGCAACCGGTGGTGCTGGGCTTGGCCTGTTAGACAAAGACAGGCCGTTGGGTGTTGTGGTCGCACTTGTGGATGACAAGCCGGCGATTCATGGTTTTATTCCTGTGGCCAATACGCAGGCAATGAAAACGATTCTTGAATCGCCCAACACGCAGTACCCCCGCTGGATTTCACTTGAGATACAGGATGGATGGGTCGTCATTACGCCAAAGGGGCAGAAGGTACCGCCGCCAGACCCTTTGGAAACACTGAGAGGGATTACATCGCGGTACAGCATCGGCATGAAGGTATTCCCCTCCCGAATGCCAAAGCAGATGCAGGAGCAGGTTGTGAGTGCAGCTGTGGCTGCTGAACAAAATGGGAAAGACGCGGCGGACGATTTCGGGAAAGAATTCCCGGGATTATTGAATGGGAGGACAAATGCCGAAGCGATTCAGGAAAGCCTCAATCAGACAGCAGCCATGCTGATTGGCCTTACCGTCGATATTGATGCAGAAACCATCTCCTTTGAAAATCGGTTCATTGCTGCTAAGGGCTCGGCGGCCGAATCAGTTTGGGCATCTGCAGCAAACGTGAAGCCCACCATTGTGGTGCCAAGTATTCAAGCCGATGAAAAACGCATTGTCTATGGACAAATCGCTCAGTCCATCAGCAAAGACGCAAGTGACATCATGCGGGAGTCAGTTCTTGGTGCCATGACCGCCACGGGTGATCTGGCGACTGCAGACGATAAAGGTGCAGCGGCGTACAAGAAGGCAGTGCTGAGTATCGCGACGGAATTTCTTGGTGCGGTTTTGGAAACTGGCCGTCTGGATGCCTGTCTCACGGTCGACTCAGCCGCATCGGTTGAAGGCATTCCTCTGCCACTTGTTACGGTGGGGGTTCGGGTTCATAGTGGGAAATCTTTAGGGGAGAAAGTAAAGAGTTTCTTGGAAGAACCGAGGGTGTTGAATTGGGATGTTGAGGCGACATTTGATGCTGAAGAGCGAGACGGCTTTGTGTATCACGACCTCGTGGTTCAAAACTTTGGATGCCTTTCGATTGCAGTCGCCGATGATCAAATCTATATGATTGCTGGAAGTGGAACCGACGGGCACCGTCTTGCTCTAGATCAGGCCAAAGAAACTGGTTTTCGTCCAATTGCAGCAATTGAATGTGATCCAAGTCCACTTTCGAAGATCGCCAATGAAATCGGCAGCGGCAACCCTATGTGGCCGCCTGTAAAAATAGACGGCGAGCCACTGATCAATTTTCTGATGCGGCCAATTGAGGGTGGCGTTGCCAGCCGACTTCGAGCCAACGGCGATGCGATACAGTTTCTCGCAGCTGTTATCGGAGAGGTGTTTATCCTCCGCGGTGATGAGTGGCTTCCAGATCAGGAATGAGCTGGCCTTCTTTTTGAACGGCAAGTGTGAAGTTGAGTACGGCCCGATTAAAGAGGGTGTGACATGGTGTGGACGCGAATACGCTTGCCTGTCTACAGTGTGGTCACGGCTGTTCTCTTTGCGTTGTATATGCGCCTCAGGATGCAGGGTGGCGTTGACCAGGCTGAGCCGGTGGTGCTTTCCTTGTTCGTTTGGGCCGGCGTGTGCTGGGGAGTACTGTTCGCTGGTGACGTGATCTTTCACGCATGGCGGGGCAGAGGCTACGCGTGTCCTCAATGCGGCCATCTCCGGCGGGTTCGATCGTTTCGGCTCGAACCAGCCTGTCAACATTGTGACAAAGTTGGGCCGAATTAGAGGCTGTTTGTTGTCTTAGACATAGCGGAGCGGGCCCGCATTTCAGGGATCAGACCCGGGGATCCGCCAGCCTTCTCGATCGCCTCTAAAACCTGCGCTTCGGTCACCAGATCGCGGAGGATAATAGGGGCGGCCGCCGCTCGTCCTGGCTCTGAGCCAGGAAAGAAGGCCAAGACGGGAATGGATTTGCTGTCGAGGCTCTCGAGCATGGCCTTGATCTCGGGCGAGCCATCGGTCCAGTCGGCCAGCATCGGAACAATCTTGCCGTCTGAGAGGGCCCGTTTTACCCGTGGTGTCTCGATGGCGAAGTTCGGGTTGTATTTGCAGGTCAGACACCAGTCAGCAGAAAAGTCGACCATGACGGTTGCCCCCTTTTGCTGGAGTTCGGTCAGGCGGGCCCGGGTAAAGGGCTGCCATTCGATGACCGACTCGACCGGGCCTAAGAAAGCAAAACTGGCGACGCCGATCCCGGCTGTCACGATGCCCGCTTGGAGCCAGCGGCCAAAGCCAGCCACTCCGGTCTGCCTTTGAACCCGGCCGACCCACCAGCATCCGGCCCAGATACCGATCAGAAGGGCAAACGTAGGGACGAAGTAGTCACCATTTAAGAACGTAAACAGAAATACCACGGTGCCAAGCATGACGAAGCCCAGTACCTCTTTCAGGGTTTCCATCCAGACGCCAGGCTTCGGAATAAACCGGACGAGTCCCGGGAAGATACCGACGAGGAGATATGGCAGAGACATGCCGGTTGCAATCGATGCAAACACGGCATACGTGACCGGAGTTGGCTGCGTCAGGGTGAATCCAAAGACTGGGCCGAGAAAAGGACCACTGCATGGTGTGGCCAGCACGGTGCTTAAAACCCCTTTTAAGAAAGAGCCAGCTGGCCCTTCCTGTGTCTGGACCTTGCCCGCTGTGCTGCCGATGAAGCCAGGGATTGGGATTTCCCAAATTCCCAAAAAAGAAAGGGCGAAGGCAAAGACAATACCCGCCATCGTGATGTTGAAACCGGCCGAGGTGAACTGCTCCCCCCAGGCCAAATTGCTGCCAGCCAGCCCAATATTGGCTGCGACGCTAGCCGTCGCCAAGACAAAAAACACGGCATAAAGCCCCGCGCAATACCAGAGGTTCAGCTGGAAGATTTCACGGCGGGCGCGACCCGATTGTTGGGCAAACGACATGAGCTTAAGGCCCAGCACCGGGAGAACGCAGGGCATCAGATTGAGGATGAGGCCCCCGAGCAAGCCAGCTGCTAAGGCCAAGGGAAGGGAGAGCGGCTGGGTGCCATCGACCGGACTTCCGGTTGCTGGCTCGGCCGTTGTCATGGTCTTGGTTGATGGCTTTGCGGATGCCTTAGGCGTGGGGGAAAGGGTTGCCGGGTTTTCGGCAGCTTCACCGTAGCGACCGTCAGCAAATGTCAGTCGGGGCAGGCCGGTCTCTGCCGAGGGCGGCACGTGGAAAACCAAGCGGCTCGCCCACGGTGGGTCACAGGTCGAATCACTACATGTCTGGTAGCCAATCAGAACCTCAAGCTGACCTGGCCCGTCACTCGCTGAAGCGTCCTGGCCTTCCATGCTTTCAGGAACCTCCACCATCACCGTCAGGCGAACGGGACCTTCGACAGCGCCAGCCTCCCTCAGTTCGGGATCAGTCGCGAACTGTGGTGCGTCC
>Ga0181594_10003003_pt1 | contig 15343 bp, 11 predicted proteins | sample 071ome_18_FD_145603 | JGI IMG/M metagenome (GOLD analysis project Ga0181594, IMG submission 145603) | Coastal salt marsh microbial communities from the Groves Creek Marsh, Skidaway Island, Georgia - 071413BT metaG (spades assembly) | ecosystem: Environmental > Aquatic > Marine > Intertidal zone... | reverse complement strand
GAGCCTGCTTCAAACGCCTCGTGAGTGGATTCAATCTGCTCGACAGGGGTAACCGGCACGGCGGGGTTGTCTTTTTTCCGCGGCTGGGAGCCTGTGATGGCAGTCGTAATGATAATCGGGGTGGTCAAGAGTGAGTCTTCTCGTTTTGAGGATCCAGGAAGACGGGATCACAAATCACCGCGGGCACGATTGATCCGTCCATCAATTGTGCGTAGATAGTTGCACCCTGTCGGGAGGCTCCGCCCTTAACCAGCGCGAGCGCTATAGATCGCCCAAGACACGCGCTATGGTAACTGGAGGTCACGTGGCCGATCATGGGAACCGGCATCTCCGATTGAGGGGCGTTAACAAGCTGTGCGCCCTCTGGAAGAACGAAGTCTGGTTTTTGGGTCAATAAACCCACCAGCTGCTTGCGATTATCCCGGTGAGTGTCGGATCGCGCTAATGAGCGCTTACCGATGAAATCTTTTGTCTGAGAGACGATCCAATTCATGCCGAGATCGATGGGGGTCACCGACCCGTCGGTGTCCTGGCCCACAATGACGTAGCCTTTTTCAGCGCGAAGCACATGCATCGCCTCAGTGCCATACGGCGTGATATCGAAAGGTCGCCCCGCGGCCATAACCGATCGCCAGAGCGCGAGACCCTGATTCGCGTTAACGCTAATCTCAAACGCCAGTTCACCGCTGAAGCTGATCCGACTGATACGCGCCGGAATTCCCGCAACGGTTCCCTCGCGCATGCTCATAAACGGAAAGCTGTCGTTTTCAAGATCGACATCGCATCCCGCAGCCTGAATAACCGTTCTTGCGTTGGGTCCCGCAACACTCATTACCGACCAATGGTCTGTAACCGACGTGAGGTATACCTTCAGATGAGGCCACTCGGTCTGTAACCAGCGCTCCATCCATGCCATAACGTGGGCCGCACCGCCGGTCGTCGTGGTCATCAGGTAATGGTTCGGGGCAATACAGGTCGTTACCCCGTCATCCATGACCATGCCGTCTTCGCCAAGCATGAATCCGTACCGACACCGACCAGGCTGTAAGTTGCTCCAATTATTGGTGTAGATCCAATTCAGGAACTCGGCCGCATCCGGGCCCTGAATATCGATCTTGCCAAGCGTGGAGGCATCCAGAACGCCGACACTATTGCGTGTAGCAAGACACTCGCGGTCCACCGCCTGATGCATCGTCTCTCCGGCCCGGGGGTAGTACCAGGGACGCTTCCACTGCCCCACATTCTCAAACATGGCACCCCATTGCACATGCCAGGGATGAATCGCAGTTTTGCGAACCGGATCAAACAGTGTCTCACCTAAGGCTCGACCCGCCATCGCACCAAAGGTAACCGGCGTGTAATTAGGCCGAAACGTGGTCGTTCCCACCTCGCCCGGTTCCTTATTTAAGGTCTTACCTAAAATAGCGAGCCCGTTTATGTTGCCAAGCTTCCCCTGATCGGTGCCGAATCCGAGCGCGGTATAGCGCTTCACATGTTCGATTGATCGGTAGCCCTCGCGCGACGCAAGACGAATATCCGACGCGGTCGTATCGTTCTGATAATCCACAAACTTCTTGGATCGATCGCCATCCAGCATATTGGTAGGCACTTCCCAAAGGGCTTCTACGGGTACTTCGTCACGGAGATCAGTCGAGGGCACATCCACCCCGGGGGACGCAAAACCGGCATCCGAAGCCGCATCGACTCCGGCCTTCGCGCCCTCCGATAAACAGGCATTCAGGGCGAACGACCCGCGGCATGCCCCCACAGAGCGCTCCGCCTGTATCGACTTACCCGGGACGAAACACACGCGATCGGCATCATAAATGGGCTTCGCACCCGATTGGGAATGCAAGTGCACGACCGGACTCCAGCCCCCTGACATCGCGAGAATCTGGCAGTCAATCATGCCTTGATGCGAATAGATCGTCTCACCGGACGCGGCGAGTTTAGAAAGCTCTACACGAGTCAAACCCTCACTGCCCGTTTGCGCAGAAGATATGACGTGCTTGAAGTGAACCACAATACCCAGGTCTGCCATCTGCGCGGCGGCCGTCTGACCCGAAGCGCTTCTCGAATCGACCACACAAGCCACTTTGATTCCAGCCTCACGCATATCCACGGCCGCTTGATAACCGGAGTCATTATTGGTAAAGACAACCGCGCTCTTACCTGGGCTCACGGCGTAACGTCGGATATAGGTGCTCACTGCTGAGCAGAGCATCACGCCAGGTGCATCATTTCCATCGAAAACCAGCGGCCGCTCTATAGACCCGGTTGCGAGGACCACCTGCTTGGCTCGTACGCGCCACAGCCGCTCGCGCGTGATCCTTTGATCCCCGGATCCCGGAGGCAAATGATGCGTCCGGCGCTCGTTAATGGTTAGAAAATTGTGATCGAAGTACCCTACTACCGTCGCCCGCTGCAGAAGCGTGACCTCCGGCATTTCCTGAAGCTCTGCCACGGTGCGATCTACCCAATCCAGAGCAGGTCGTCCCCCAATCTGCGGCTGCGAAGTCAGCAGATCGCCCCCAAAGCGCGCCTGGTCATCGGCAAGGATCACTCTCGCCCCTGACCGACCCGCAGCAAGTGCAGCCATGAGACCCGCCGGCCCCGCGCCCACGACCAACACATCACAATGGGCGTGTCGCTTGTCGTATCGATCCGGATCCGGTTTTTCAGGTGTCCGACCTAAGCCCGCCGCCTTCCTTATAAAGTGCTCGTAGCGCATCCAAGCGCGACGCGGCCACATGAAGGTCTTGTAGTAAAACCCTGCCGGAAGGAGTCTTGAAACCAGGTTGTTAACGGCGCCGACGTCAAATTTCAGACTTGGCCACCCGCTCACCGTCCGCGCGATCAGTCCATCATAGATCTCGACCTGTGTTGCGCGAAGATTTGGGGTGCTGAAGCCGTCTTCTCCGACCTGCACCAAGGCATTAGGCTCTTCCGCCCACGCCCCGATCACCCCGCGGGCACGGTGATACTTAAAACTCCTGCCGAAAATTCTGACGCCCTGCGCGAGGAGGGCTGACGCCAGGGTATCCCCGGGATGGCCCGAGTAACGCTTCCCGTTAAACTCGAAATGAATTCTTTGCGATCGATCAATAAGACCGCCCGCCGAAAGCCGCCGCGCCCCGCTCACAAGTCGCTCGGCGGTTCGTCGCCGACCCGATAAACCCCTCGGATCGCATAGCTGACAGTATCGCGAATCACATTAAACCAACGTCGGCACCCGGAAGAATGGCACCACTGCTCCGCGTGAGCGCCCTTTGTATTTGTCCGAAAGAAAAGATAATCGCCCCACTGCTCATCATTGAGCGCATCAGGATCGGCGGGACGCACGATGTGCGCCTCTCCTCCGTAATGAAACTCATCCTGATCGCGCGATCCGCACCAGGGGCATTCAATCTCAAGCACGCAGCAGGTCTCCGTGGGTCAATTAGTGCGCGACTCCCGCCGCACCGTGCTCATCAATGAGCGCTCCCGAGTAAAAGCGGTCAATTGAAAACGCAGCGTTCAATTCATGCGGCGCGTCGTGAGCTATCGTGTGCGCAAACGCCCAACCCGACCCCGGCGTTGCCTTAAAGCCCCCGGTGCCCCAACCACAATTGAAGTAAAGGCCGGTCACCGGTGTTTTCGAGAGGATGGGGCACGCGTCCGGGCACACATCAACGATCCCTCCCCACTGGCGCAGCATTCGAACACGGCTAAATACCGGAAAAAGTTCAACGATAGCTGCCACATTGCCCTCAATGATGGAAACGCTTCCGCGCTGACCATAGCCCGTATAGGCGTCAATCCCCGCGCCAATCACAAGCTCCCCCTTATCGGACTGACTGACGTAGCCATGTACCGCGTTAGACATCACAACCGTATCGAGCACGGGCTTAAGAGGTTCCGAGACCAATGCCTGGAGAGGATGACTTTCAACGGGTAACCTGAAACCGGCCATGTCTGCGAGAACACTTGCGTGACCGGCTACCACCACACCCACTTTCTTTGCGCCGATGAAGCCTCGACTGGTTTCGATACCGGTTACCCGGCCATTTGCCCGACGGATACCGGTCACCTCGCAATTCTGGATGATATCGACCCCTCGAGCATCGGCAGCGCGCGCGAACCCCCACGCTACGGCGTCGTGGCGAGCGACACCTCCACGGGGCTGATACGACGCACCCAAGACAGGATACCGCGTGTCGGGGGAAACGTTCATCGCCGGCACAAGCGCCTTTATCTCAGCAGGCGTCAGGATTTCGCTGTCTATTCCGTTCAGTCGGTTTGCATTAGAACGGCGGTAAATGTCGCGCATGTCCTGCAGGGTATGACCGAGATTCATCACCCCGCGCTGACTGAACATCACATTAAAGTTGAGCTCCTGACTTAAGCCTTCCCATAGCTTGAGCGACTTTTCATAAAGGTGGGCCGCTTCATCCCACAAATAGTTTGACCGCACGATCGTCGTGTTACGGCCCGTGTTACCGCCGCCAATCCAGCCCTTTTCAACGAGGGCAATGCGTCCCACGTCGTGCTGACTGGCGAGGTAATACGCGGTAGCCAAGCCATGCCCCCCGCCACCGACGACGATGACGTCGTACTCTGAGGCCGGATCAGGACTGCGCCACGCCTCTGGCCAGTCTTGGTGATAACTGACCGCGTTGCGGGCGAGACTAAAAACCGAATAGCGATTCTTTTTCACGCGTCCTCTGAAGCGCTTCGTGCAAGTTCCCCATCGTTACCGATTGGGGTGTTCAAGTGTGTTCGGCGGTGCGCCGACCTTGTTTACCGACGGGTTAGCAATCGACTATCAAGCGTCCCGATACACCGGGAAACGAGAGCATAGTTCAAGAACCTTGTCCTTTACAGATTCGACAACGGACTCATCGCCCATATTGTCCAGCACATCACAGATCCAGTGGGCGATCTGACCCATCTCACCCTCGCCGAAACCTCGGGTGGTTCCGGCCGGCGAGCCGATACGCAGTCCGCTGGTCACAAACGGCGACTGAGGATCGTTTGGCACCGAGTTCTTATTGACGGTGATGTTAGCGCGCCCCAGAGCGGCGTCAGCGTCTTTTCCCGTGATACCCTGCTTTATGAGATCCAAGAGGAACAGATGGTTATCCGTGCCTCCAGAGACAATGTTGTAGCCTCGGTCAATAAATGCCGCTGCCATTGAGCGCGCATTTGCAATGACATTTTCGCCATAGGTTCGAAACTCAGGCTGCAACGCCTCTTTATAGGCCACCGCCTTTCCGGCAATCGCGTGCATGAGCGGTCCGCCCTGCGTTCCCGGAAAGACCAGAGAGGCTAGCTTCTTTTCAATCTCGGGATTAGCTCGAGCCATGATCATGCCGCCGCGAGCACCTCGAAGGGTTTTATGCGTCGTACATGTCGTCACGTCGGCAATGGCCAGCGGGCTGGGATAGAGATCCACCGCTACAAGCCCCGTGACGTGAGCCATGTCGGCAAGAAAGTATGCGCCGATGCTGTCCGCGATATCGCGGAATCGCTGCCAGTCAAGAAAGCGGCTATATGCCGAGAACCCGGCGACCAGCATTTTAGGTTTATGCTCTTTGGCCAATTGCTCGACCTGGTCGTAATCGATCTCGCCGGTAGCTGTATTCAAGCCATATTGCACGGGATTGTAGAGCTTGCCCGAAAAGTTAACCGCGGCACCATGCGTGAGGTGACCGCCATGAGCAAGGCTCATACCGAGAACCGTATCACCGGGATTAAGTAACGCCATGTACACCGCAGCGTTTGCTCCCGATCCCGAGTGTGGCTGAACGTTTACGTAATCCGCCTTGAAGAGCTGCTTGGCGCGATCAATCGCCAGCTGCTCAGCCACATCGACAAACTCGCACCCGCCGTAATAACGCTTACCCGGATAGCCTTCGGCATATTTATTGGTTAAGACACTGCCTTGAGCCTCCAGCACTCTTGGACTGGTGTAGTTTTCAGAGGCAATAAGCTCGATGTGCTCCTCTTGGCGGCGACGCTCATTCGTCATGGCTTCCGCCAATTCAGGGTCAAATCCGGCAATCGTGTCTTTCATGCTAAACATAGTCGTTCTCTCGTGAGGTCCTCGACCTCGTCGTTGATTTACTTACTAATTTAAACGCTCGAATTCTACAGAAGTCAGGCGTTTAGCCCAATACACCTTCTGGTCAATAACGTGGATTTTCAGCTTTTCTCGGCATACCAACGTTTGAGCGCATCTAGGGAGCGTTGGCCGTGATAATCCAGTTGCGCTTCGCTGTAGCGGTACTCGGCGCCCACCGGACACGCCAGTCTCGACCGACATCGCTTTCCGCATCCTGAGGGATCATCTATCCGTTGGGTGAGGCAAGCGTCCAATTGAAATGCGCCCTCAGGATCCACGGCCCCAGCGGGACACGCCGTCACGCAAGCCTTCGTCTCGCAACTCCGACACGGAGACTGGGCTGTCTCGACGCTCGTAAATGGCAAAGGGCTTTTAACAAAAAACACCGCCCGATAGGCAAACCAGGGTCCGTACACAGGGCTGATATCAAGCCCTAGCGGTGATGGGCAGGCCCAGCCAGCGACACGGCCCAGTTGTTGTAGCGGTATCGGCAAGACCCCCGGGTAAAGAATCCGCGCCGAAGGGTCCCCCCAAAATCTCTGACTGACTGAAAGCGCCGCCTCTCGGGAGAAATCGTCAAACGGGTGATCCGCCCCAGAAGATCTCTCCTCAAGATGGGTCCACATGGCAGAGCCTGCCATGCCCAGCACCACCAGTCGCTCATCGGGCCCTGGCATCGCTCGAACTGCTTTAAAGGCGCTACGCAATTCTCCACTGAACGTCTCGACATCCAGAACGGCACAAAGATTAAAGCCCAACCCTTCCAGCCAGTCACGACCCGCAGAGAGTGCGTTTGAGTCAAGTAAAGTCATAGCGTAGGGGTCAATCGTGATTTGTCGCGCTGGCGGCGACCTGCTGTCAATAATATAGTGGCGGTTCAGTCCTCGTCACCCCATTACGACCATGAACACGCAATCAGACGCCATCGTTATCCATGGTCATCGCGGGGCCCGGGGGTTAGCCCCAGAGAACAGCCTCTCCGCTTTTCGACGCGCCTGTGAGATTGGTGTCGACGGACTAGAACTTGATGTGCTTATCAGCAAAGACGAGCGAGTTGTGATTCATCATGACCATCGTCTCAATTCTGAGATTTGTCGGGGTCCTGATGGCCGGTGGGTAGACAAGCCTGCGCCGCGGGTGCGTGACTTAACCGCACCCGAGCTGCAGACACTCGATATCGGAAGAATTCGGCCGGGCTCGTCCCTACAGGAGCGCTTCCCTGAGCAACAGAGCATCGATGGTGAAAAAATACCCCTGCTGGCGGATCTCGCAGCATGGTGGAAAACGCTTCACGGGCAAAAACCAATTCTCAATATTGAGCTGAAATCCCATCCGGACAGACCAGACGACACGCCTCCCGCGCGCGACTACGCTCGAATCGTCATCGAAGAGATCCGGCGATATGGCCTGGAAGCCCATACGTGGTTACAAGCCTTTGATTGGCGACTCCTCCTTGAGGTAAAGCGCCAGGCCCCGAAGATTTGGGTTGGTTTTCTCAGCTCGGAAAATGATGAGGAACCCACAGTACTCCCATCCGAGTCGTCGCCATGGCTGGCAGGCTTTGATCCTTTTCGCTTCAACCATAGCGTCTCAGCAGCCATTAAGGCGGCTGGCGGTGACTACTGGGGTCCATGGATCGGCGACCTATCGGCGAAGACCGTACGACAGGCGAAAGACATGGGCCTTGGCGTCCACCCCTGGACTGTGAACTCTGCAGAGCAAATGGAATCAGCCATCCGCTGGGGCGTTACGGGCCTCACCACCGATTACCCGGATCGCGCTCGGGCTGTATTCATCAATAATGGAATGGAAATACCCCAGCCTTGTATCTGATCGACTTTTAATGTTTAAGTTGGTGCGATGAACGAGCCTCTACTATCGGTACGCAACTTAAAGATTGCCTTTCGTATGGCGACAGGCGAGGTCGAAGCGTTGAAAGGCGTCGACTTTGATGTCTACGAAGGTCAGTCTGTGGCGCTTGTCGGTGAATCGGGATCGGGAAAATCCGTAACAGCCCAAGCGATTATGGGCATCTTGCCGAGCAATGCAGTCATTACCGAGGGCCAAATCCTCCTCAGAGACTCTGCAGCGCCGGACCCGGTCGACATCGCGTCGCTTGCCCGAGATAGTCATCGCTTTCAGTCGATTCGCGGCGGTCGTATATCCATTATTTTTCAGGAGCCCATGGTATCGCTCTCGCCCCTTCATACGATCGGCGACCAAATCAGCGAAGCGCTCTTCCTGCACCACCCGTTAAGTCACGCCGAGGGGATCGCCCGGACCGAAGCGATGCTCGAGATGGTCGGATTTCCTGATCCTGCGCGTGCACTTCGCACGTACCCTTTCGAGCTTTCAGGAGGACTCCGCCAGCGCGCCATGATCGCCATGGCGCTGATCTGCCGACCTGCGATGCTCATTGCCGACGAACCCACGACCGCGCTGGATGTTACGGTGCAGGCTCAGATCCTCCGCTTGATCCGGGATTTGCAAACGGAGTTGAAGATGGCCCTGCTCCTTATCACTCATGATCTTGGCGTGGTTGCAAATATGGCTCGTGAACTCGTCGTCATGTATCACGGAAAGATCGTGGAACGCGGGCCCTCGCACATGCTGTTCACAAATCCACAACATCCGTATCTGTCTGCATTATTTAAGGCGGTGCCGCGTTTCGGCATGAAGCCTGAAGAACGTCTGGTTCCGGTACGTCCCATCCAGCATGAATTGACAGACCATTTTCGCGCTGCCCCGGGCGGTGACGCGCTGGCAGGCGATCTTCTGGAGGTTAGCGGCCTCTCCAAGCGATTCACCATTCGTTCTGAGGGATTTTTTAACAAGACCTCCTCAGAGATTCTGGCAGTGGATGATGTGAACTTCTCGATCCGGCGCGGCGAATGCCTTGGCCTCGTTGGCGAAAGTGGGTGCGGCAAGACGACGGTCAGCAAAATGCTTATGAGAGCGCTTCGACCGGACACGGGTGAAATTCGATACCATTCGAGGGAAGGTGTCATCGACGTGCTGGGACTCGAGGGCGAAGCGCTTTTAGCCTTTCGTCGAAGAATGCAACTCGTCTTCCAGGACCCTTTCAGCTCCTTGAGCCCCCGCATGACGGTCTTCGATATTGTTCGGGAACCGTTGGTAATCCACCAGCGCGGTGATCGGGAGTCTCAGAGAGAGTTGGTACAGGAGCTCATGCGTCTGGTCGGCCTGGATCCGCGCTTCCTGAGCCGTTATCCACACAGCTTTTCGGGCGGTCAGCGACAGCGCATCAGCATTGCCCGCGCGTTGGCTTTGCAGCCAGAGCTTCTGATTTGCGATGAACCGGTCTCTGCGCTTGACGTCTCCATACAAGCACAGGTCCTCAACCTGCTCAAAGACCTGAAATCAGAATTAGGACTGACGTACCTGTTTATCTCCCACAATCTAGCAGTGATCGACTACATCGCCGACCGGATCGCTGTGATGCATCAGGGACGAATCGTCGAATTAGCATCCCGAGAGGCTTTATTCTCGAAACCTACTCATCCTTATACACAGTCGCTGCTTCGGGCCGTGCCCCACCCTGATATCAACCGTCCGCTGGATTTTGACGCGCTCGCTCAGTCGGGTGGCAACGATCCAGAGCGCTGGCCAGCGGCGTTTCAGTTAGCAACGGACGATGCTGACCATTGGCTGGATCTTGGAGACGGACATCATGTGAGAGCCAACCGTGAACTTCTGACCGGAGAAAGAATCTGATGCGTTCACCCCGATTCAAGTGGATACCCTTGCTTGGGTTTTTGATCACTGCCGCTGTCCAAGCGGAAGCGCCACTCCTTCAAGAGCGGGTTCAAAGCGGCGCGTTGGCCGCCGAGGCTCAAAGACTGCCGAGCAACCCGATGGTCACCGACATGGAGGCGACGGGTCGATCCACGGGCGCACAAGGCGGTGATATCGAGATACTCATGGCGAGCAGTAAAGATACGCGCATGATGACGGTTTACGGATACGCTCGTTTGGTTGGCTTTACTCCAGAGCTTGAGCTTCAACCCGATCTTGTTGAGCGGGTCGATGTCGACGACGATCGCCGCTTTACTTTTCACCTCCGCGAAAACCATCGGTGGTCGGACGGTCAACCCTTTACCAGCGAAGACTTTCGATACTATTGGGAAGACATCGCCAATAACGAGGATCTCTCGCCTTTTGGCCTATCCGAAGCGCTGCTGGTTAACGGACAGCCGCCCCGTTTTGAGGTGATCGATCGGCATACCGTCCGATATGAATGGACGTCGCCCAATCCCTTGTTCTTGCCCGCCATTGCCGGGGCACGGCCGCTGTATATCTATGCGCCTGGACACTACTTAAAGCAGTTCCATGCGAAATATGTCGATCCAGAAAAGCTCGAAGCCATGGTTGATGATGCCGGCGTTCGCAATTGGGCCGGCCTGCACACCCGGTTTGGTCACCAGTACAAATTTGACAACCCAGATTTACCGACGCTGCAGCCGTGGGTCTGTGTCACTCCGGCGCCGTCAGAGCGTTTTATTTTCGAGCGAAATCCGTATTTCCATCGAGTGGATTCGCGCGGACAGCAATTGCCTTATCTGGATCGAGTCATCATGAATATCGCGAGCTCCGGCCTCATTCCAGCAAAAGCGGGCGCTGGCGAATCCGGTCTTCAGGCGCGGTATCTCCGTCTGGATAACTATCCTTTTTTGATGGAGGGAGGCGAAAGGAACGGCTTCATGGTTCGACTCTGGGAGATGGGAATCGGCTCGCAGATGGCAATTTACCCGAACTTGAACGCGACCGATGACACCTGGCGCACCATCATGCAGGACGTGCGATTTCGCCGAGCGCTATCGCTCGCAATTGATCGCGACGAGATCAATCAGGTGATTTACTTCGGTTTGGTCAGCCCCAGCGCGAACACTGTCCTGCGCCAAAGTCCTCTTTACCGAGAGGAGTATGCGCAGGCTTGGACGGCATTCGACTTAGATCAGGCAAACGCGCTTCTGGATCAGCTTGGACTTATCGAGCGCAATAAAGAAAATCTCCGATTGCTGCCAGACGGACGACCTATGGAGATCGTTATTCACTCGGCCGGAGAGAGCACTGAACAGACCGATCTGATGGAGCTTATTCACGACACATGGCTCAAGATCGGGATTAAGATCTTCACTAAGCCGTCTCAACGGGAGATATTTCGGGAGCGGCTTTATTCCGGGGAAGCGCTCATGTCCATCTGGACCGGGCTGGACAACGGCTTGCCCACTGCGGACAGCCCCCCAACGGAGCTCGCCCCAACGAATCAGACCCAACCACAATGGCCCGTATGGGGTCAGTTCTTCGAAACCGCAGGTTTGACGGGAACCGCGCCCGACCTCCCCGACGTGGCACAACTCGCAGAGCTGCTTGAAGCATGGCGCGCCGCACCTGACAAAAAGGGCCGTGCCGAGATCTGGCATCGGATGCTAAATCTGTATTCTGAGCAGGTTTTCAGCATCGGTACCGTGAACGCCGTGCCGCAACCAATTGTTATTCATTCGCGTCTTAGGAACGTACCGGAGGAAGGCGTCTATGCCTGGGCACCGGGTGCCTACTTCGGCATGTATCGACCGGATACATTCTGGCTCGCTCCCTGATCGCCGGTCCGTCACATGCTTCGGTACGTCGTTCGCCGTTTTTTAACCATGATCCCTACGCTGATCGCGATCAGCGTGATCGTGTTCGTCATCATTCAGTTGCCCCCGGGCGATTACCTTGAAAGTCATATTGCCACCATGCAGGCGCAAGGCGAAAACATTGACCAGAAAAAGATCGCGTTCCTTCGCGAGCAATACGGTCTCGATCAGCCGATGTGGCAGCAGTACCTTAATTGGGCGAGCGGATTTGTTCGCGGTGACTTTGGCTACTCCTTTGAATACGACTTGCCGGTGAGTGATGTCATCGGTGACCGGATGTTTCTCACCATTCTTATTTCCGTGGTGACGATCATCTTTACCTGGTTAATCGCCTTTCCCATCGGCATCTACTCCGCCACGCACCAATACAGTTGGGGTGACTACGGACTTACGTTCGTGGGCTTCATTGGCCTGGCGACTCCCAATTTTCTGCTCGCTTTAGTGATGCTGTATCTGGCGAACGTCTACTTTGGGACCTCCATTGGCGGCCTGATGGATCCGGAATTCATTGATCAGCCTTGGAGCAGTGCGAAGCTCTTTTCTGTCCTCGAGCATCTTTGGATTCCCGTCGTTGTCATAGGAACCTCTGGCACGGCGGCGATGATCCGTCGTCTGCGTGCCAATCTTCTGGACGAACTCGAAAAACAGTACGTCACCACGGGTAAAGCCAAAGGCCTGCCCCCGGGAAAACTTTTGCGCAAGTATCCCCTGCGAATGGCCATGAACTTTTTCGTTGCCGATATTGGCAATTTATTACCCAGCATTATTTCAGGCGCTGAAGTCACCGCCGTGGTACTGTCCTTGCCGACTACGGGTCCTTTGCTGATTGCTTCCCTGCAGAGCCAAGATATGTACCTCGCGGGTTCATTTCTCATGTTTCTCGCAATCTTGACCGTGATCGGGATGCTGGTTTCTGATCTACTGCTGGCGTTGCTCGACCCGCGCATCCGACTGCAAGGGGCGCCCTCACGATGACCGCAAATCGCTCAGATCATTTCGTCTCAACGGAGCCCTTTGATCCGCAGTCGGTCGAAAAACTCTCCGCAAGCCAAGAGACGCTCTATCTTGCCTCGCAGTGGCGGTTAATGTGGTGGAAACTTCGTCGCCACAAGCTGGCACTTTTCTCCGGGGCGATCCTGCTGTTTTTCTATCTCGTCGCTGCTTTTGCCGAAGTGGTGGCCCCGTATGACCTGCATACACGCACTCAATTTATCCATGCGCCACCGCAAGCGGTGCATATGTTTCACGAGGGGAAGTTCATTGGGCCGTTCGTATACGGATACAACTTCAAATTGAACATGAAAACCCTCAAGCGCGAATTCAGTGAGGACAAGAACAATATTCAGCCGATTCGCTTTTTCTGCTCGGGCGAGTCGTATACCTTCTGGGGGCTTTTCAATTCACGATTTCATCTGTTCTGTGCCGCCGATGACACATTTCGTTTCGATCCAAAAAGTAAGACCCTTGTATCTCGCAAAAAAGAAGGCGCGCTTTTCCTGTGGGGTACTGATCGGCTGGGACGCGATCTGCTGTCTCGTATCATTTATGGCTCCAGGATTTCGTTGACCATTGGCCTGGTCGGTATAGCGGTCAGTTTTGTTCTGGGTATCGTGATCGGCGGTCTGGCGGGCTACTTCGGGGGCTGGATCGATGCGTTGGTACAACGCATCATAGAAATATTGCGGTCGTTTCCTGAAATTCCGCTATGGATGGCTCTTTCGGCTGTTCTCCCGGTGACCTGGAGCCCCTTGCTTATCTTTCTCGGGATCACGGTCATCCTTGCCCTTCTGGACTGGACGGGGCTGGCGCGTGCTGTACGCTCAAAGCTGATGGCGCTTCGCGAGGAAGACTACTGTACCGCCGCACAATTACTCGGGGCGAAACCGCGGCGAATCATTGGTCGTCATCTCCTGCCGGGTTTTATGAGCCACTTGATTGCCTCCGCGTCTTTGTCAATCCCCGGTATGATCCTGGGCGAAACCGCATTGAGCTTCCTCGGGCTCGGTCTTCGGCCCCCGATTACCAGCTGGGGCGTCCTTCTAAATGAGGCACAGAATATTAACGTGGTGGCACTGTATCCTTGGCTGATGCTGCCGGTTTTACCCGTGATCATAATTATTCTCGCCTTCAACTTTTTTGGCGATGGGCTGCGGGATGCGGCTGATCCCTATAAGACTTGAGCGGTTCACGAACGATGCCCGTTACCATCCCAGAAAATTACGTGAGCGGCGGATTCGCAATGGAATACGAAGTGCCGTGGATGACGCCCGGGGCGGTAAAAAAACTAGACCACCTCTTACTGCCATCCGATCATGTCATTGAAGTGGGGACCGGAGGGTCCACGTTATTTTTTGCTCGGCGGGCGCAGTCGGTGATTGGCATCGAGCCGGCGGTCGATTGGGCGGACTCTGTGGTTGCCGAGACGAAACGGCGCGGAATTCAAAACGCTCACATTATCGCTGAGCCCGATCCCGCGGCAGTGCTGGGGATTGCCCATCGGCTTGGGGGGTGTACCGTGCTATCTGTCGACCCGGACGATGGTTACGATCGCGACGAATTACAGGACATTCTTTCGAGTCGCGCCGGCGAGCAGCTCGAAGTGGTCGTCATGGACAACTACGGCGCCGAGAGTCTCTTCTCTCGTTCGTTCAATTGGACCAATGATCAGGTAATTGCCTCGCTACCCGGCACCGGTTGGGAAGGTGAAGCCTTCGACGATCCTAAATGGCGAGGTCACGGTACCCGCGTGTTCTGGCGTCGCCGTTGAGCTGATCTTTCCCGACCGTTTTCTAGACGCTTCCCTCGACGCTTTCGTCCAACCGCTTGCTCGCGTAACGTCCAGGCGCCGCCTCAATAACGGGATAGGCTTTTTTGACGCCGGGTTTTCTGGCCTTCATCGTAGTCCCCGAGAACTTGGACACCCAGTTCTGCCAATCCGGCCACCACGAGCCATCCTTTTTGGATGCCTTTTGAAGCCACTCGTCAGCATCACCTTTAGGTCTTTCCCGACTAATCCAATGTCCGTATTTGTTGGCAGAAGGCGGATTGACGACCCCGGCGATGTGGCCAGATCCGGACAACACGAACCTGACTGGCCCCTTAAAGAGCGTGGCTCCCTCGAAAGTGGATCGCCAAGGCGCAATATGATCCTCATAGGTGGAAAGAAAATACGTCGGTGTTTTTATTGACGATACGTCAATGGGTACACCGGCGAGAGTCATCCCCCCGCAATCCTTGAAACGGTTCTCAAGATACATCGTGCGCAGGTATTCGCTATGCATTCGTGCTGGCATGCGCGTCGAGTCTGAGTTCCAATACAGGAGGTCAAATGCCAGCGGCTCGTCACCCATCAGGTAGTTGTTGATCACAAAAGACCAGATCAGATCATTTGAGCGCAGCATATTGAACGTGGTGGCCATATCGCCGCCATCAAGATATCCGTCCTGCTCCATCTTTTTCTCAAGACTTTCTATCTGATCTGCGTCGATGAAGACCCCCAGGTCTCCAGGATGAGCGAAGTCGATCATGGTGGTCAGGAAGGTAGCGCTGGCCACGCGTTTCTGTTGCTTGGTCGCCTCGA